>Ga0307380_10002309_pt1 | contig 27196 bp, 30 predicted proteins | sample UN3MG_FD_202239 | JGI IMG/M metagenome (GOLD analysis project Ga0307380, IMG submission 202239) | Soil microbial communities from Risofladan, Vaasa, Finland - UN-3 | ecosystem: Environmental > Terrestrial > Soil > Coastal area > Acid sulfate soil | place: Finland: Risofladan, Vaasa | collected... | reverse complement strand
CGCCCAATAACGTGACACGGTAATAACCGTCTATGGATGCGTCAGCATCGTTGTCTACATCTGCGACTGTCGAGAATCCGAGAACCGCATTAGCAGTACCAGTGCGGAATACGATCATCTCAAAGTCAGTCTCAAAGCGTAGGTATTTGACCACACCAATGGTCTCAACAAACGCGACATCCTCACCCAACGCATCATTAATCTCTTCCGCAATATCATCCTCTACGGATATATTCGTAGTGAACGTGATCGTTGAAGCAGGGGCGCCGTCTATACTCAAAACCATAGTCAGACCAGACAGATCTACAGGCAGAGTCAACAACGCCAAATCTGCTGTACCCTGTATGGGTTGATAGGTCACCTCTATGAGATCTCCCACACGTGCTTCACGTGCAAGAAAATCAAGGTTCGTATCACGACTCTCTTTACCCAGATCGGTCAATAAGTTTCCAGGTAACGATTCAGACACCACCGTACCGCTCCCGTTCGTTGTCTGGAGATTGTTTGGTACAGACGCATCAGGCTCTGGTATGACTGTATGCTTTAACTCTGGGTCTGGAACAAAGAGTAGTTCCGCACCATTTATGGTCGCTTTGAACTCTGTCCGAGGACGTTCGTTTTCTTGGATACTGAATCCGGCAAGCAACTCTGCGTCTGTGAACACCGCCAAGTTGGCAGCGACATCTCCTGTGTTCTTAAGCGCCGGGCGATAGTCACCACGCACTTCAAAAGAAGTGGGCTCAAGAAAGTACACACGTGCCTTACCGATAGAGCGTGAACCTGCACTCATGCTCACATTCACGTTTGGCTGTAAGAACCGAACCCTGCCAGCCTCCTTATCAAACCCAGTAACCAAAAGACGATCGGACTGTACCTCCACAATGTAGAATTGCGCAGTATTATCCCCCGTGGTGATGCTGACCACATCCTGTCTGTGCAATAGATTGAACGCAGCAGAAGACCAACTGTTGATGTTGTTGAGACTCTTAATCTGTCTATTGTCCTCACCAACCACGTCCAGACCGATGTTGGCGTTCTCCGCAGCAGCATCTACACGAAGCCATCTGTCCAACGACCGTAATGTTAAACGTAGCTCCCCAGACACATTGAGTGTGTCTGCGATATTCGGTACAGCCGCATTTATGATCGACACTATATTCGCTGGACTGATCGCACCAGTCAGTACAATCGGCAAAGACACGGCGTTATTGATCGAGACATTGATGGTTGTCGCAGCCAGTGGATAACTAAGCCCACTAAGGTCTGCCGACCCTACAATCCCTGTTATCGCGTCAGTCGTGCTGACTTTGGTGCCTCTGCCAGAATTTGAGAACTGTTCTGTGCGGACATCTATAGGCGCAGCATAAGGGATGGTATTCCCTGTGGGTTGCTGTGCGCTATCTAGGATATCAATGGTCTTGATTCTGATTAGTGGGAAGTCGAGACCGGTCTCAGCCTTAAACACCTCGTACTTCAAACCAGTAGCCGTTGCAGAAGCTGGGGAGCCTATGATCAGGTTTTTGTTACCAACACCGGTTATGTTGGTGATTACATGATCGCCTTTGTCTTGCCCCTCAAGTAGGCGTAAGGTATCGCCCACCTCTGTACCTAAAGCCACGAAGTCAACAGCAGCAAGTGTTGTTGCGATCTGATTGAGTTGTATTGTCTGAGCGTCTTCGCCTGTGACACGTATGGTTCGAGGTTGTCGAAGATTGACATCGATCTCGTTTACAATCCTGTACCTAATGCCGGATGTAGTTGCCGTGAAGGCATCCTCTAACTGAATGTACCTTGCATCAGGTATACCAGTGGGGCTGATACCCACACGCACAATGCTTTTGAACCCTGCGTCTGGGCCCGTCTCGACAACAAGAGTGTGTCCTTGGGCCGCACCCGAGGACACGAAGTCCGCGTTTGCATCGTAAAAAAACTCAGGATTAAGCAGAGTACTAACCCCAGTCAACGAGTTCAGTATTGGAGATTCGTCTGCAATCGCAGTGAGGACAACGTTCGCAGAGTCCACACTACTACCACGTACGTAGAAGTCCGAAGCCCCGCCTATATGTATTTGATCAGATTGTATCTCAATCTGATTTTGATCTCCCGAGAACAGGATACCACCTGGGATGTCAGACACAGTCAGTACCTTCTGACGAATAGACCAGGAGATAGCAGGGACATCTATGGGGATGTCGCCATCTACCTTGATCTCGTCAGATGCCAATACCTCCAAGATCGGGTACTCTTCCTCTGGGCGCACCAAAACCCAACTAACACCAGACTCCGCGGAACCTGCCGCCTTGTCTAAGGTAACGGTATTACCGTTCACGATAAAGTTGATCTTGAAGAACCCCACGTTATCTGGGTCTGTGGCACTGAAGGTTACCAATGTACGTCCCACATCAGCACCCGTGAATAGGACAGTGGGGGATGTGAATGTCAACGCCGGCGCCGCACCTGTGAACTCACCATCACCGTTAAAATCTGTACTTGTGAGAAGTAGCGTGTGATTGGTCACAGCGCCGACAGGGAACAGCGAAGTGAATGAGAAGTTACGGGTACGCAAGTTACTGGTGAATGAATCACCATCTCCGTCATCCTCTGTGAATCCATCATTATCCGCCGCGATAGCCGGTCCCAAATCACCACCTGTGATGATGTCGCGGTTCATCTCTGGGTCTGTAAACCCTATGACTTGTAGATGCTTTAGATCGTTAAACTGATCGAACAACCGGGCAGCCACACCTCTGGAAACGACCAAAGACCGCTCTGTAATACTGGTCTCTGCACGCTCGATGAGCTTCTCCGAAGTCTCATTATCTACGCCACTACGGAAGCGGTTAAGGTTGGTGGCTCGAACTGCAGCGTTCAAGTTGGTTACCCCTACGATCTCTTTCGCAGCGATGTTGTACTCTGAACCTTGTTTCTCTGCAGTGAGATTGATGTCAAAGTAGAACAGATTCCCAGACTGGTTGAACGACATCTGCTCTGCAGAGATGCTCTGCAGAGTCGTAGGGATGAACCGTAAGCCGGATGATGTGAAGAACACGTTACCAACACTAATGTTGATCGCAACTGGAGACTGGAAGTAAAGACGACCGATCCCTGTAGACAGTCCCCCAGTTTTCCTAGACACGAATACGTTAGCCACCAAGGCATCCACTTCGCTGTCTGCCAACAGTTCTGGGTTTGCCAGACTTTGGCTTTGCTTGATTAGGTTGATCTCACGTGAGACCGGGTCCATCAAGACCACGCTGGGCTTTATAAGCGTGTCGCGAAGACCCGTACCCTCCTCAATGTTCAGCTCAGGGAACTCCTGACGCATCTTGGTAGTGATGAACTTATCCACATCCATATCGAATGGGTCTGGTTCAAAACGCTGAACAATAGGATCTACGATTTGGTCTTGTGCCGGCGAACCAGAAGACAAGTCAATGTCCGGGTCATATGCCCGGAGACGGTTCTCGATGAACTCTTGAAGGGTTTCGGACGCCATTTACAGCTCCAAGTTTGCGTTAGCTCTGATACCAGCCTGCGACAATATTTCGATTCTGGCGAATACAGAAGTAGTGGCTGGGTCGAATTTTAGGTCAGACAGGTCGGCAGAGAGCAATCTTTCGTCGTCTGGCAACCGTACTTGTCTACTTTGGAAAGAACGGATCTGCTCTGTGGTACGTGCTACGGCAACAGCTAGGTCGCCAAGGATGCCGTTATCGTGTCGAGTTATGGACCGTCCAATGGCTGCCAGAGCGCCGCCACCAACAGTCTTATTGAATGCGTCACTACCCGGTGTCTGCATCAACACCTTAATGAAGGTCTGCATCAGTGCCTTAAGACCTGACGCCTTGGTAGGGTTATCTCCGAACTTGAAATCGATCTTTGATCTGAACGACGCAGTCCAATCAGTACTCAGAACCTCTACAGACCTGATGGTCTGACTCACCTCACTGTCGGGAACCTGTACTAGAACATGCGTGTTATTGGACACGATGATCGAAGGCGACTTCACGTCATTAAGGCGGACCTCCGATGTTTTCAAGAACTCACGCCCAGATATGACGAGGGTTCGCGGAACAAAGTCTGGCACCTCTTGAACACCAGCAACTTGCAGACTGTCTTGAAACAGAAAGAACTGGATGTCCATTAGGTACTGGCCTCCTCAGTGTTCTGGTTATCCGCGTCATCGACCGCCTCGTCACTCTCGATAACCCAGTCCGTAGGCGGGCGCTGCTTTACAGTGTCAACCGCAGATGAGACCTCTTGCCTGATCTTCTTTACCCTGTCTAATAGGGTAGCCCGAACATCGCTACGACCAGCAGTCCCCTCAATCCGGTCAACGGCTTGGTCGATAAGCTCCTCAAATGTAATGTTCGCTACAGACTGATTGTACTGACGACCGCGAACAAAGGCGTAGCCGTTCCCCAGCGCTTCTCGAAGCTGGAGGATTTGGAGCCTCTTCTTTTCTTTGGTGTCGGCCATCAGTAGGTTTCACGCAGTATGGTATCAGCAAATGGGTCATCCTCGGAGAAGGTAGGTTCTTCTCCCAACAGGTCCTCCGTCTCATCATCCCCGTCGCTAAAATCCAATCCGGGGTCTGTCTCGACGATGACGCTTGGGTCGTGTTGAATATCCTCGGCATCCTCTGTCTGTTTTGACAGAGGGATGTCCTCACGCGCTATCTCTCGTATGGCTTTAAGGAGGAAGGCTGAACGCGAAGCGTCGTCTTTGTCATAACCAAAGAACGACGTGATGTCGCCATTCAAAAGGGTATCAACTCCTCGGTCGAACCCTCGCTCGATCAGCATCTTCAAAGAATTGTCCATTCGCGGGATGATCCTAATCACGTACCCCGTGAGTAGTTCTGAGAGTCCCGGAGGGGCTGTGAAGGTCAGGAGCTCCTTGAACCGGTCCACCGTCGTTGTAGCAGCCCCTTTCAGTGCCGCCGAGGGGTTCGCGTTGTTGATGAGCCGGTTCATTACTCGGTCGAGCTCGTTGGTGTCGTTTGCGAAACTCGAGGACTTCCTTCTCGAAATCCAAGAAGCCAACCCCGTCGAAAGCTCTGCGTGTTCTAGAGCGTCTGCAGAATAAATAGTGAAGTTGTATAACGCGTTGGCGTCAGTGCTGAGAGCAGGAGACACCTCGAGCTGTTTGTCGTCCGAAACCTCAAGCACAGTCCTATCCGGCTCACCAGGGATTTGGACGATATCGCCGACAGAAACGTCAGCCCGTACAAAACTCTGGTCGACGTTTCCTGTGGCTACACGCAAACCAGTGGTCAAACCTTTTGTCGTTGCTGAGGTAAGCCCCACCTCAGCATTGGCGTTTCCGACGCCAACCACCAACTCAGTGGAAAGGTCAGTCGCGATTGATTCGATTTGTATCTGCTCGCGTATTATGATCCAGCTTTGATCAGTCGTATTAGCGACTGATGTATTGAAGGGCTTAGCTGCCTCTACAGTTATGACATCGGAGGCCCCAGTCGTGATACTGACGATCCTGTAGTCCCCAGCATTGTCACCATTCCGAAGCTTGAGCATGTCACCCACATGGTTCTCGCTTAGATCTATGGCTCCAGGACTGGCCTTAAATGTGGTAGCCGTGTCTACCTCACCGTCATTCCCCTCTTCGAATACCGTCTTCACTGGTGTTGCCAACACCAGTCCCACATCATTGATGACCTTAGCTATCTCTGCGGCAGTTACTGCCGCAGAGGTATCCTGCTGCCCTTCCGTGATTCCTAGAGTCTGGTACGCAGCCAGAATGACCGCAGCATTCACACCGTTTGCGGTCAGTACCAACTTCTGGGCGCCGGACTTGGTCTTAGTGATCTCCACATAACCGCCCGCATCGGTAGCAGAATACTGCCCGACGTAGTTTGCGGTCACCCAGGTGTTGATGTCTGAAGCCACCTGTACTGCAGTACGCGCAGCACCATCAGTCAAGCTCACATCTGGAGACAACCCATCTATCTGGATCCGGTTATTGGCATTCAGTCCTGTATCTTCTTGTCCCCCTGTGAACCCTAGAGGGCCGTTGATTGGGGTCAAATAAGGGTCTTCTTCGCCGATAAGAATCTGAGTACTACCAGACACCAGTGCACTCAGCTGTACAGCACCGCCTGAGTCCGTGACGGATAACACCGCAGACAACCCGGGTATAGACAGTATGTCTGTTATGACCGTGGCGGTTGATACTGCCCCGCCTGGGGTGATCGCACCGCTGAACAGGACCCCGTTTACGAGGACCTTGAAGATGTTACCAACCCCGGGGATGGCAAATGGGCCAACGTTAGAGCCTGTGAGTTGTGCTGTAGAGGCGCTGTGGATGTCGTACGTCTCTACGACAAAGCTAGTGACGGTAGGTTGTGTGTCTGTTGGGATCGTGTACGTTGTTTCAAAACCGCCATCTTCAGCGATCTTTATCTCATCGTTGGTCCCTGTCTCTATATCGTAAGGTGCAGATCTGGAAGATGTAACTTCTGCTGCGGTCAGCTCACCAATAGATCCTGATACCGGGATTGCGGCACGAGCCTTTGTGGTGGTGCTGGACTTAAGACGTGGTGCTGTGGGATCTACTATGTTTGAGTTGTTCTTTATGACCGCACTGCCAGAAGCAAGTCTGAGATACGCATCCTTAGCTGAAGCGATCTTAGTGTCTTTTGATGTCGTGGGATCTTCGAACAGGGCTTGTAGTGCCACAGTATCTGTACGCACTTTTCTAACAGACTGTTGCAGAGTTATTGCTGGTAGATTGAGGCTGTTAAATTGGTCTACCATTGAGTCGATCTTGTCAACCGATTCGATGGCCGCAGCCCAATTAGTAGCCAAGCTACTCAACAATGTGACCGAGTCACTTCGAGCTTTTTGTGGTGGGCGTACTATCTGCCCTTGCTTCCTAATGTTTGGCGCAAGTGATACATCACGAAACTGGTTGATCAGACTGCGATATGTGTTTACTCCCGAACCGCTGACGGCATTGTTGTTCGTTAGTATCGAGTCTATAGACAGCAAGGCAGCAGCGGCGTCACCAAGCAGGGACGTTCTAGTGATATCTTTTGTGCGGGCACCCATCTCACTGATAGCCTCGAGAAGGTCATCGGTGTCCTCTATGAGAGTATTCACCAGGACATTCAGGCGGTTAGTGGACAGGTATATCAGGTAGAAAATAGCGTTAGGATTTGACACCAAGATCGCCGACAGGAACTCTACGGCCTCACTATACTTGGCCCCTAAGTCAGTGGGGCCAAGCGGATCACGTCGAACTGTTACATCGCTCTTAATGAAACCAGAGACTGTGGTTTCGATCTCGTCGTCGCTATACCCTGCCATTGGATTCCACCATATCGTACTTACGTACGTCCTGCTTTGTCAGGCGGAGGGTTTTCCGCCTGATCTGCATAGCATTCTGATCTAACAGATAACAGATATGATGGAACGACAGATAACGGTTATCTTCTCCATGGAACATCCAATCGTGTGCATCTTTCCAGATCTTCAATTTCCATAGTTCAGTCTCTCCTCGATACAGAGCAATGTCGTAAGCTGCTCTACGTAGAATAGCCGCGAGGAGTAGCTTCTCCCCACGGCCATCTTCCATGATCTGTATCTGAGCGTGAACTGCCACCACTACGCCACCGTAATACTAATAGGTACACCTACAATTACTGTTTCTGGAATCGTAACAATAGACTTGTCTATTCGTTCCGCAGTGAGTGTCGCAGATCCTGGAGCAAGAGCAGTAAGGGTAAGCTGTCCATCGCCTACTCCAAGACTGACGATCCCAGATGGAGACACTGAGTACAGTACGTCGCTAGAAGCGACGTTGTCCAACAACCTGCCGTCCGAAGCCACAACCGATGGTACGATATTTTTGACCTCGTTGACCGACAAACTATACGGACCTGTTGGTGCGAAAGATATCTCAGCTATTACTGGGAATAGAAGATCGACCAGATTGTACGATGATTGATCTGGAACACAGACCATTCGAGGGAAGGCTATAGCCCCCTGAAGATTCGGGTCATCGATGGCTTCAGTGGATGTCACTAAGAAGGTGTAACGCCCATTACGGAATAAATCAATCTGTGCGAAGCCGTCCTTATCCGTGCGAAGGAATACACCCTCGCCCAGAATGCCCGCTCCGTCGACAAGAGCGGGTCTGAACTGGTTTACGACGTGCATATCCAGGCCTGGCAAAGGACGACCTGTGATGTCCCTGAAGAACCCTGAGCACCTACACAGCCGTGAATCGGTGGCCGTGGGGATGACGTGAGTCTCACCTTTCACGTCAAAGTCGTTCGTACCTGTAGGGGAGTCTGTGTTAGGGGAGTACACATCTATGGCTTGCGGCGTCTTACTTACGTCCCCAAGTGACCCGTCAAAAGATATGCCGTTCTTTGAAAACCGTGCTGTATAGGAGATGGGTGTTGGATCGGGGTCACCATCCAAAGTCACATCAGCGATCGCATCGACTCCAACAAGAGAGGACACGTTTGATGTAACGAACATCCCTCCAGAATCGAAGAGACGAACCAGTACGCCTTCAATTGGCGCACCCAATTGATCTGTGAGAAAGAACCTTACAGTTTCTGGCGTAGGCATTACTCGGGCCTCATCCCAAGGGATACCCAGCTTACGGGGTATCCCGTCTGTAGTGCACGGAGGCGCTCTTGGTGCTCTTTGTCTCTGAGGTCTGCCTTGTGTGCCCTGGATAGAAGAGCCAAAGGCAGTAGCGCAGATGCGGAAATCTTTTGGAACTCGTCGAAGAAGGCTGCAGCCTTCTTCGACATCATTTTATTAGCACCCATGCCGGACAGAAAACCTGCACCGGTACCCACACCAAGACCACCAAGTGTGTACGCGAGTCCTGTCAGTGCATCTCGGGACTTAACCCCAGCCAGTAATCCGGCACCGGCCCCCAAAGCTCCCCCGATACGAGAACCTAGAATAAGTCTACGCTTTTCATCTGCGGCATAACCCTTGTATGGGTCAACACTGGCTGTCTTCCGGTATTCTTTTCTAGGGAGTGTGTATTTCTGCTTTGCCACGCTCATACCTTCTGCCGTGCGGTGCTTCTTGGGACTCTTACCCATCTTATGCGCTTGCTGTGTAGCGATGGCATAGGCAATCGACTTGCCTCCCTTTTCACCATGTTTGTCGGTGATATCACCCTTCTCCATGATCCTATGTGCGCGATCATGTATCCACTTTCCTGCGGAACCATATGAACCCTGCCCAGGCATGTTACACCGTCTCTTTCTGAGTCAATAAACGCTTCAGAGTATACAGCTGCATCTCACTTCCGGAAACATCTGACGGGTCATCACCCACAGACTCCTCCTCATCGAGCGCAGATTTCTTGATCTTGTCTGCGAACTCTCCCGGAGTTGTACCTACACCTCCACCACTCAGAGCACTGGAGCCTGAAGCAGCAGCGTGGAACTTGGAACGCTGCTTATCCATCTCCCGTATCTTACTCGTGGGAGACTTCTGGGCAATAGAGTGAAGATTGAGCCCGATCTTCTCAAACTCATCAAAGAATGCAGATACGGATGCGGCCTTCAGTATAGGTGCCTGTCGTGCCGCGGCTGCAGACTGGAACTTCGCCTGTTGCCCCCGTGCCTTACTCTCGACCTTTTTTAGTAGGTCCTCTCCACGCTTCAACACAATGTTGGGACGCCCACGCATGGCGCTCATAACATTGCGCGTACCTGCGATCTCTTTAGCTCGTCCCGCAAACCCAGCTCTACTAGAGGCAGCAGTAGCTGCTCTGGACAACAAACCCGAACTTAATGCTTGTTTATCCATCACGATCTACGCACCGCCGCTGGAAGGTCTGGGGTTTGAATACCGAACTCATCGTCCGTCTGAATTGTTGGGTCGAGCAGGTTGAACTCTGTTCCGACAGATGGGACCAGAATCCTACGGATAACCGAAGTGCCGTTGATGACCACGTCAACAGTCGATCCTTTAACCAGTGTTGTCTGGCCCTGTCCGGTACTGTCTGTCTCAAATGTGAGGCGTTTGCCAGACATAAAGAAACCATCAGCAACAAACCCAGTCTGCGGATTCACGATGGTAACAGATTGTCCCACAACCGCCGTACCATCAACCCCGGCAAGTTTTATGGTGCCCACAATCAGGAGTGTGGCGTTGATGGCAGCTCCGGTATTGCCCATGATCCAGTCGGACCATGAGCTGACTTGGCCGGAGACTGAGTTTATGAACCGAGTGCGGTAGTAGTTTGTAGCAAGACCGGATTGGTCATCGTACTCATAGTTTGTAACACCTACCAACAATGCCACACGTAGATCTTCACCATTGTCCTTGTCCCCAATGGTGAAGCCTAATGTTGCAAGCGCTGTACCGCCTGTCATCTCTAAGACTGACGAAGTACCAGTGGTATCAGACACGATCTTCAACTTACCAGTCCCATCATCACTTGCTGTTGCACCAGTGATACCAGTGTTAAACCCTGCAATGACGTTGGACAGGGATATCGGATCTGCCGCTGTGAATACGACAGATTGTTCTGGCCCTTGATCTACTTTGAGACGCAGCTCCTGACCCTGCAGACCAGAGAACGGTCCCTCGAGTGTACCAATCAATACAGCGGAAGTAGGGACTGGGTTTGTCGTTATGGTGACCGCGTCTGTATAAGGAGTGCCTGCCTCCGACTTTTGAACCTCGATCTGGTCAAAAAGAGACATGACATTGGTCAGCTCCGGGACAAAGATCTTTATTTTGATGACTGCCATTTAGTCTTCCTTGACGCTCTTGATAATAGGCTTCAGTTCCTGAGCCGAAGTGTTCTCAGGCTTGTGTATTGTGAGAACCGGAGCTAGGCCCTGTGGATTCGTAGTGGGTCGCAGTTCCTGTGTGGATGTAACGACAGGTGCGTCCACCGATGAGTCATCAGGTCCTATGACGCCTCGTATTTGTGGGCGAACCTCCAAAGTGGCTGTCATCTCAGGAGTCAAAAATGATATGAGATCGTTAGCCTTCTTGCAAGGCACACAGATCATACCGCGTGTTAAGAGGGCTGTAGCGATGCTCATACCTTCCTCATCTTGTACGTACCCATTCTACATTCAGCCTCGTAGTCAGTCGACATCTCATACGTGGCGACCAAACCAGTGGTCTCAGAACCCCCATCAGTTGCAGCGTCCATATTTGCTGAGCTATCAAAGACGCGAACTCGAGAGGCTACAAGCTGCCCATAAGCGTCAAAGATCGTATTGTCAATGTACACGTTTTCGTGAACCAGGCCCAAGATCCTGACCACGATATCCATCAAATCATCAACCTCGTTGTTCGAAACGAGAAGTTGCTCGACGGCCCTTGTGTACGTCAGACTTTCAACGGTGTGTCCTGCGTCTGAGTAAGTAACGAATACTATTGTATAGACTCCGACCGCCAATGGGGTCCAAGGAGCCTGGTAGTATCCGAGCGTCTTATGGGGGAGATCTATAGTAGCTGTTGGTGCGGTGGCGCCTTCAACGAATACGTTGGCCTGCGGAAACTGAACCTCGTTTCCGTCCTCCAAAATCATCGTTAAAGGGAATGGAACCCCCACCTTTCCCGATACAGCCATTGATCAACTACTTGCTCCCAGCGACAACGAAACCGCCGGCAACTAAATCACTGTACTTCAGTGACCCTGGGCGAACTGTCTTACGGACAATCTTATCTCCTGTAGCCATCATCCTGTTGGTAGCCGCAGTCATGGCTTTCTTACGAAAAGAAGCCATGGACGCGATAGCCATGGCTCGATCTGATTTATCACCGCTTCGTAGACCTTCTTGAGTTTTGACCGCGAGATCTAGAATCTCGGAAGGACAAAGCTCCATATCACACAGGATATTGCCCAGTCTGGTAGAAGCCATCTTCTCACGCGCAACATCCTGCTTCTCCAAAGCCATGTCGAGCTGTTCAAGACTGATCACACCCATCTGAAGTAGAATGGCGCCTAAAGTCGTGTCGTCCTTAGTGGACATCAAGTGATCCTCCTATCAATACTCTCAAGCATCCTGGTTAACGATTGTACCGCTGCAGTATGCTCTGTGTCTGCTTTGATGGACTCAGTACTGAGTTGGACCACCTTATCAGCCATCTCATCATTTCGCTTCTGATAAGCTTTGGCTACTTCTTGAACCCTTAACTCTGCCGCTATGCGTCCCTTTCTCTCTAACCAGTACAGTGCCCCCATTACCACAGCCAGAGCGACACCTGGTCCGTGCTCCCGCAACATCGATACAATCAAACTGGCTTGTTCCATGGGTACTACCTGAAAATACTAGGTAATCAATCGTACCGAATAACAAGCACATTGGGCACCCTACCTTTTTGCCGGCGTTTGAGCCCACACAAGGTGCCCGATAAGCACACCCCCGATAAACGGGTACATGGGTGGCCAATTCAGGCTGAATATAAAGCCAGAAAGAAGTAGGGACAATCCCACCACGGAGAGCAACACAGCAGTCCATACACCGTTGATGCGCTCCTTCTTTGGCCAAAAGAAATGCCCAGACAAGACCCCTATCGACGTCGGTATGAGTGGGTGGCCTGCGGAGTAGTCTCTCATGATCTCACTGATTGTGTCTCCTTGCGTAGGTTCTATGGCGACAAATAGATCCCACCCTAAGAGGGCAACCACAAAGATGACCATCACAATTCCCGTGATTTTACGCAAACCACTCACGTAACAGTCTCCGACAAGGTGTAAAACGCCGCGGTAACGTAGTCACCAACAAATGGAATGTCATGCTCCAGCTTCACCACCATGCGTGCGTAAAACGGAATCTCCGTCATGCTGGTGTAGTTCCACATGTAGGTGTGTACCGGTGAAGTTAATCCCCGTGTTGTACCGCCCATTGTAGGGATTTCGGGGAAGTTGGTGTCTGCTTCGCCGATGAAGTCATACATCGTGTTGTATATGACAGGGTCCCCTGTTGGGTCCGGTATCCACGTCCCTGGCGGAAATGATCCTGGCGCCACGATGTCGGCGTTTAGCTCCCCTGAAAAAACGACAGCGTCTTTCTGATCAATGGGATTCGAGAACTGCGCCTGCACCTTAACGATTTGCAGAATTTTCCCGTATGGTACAGGGAGATACCACTCACTTGTTGTAGCGTAGTGGTACGTGACTTTGACAACGTCCGACCCATCCAGGACGGACAGGAAAGTTATCGCCCCTGTGACGTAGTTGATTGTGTAATCCCCACCGGACGCGAGGTGGGGATCTTGTTCAGTCTTCGCCACATCGTTGACCGTCACCGCCACACGATAGGTGCGTCCCAGCGAGTCGAGCATGTACCTCTCACCGAAGAGCTTCCAGTGGTACGTGTCGATCACAAAATCGTTTACCAGGTCGTACGTAAGGTGGTCACCTGTGTCAGTGGCAACCTCATCCTCCACGTAAACAGAATTGGCGAACCACGTGGTTTTATCGTTCAACCTATGTGTGATGTGTGTTGGTTTGCCAGAGCCCTTGGTTGGGTAATTGACGGTGTATGGTTTTCCGTCCGGGGCTGTAGGAGATTTCTTTAGTGAAACGCTCATGTTGCTACTACCTCTACGCCAAAGTGAGCGACGGCTCTGATCTCTGTTATGCCTGTGAGGTTGTCACGCACGATGAACTCAAGCACATCGTCTTCAGTGACCGTCACTGATGCTTTGCCAGGCTTCACCATAAATCCGAATTGCAAGGTACCGTCCGCAAATTCAATGTCGTCTTGCGGGTGGTACCTGGAAAACAAATCAGCGTTGTCGCGGCTGTTGAATTTCCAAAGAATCTCCCCTGTGGAAATCCGGCGCTGTCGAAGAAGTAGGCCGTTGGCCAGGGGGGCTATGCCGCCAAAATTAGAAGCTGTCCAACCCGCCCCGGGAGCGGCAACCAACAAGGCCATCATCGAGACGTGGTAACACTTCCCCGCGGGGGCTGTGAGTTGATACGTGTAAGGACCCGTGCCTCCCGCAGCTTGTAGCGTAATGTTGTCGATGTAGTGCCGCTGGGTTCCTGTTTTGTAAACGACGTAAAGCTTCTGGACGTTGCCGGTCAGCGCAAAGTCCGTGATGGGAATCTGGATTTGCTGCCACGTATTGGTGTCCATGTTGGCGGTGTAATCCCCCACATCCAACGTGCTGCCTACGACGGCGTTCAAGTTGTCACGGAACTGCACCTGCAACTTCCCGTTTCCGGGGTACGTTCGTGGGTTGAGCATGAATGACAAGTGAGCGTAGGTGCCTCCAACGTTGATCATCGAACCGTTGTCGAAGATGGTGTTTGTGTTAGCGCCTGTCGAACCAGAGTCCCAACCGTTGGTCCCACCACCTGCATCGGCGGCGGCTTGTTGACTGCCTACACCTGAAACCGTCCAATCACCTCCAGCGTCGCTGATGCCCGACCCATTCCACAAAACAACAGAGGTACCTGATGCACGCCCATCTACGTTCAGCTTTTCTGACCCGTCGTCTGTACGTAGAAAGGCTTCGAGTCCTAAGGCCAGTGCGCGGGTAGCTACCAGCGGTGTACCGTCGGACGATCGTGGGACCAAAGGTCGTCCGAAGCCTGTGATGTACGCCAGGGCGTCATCCTCAGTCTCGACCGCTGTGGATGCCGATTCAAACGTGGCGTTCCAGTCATCCCAATCTGTCCCAGGTTCCACATCAATATGGTAAATGGTGTCTGGCCAACCAGCCCAGACAGACCGCGTGTTGGCTGCGATGACTTTGTGGTACGTCGGAAAACTGTGGGTCTGTACGATCAGCTTCCAATCACTGTAGTGGGTTATGTAGAGAACTCTCATGAGTAATACCCTCGGACAACTGCGTCGATAGCGATGTTAGAGCCTGAGAATTTCTCTCGGCGAACAATGATTGTGTGTGCACCGTTCCCTACAAGGGGTGTGCCGTCACGTGCAGTGGCCACGTCGGGGAAACTTCGAGTGATTGACTCCCCCGACGTGTACATACGCGAGATGACGTGCTCTGTTCCGTTGTTGTAGATAACTAAGATCACAGCACCTTTGGTGGGATCTTCGTTGCCGCCAGATAGTTCCTGCAACCGGAAGGTCGTCCCGTTAGGGATCACGAAGGCTGTATCTTGGGTCCCGACAGAAAGCGGATTGTCTGCAAAAATTGCGACAGGCGTCGTGGCGGGTGGTGGCGATGCACCAATAACGACAATCTTTCCACTGATCTCCAAACGATTGAGTGCCGCATCCGCAGTAACTGAAACACCACGAGAACCGTCTGGAGATGAAAGGGAGGTTCGCGTTTCAAGTCGGCGAATACCGTTGTCGGTGATGGAACCGATCTCCCTACCGCTAGAATCGTACAGGACAATAGGATCTAATAATCCAGAAACAGCCATCAGGACACCTCAACTCCAAACAAGTTGAATGAGACACCAGCTGTGTCTGTGTAGACACGTACAACATCCGTTGCTGCCAACGTCAGACCAATCGTCAGAAAGGCATAACCGTTCTTTGGGATTGAAACATCGTACAGAATGTACTGTTCAAGCGAGTCTACCGCCCCGCCGATAGCAACAGATACCCGCACCACCACAGTACTGGATGTACGGTTTGCGATGGCAAGAGTACTTGTTACTGCCTGCGTAGATCCTGGTACCGTATACAACGCAGTGAGCGTTGTGGCTGCGGGATTCAATTGTCCGAGAACTTTGCTTGCTTCCGCCATGTCACCCGCCCATCAACAGGAAGTGACGTCGGAAGCCGCGATCATTCGCTACCTCCTCGATGGCTCCCTGCACCTCGTTAGATATGATTTGATCTGTGTTAGTTGGATCGAACCCAACAAGTGAAGCCCCAACTGGATGGTAGGCGTCCGCTGTACCACCGGTTGAAGTGGCGATAACCTCAACCACAATAAAGGTATCAATGCTGAAGATGGAACCTACTGTGTAGGTTCCATCAGCACCCCCAGTTGTTCCCGCCAAAACGATACGATCTCCAGACTGTAGACGATCTTCATCACGAAATAAGTCCACACCTGCGAGCACCACGTGCCTATTGCCTGCCGTGGTAGAAACGACGGTCTCACCGGAAAATACAGACGTAGTTCCATCAGACGCAAGTTCTACTGCGTCTACGAAATCTACGTCGTCTAGATCATTACGATTGACCATTCTACTTCTTCTTAACCGCCTTCTTATCTACCTTCTTGGCAGGCTGCGCCTTCACTGTACGCTTCTTTACCTGGCGAACCACGATTGTAACATTGTCCGGAACGGAACCTTTCTTCCGCCAAACAGGACACACATTACACTTGGTATCTTTACACGGATGTCCTGTATGACACCTACAAGTACACCCTTTGATATCGATCTCATCCTGACACGCACAAACACACAATCTTGACATCGCTTCGCTTTCCGTTTCACGGATCGGCTTAGCCTCGTCATTGACTCCGTCAGCTCCCGGCGATGGTAATTGTGGAGTGTCTGGGGTTTCTGGAATGAGGTTCTTCTTCTTTAGTTCGACGTCAACGTACTTGCCTATGATGGCTAGAAGTAGGTTCGAATGTAAGCTGCAGGACCGTTGCCGAGCTCGTTCGAACAAAATCGCATCTTTGTAGGACTGTATCGCTGCCTCCGCTTTAATACGGTCAGCCTCAAACATACGAAGGAGTTCCTGGCATGAATTACGAAATAATGGCCCAGCCTCAATGTTGTGCTCTACGATGTCTGCAAACCTAGACTCGACGGTTGCTAGGTGGTTGATCAATGTTCCTAACTGTACTTGATCAACCGATGATGAACCTGGATTCTCCTTATCCGGTTCAACTACTGGTTTGCTTTCCATGATTCTTCCTTTCGGCCTCAACTATCAATTTCTCTAGCTCTTTGACGAAGTTGTAACCGTCAGCTCGGCCCGCCTTCACCAAAGCCCTGTGTTTGTTTGCGACTATCAAACACAGCTCACAGTAGAGCCCTGATCTTTCTTTGGTCAGGGCTCTACCTGATGTTAAAAAGAATCTCGTGCCTTCAGGGGCGACGTGGCCAGAGACGCAGACTCGGTCTTTGGGGAACTCGGGATTAGGGCGCATCTTGCCCGTGTCCCGGTCTCGCACGAGGTACGGAACCTCTCCAAAGCTCAAGTCTACATCTCTGTTACCCACTCAAGCACTATGATCGGATGTGGTAGTTGACTGACTCACCGGCTTTGACAGGCTCATAAGGGGTGAATGAAGTGGTGCTCGTCTCTTCGTAGTCATTTGACGATACAGTGTTTGGACCGGGGTCACGCAACTGCTTACGCCAGTGGATATCCATGTTGGCGCCGTTGTTTGCACCATCAATCGTATACGTCTGCGCACCTGGAATGGTGTGTGCAGTATTCTTAGGGATCGTAACCGACAACCTCTCAATGGTCCTGACCACACTGGCTGAACCGATGGAATCAGACAGGGCCTGCAACGATGCGGTGATCGTCTGTCCGTCAGATAGAATACCACCGGTGTAGTCTCGGTTCCCGATCTCTTGGTTCAGGATGTTTACGGCTTCAGTCAGATCGGAAGCCGCAGGAGATGGGATATCCGAGAAGGCGTAGAAGTTTCCTGTGTTGGTGAGCGCAGGGTTCGTATCGTTCACACCAGCACCAGAGTAGTCCCGCAAACGAGCAAGACTGTTGGACAGTTCTGCGTCTGTGGCAATGCCGGTCGTGAGGATATTACGGCCCGCAGTCTCTGACAGGTTGTCTTTCCTGACACGCTGTGGGGTAAACATGCACAACGTTCCAGGGTGCCGACCGATCTGCCAGACGATAGAACCGTCATTCGCATCGGTCGCGAATGCAGCACCGTCCACAGTTACTTCAGTAGCCGATACAAAGGCTGTGATTTTGGCGTGGCGTTGGTTGCCGTCTACAGCAGTCTCACTGATCGTGATGTACTTGCCTACATCCTCAGTCTGCATCCCAGTTAGACCTGTGATGTTATTGGAAGCGTTGGTTACGCTGGCAGCAGAACCCGTACGACCTGCAATGATTTCCAGAGTGGTATCAACCGCAGCTACGGAGTTGGCCCCAGAAAGCAACTGTACGAAGAAACGTGTGCCCTCGTTGGTCGTGGTCTGCGCAGGGTCCTTCTCCTCACCGTAAGCCCGGCCAAAGATGGGATCTAGGTCTTCCTCGACTATGCCGGCATTGACGACTGGGTCAAGAACGCCAACAAAAGTCGCGTCATAGACAGTCTCATCTTCTTCACCAGAGTCCCCGGTAGGGATACCTGTACGATCCACTGCGTCAGTGTATTTGGTAGCGTCCAGCACACCTTTCAGACCGCCTTCAAGAGCCCAGTCTGCAGTCTCAGCCGTAGCTGAGTTGAGGCCGTCTAACTCCAGAGTCTGTCCGTCTGTGACCGCCTTGATGCGGTATGTACCATCGGCATCGGTGGAGTTGGAAATCGTAATGAACGAGTCCAGGTCCCCTGCCACGAAACTCATGTCGTCGAATACCGCCGTTTCATCGGCGATGGCCAACGTGACCGAACCGGTCCCTGAGATGCTAGGGCGGAGAGTGACAGCGGTTCGTTTGACATCTACAACCTGGGCGAAGGCATCAAGTGTCTTGGATGCGATGTTCGTCAGGTTAGCCGGGACGTTGGTACCTACTGCAGTCGGACGCTGGTATGTGGGGACGTCGGTGTAATGCTGCGCCGTACCTTTGATGTTCTTACGGTCAGTCGCGTTAAACTCGATGTGGTCTTTGGCGCTTAGAGGAGGGGCAACAGTCCAGGTGCCTGCATACGCTTCAGCAACACCTGCTGCGTTCACAAAAGATAAGGTGGTGCCACCTTGTGCCGTAACCAAGAACGTACCATCGTTCGCAGGTGTCGTAGAACCAGCAATGGTGACGTAGTGTCCGACCATTGCAGCGGTAAACAAGCCAGCCGCGTCAGTAAGGGTGACGATCGGTGAGGCAAAAGCGAACGAGTCTCCGGAGCCAGTGGCGTCTTGAGGACCGCATTCATTTTGCTCATCTGCAAGATCACGAGCGTTATCGAGGGACAGTACGCCCTGAATGTCCAATTCTGGATCAATGATACCTTGGCGGATAGCTGACATGTGTGTTCTCCTTATGCAGCAACGTAGTCTGCAAACAAGCTGCTTATCGCCTTAGGGGCGAATGCTGTTACTCTTATCGTATCGAAACCAGTGCCTATGCCGGCACTTTCTTCGACGGACATTTCGTTTGTTTGGAGCCTTCGCGTGTCAAAATACACCTTCACCACCGGACCTGTCCCGGGGGTGTGTATGGCTTTCTCTGGTAAGGTGAACACGCGATTGCTTCCGTCTTTTATTCCCACGAGTGGAATCTGTTCTCTGATCTGACTTTGAGCTACAGCTCGCTTCCTGACTACTACAGCCACGGCGCGCCTCCTTTACTCTCTGTCTTCATTGTAGATGCTACCTTACAATTTGATTACTAGGAACCGCTTGAAATCACCCGATTCTAACGAGGCCCTTTGCCCGGTCAACCAAAGTGATGTTCCCACTTTTCCCCACCTGAGCTTGTATCCTGGCCAACAACTCTTGTTGCTCTAGTTCCAGTTCCTGCACGGTCTTCAATGCCTGGGCATAACGCATCTTTTGAAGCTCAGCTTGTGTTGCAGCCAACTGTCTCTTAGTGGCCATCAACTCGATCTCTAGAATCGTGGCAGATCCGAGTTGTGTCAAAGACGGATCTTCTTGAGACGGTTCTTGTACTCCGACTTCTAGGACTTTGGTCTTCTTCGCAATCCTATTATCAACCCGTTCCCGCATAGCAGTAGCATGCGCTTTCATACTCTCCATATCTGGTAACCCACTTTTATACATAATCACCCCTCCAAAAACTCACTGATCTCATCTACAACCAGTTTTGTAGAATCAGCGACGTTTTGATTTGCGAGCCTGCCGGCCCCCGTTCGGCCTTTTTGTACTGACTTCAGAAACGATACCTCATCTGTGAGGCGTTTCTCCTCTTTAGTACCCCAGTCCTCTACAGAAGACTTTAGTTGATCTAAACGAGCATCTCGTTTAGCAGTCCTAGTGTCCCTGCTCATAGGTATTTCTTCATCTTCTCCCCGATTGATTTCTTCAATCGGGAAACTTTTGGGGCGCTCATGTTGTACTTCCGAGCAATGTCTCCGGGAGACATCACAGGTTTTCCACCCAAACCATGGATGTGCTCAAACACAACTTTCTCTTCACTATCAAGTTCATATGGAAGAAGCCGCATCACTTCCTGCATCTCAGACGGGATGTGTGATGAGGGGTCCGATGCCATGTGGCTTGTAGGTAGTGCTTTCCTGATCTCGGTAGACATCATCCCTACCTGGCGAGGTGACCACTTGAGTTTGTCGGCCAATTCTAGTTGAGTGGGATCTCTACCCAACTTCTCCTCAAGTTCCCGTTCGCCATCCTGGAACGTCCTGATCTTGTATATCCGGTTCTCTGGAATACGGGCAGGGTTCTGATAACTGGTAACGAAACGTTGTGCCCTACGGAGTTGATGCGTGATATGAGTGGACATCGCTCCACGGCTCGGATCGTAAGTCTGTAGCGCGTTCACAGCGTGGTTCGTGAACTCTGCTTTGATGGCCGCCGGCGGGACATCTCGTTGACGTGCCCAGATGTTCACCTGGTTATTGATCAGTGGACGCAGGGAATTTAGAAGGGGTTTTAGTTCCTTCTTCTGCATCCCACCATCCTTCCATTGTTCCCACATCTGAAGCTCTTTCTTCTTCAGATCTTGGGCGGCATCCTTCTCCAGGTTATCCCTGGCTTCAAGGAAGTCATCAACAGCATCCATAGCGTCTATATTGTAGCCACTTGTTGGATGGCTGGGCCAGGAGCACGTAGATTACGTGCCTTCACGGTGTTGTAGAACTTGCCTGCCTCACCACTGGTATGGAGTTTATTTACCGCGTACTCCTTACTGTCCTCTGTGGGAAAAGGTGGGCGTGGTACACCACCTATACCTTTGCGTCGGAGATCTGCAGCCATTGCAGCAACCTTACGCATAGTCAAAGCCCCGGCACTGCCTTGTTTCAAAATCTGAGTAGCAGCTCTGCGAGTCGCACTATTAACACTGCCTTTACTTCGCTTCTGCTTCTTTGCCCAATTCTTCAGGTACCTGTCAGCAACACCTGCAGTACCGCCGATCATACCCGCAGCTGCAACCAATCTGCGCTTGGTACTGCTATCTGCGATCGGCAATAGGAAGTTCGCAGCCACAGCAGCAGGAACCGCTGCTGTTACACCGCTTTTGATCCAGGGCCGTGCTTGGGCACCTAGCTGGATAGCCTTTGCTTTAGTCGTCTCTGTAGAAGCCAGCTTCTTCAACGCCAAATATTCAGGATAAGAAATCATGATTCTCCGTTCTCTTCAAAACCAGAACCCTGCTCACGTTCATGATCGGAAGCGCTAGAGCTACCCGATTCATCTCTCTCCTCAGTCCCAGGTTGTCTAGTCAACAGAGTAGACACGCGAAGAGGACGCCGACCCCTTCGCGTTTGTTGGAAATCCGATAACTGAGATGACAAGGCTATCTTCCTCATCTCAGAAAAGAACGAAGCATACTGATCCATCATCATATCTTATACACCCCTCGATGTTATCCCAGCAAGCCCCGGTCTTCCCTGAGTTCAACCAGATAATCCCGCACTGCCTCTCTTCTACGCTTTCTAATGTCCAAACGACGTATAGCAGCTGCGTCTTTTTCCTTACTCAAACCTAGAATCTGCTCCACATTCGGGTCAACCAAACCGAAGAGGTTCTCAAAATCACCAAAAGCTCGACTGTGAAAACCTTCGGTGCCCTGCGTTACCTCGGTACCATCTTCGTTGAATTGGAGGTCGCGGGTGCCGAGGATCTCATTCATCGTTGCGATGGGTCGCCACGTGTAGTTACGTTCAAACCCTTGAACGTCTAACTGGTTCTGTCTGATCATACTATAGACACGTACAAGGAAGTCGATAGACGCTTCGATCGACTTGTCCTCTTTTATGATCTGGTTTGTTGTGGCATTTACAGACTTGTCTGCTTCGTTACGAATTGACGATTTCTGCGCACCCGTAGTTGTGGTGTCTGGGCGGTTTGGTACACGTTGCTTTGTAAGGGGGTTCGGAGGCAGCCGTTTGTTAAACGGGTCTCCAGGACCACCGCTACGTGGTTCACGTTTACTTTCTAACCCAGAGCCCTGGACATAAGCCTTTTTGTTCTCAGCAAGGATAGTCAATTCCTCCGCAGATATATTCAGCTTGAACTCATCCTTCGTCGTGATCTTATTGAAATCTACGATGGAATTTGTGCCAAAGAAGCTGTGGTATGTCTCGCCAATTTTTAAGTTGGTGTACCCATCCCAGATCCACGGGGGGCGGACAGCTTCCTCGATAGGGATATCTACTTCCTCCCGCCGTCTACGAGTGTACTGTTCTGTGATCTCGTAGGCATTGGCTACTCGAGGTTGAGACACCAAGTTCGTACTACCGTCCTTCACATTCGCAGTATCTGTTGCAATGAAGACACTCTCCGCAATGATCACCCGACTACCATCGAGTCCCTCAACAGACCTCCCGTAATACGCATCTGTCACGTTCTTTACTTTGATTATGCGCCCTCCTAACGGACCTTCGCCGTTAACTTTGGGAGCAGTAAACCCGCCATACACATCCTTCCTTGTAGACGGCGAACCCACAGCTCGTGAAACATACTGCCTGTCTATACCTAAGAACTCTGTGGATTCCCTATGGACCCGTGCCTGACCAAACACGTAATCTGTCCTACCACCTTGTTGTGTAAGTGAGTGTGATAGAGAAACATTCGATCCCACATATTGATGTGGTACCAGGTTCTTCAATAGATCGGCCTTAGTCGGCTCTTTCTTGGTGACCCCAAACACATCGGCCTGCTCAGAAACGGGTAGCGTGGATATGGCTAGATTCTCCACACTCATGGGGCGATCGATTAGTACAGACGGGAACCCTGGAACAAACCACGGATTAAACCTCCCACCAGCCTGCATCTGCCTGGAAGCAAACCGGTGCTTGAAGTATTGGAAATTGGCGGCACGTTGAGCGTAACCTACGCGAGCCCCCTTGTACTTCACCTTCCTGGCCTTCATGGCGAACAGGTTAGCTTCCGATATCTTCTCGAACATGGGTATGATCCCAGTGAGTAGCTCGTGGGGAAGGATCAACCTACCAAACTGTTTAGAACTCAGGCGCAATCCGTTACGCATACCTGTGGCATCGGGGGAGTAGTATCTCCCGTTAAACAAGGCATCAGACCCCAGAACTTCATTCGTAGTCTGAAGCTCCAAACGTGATACTTCTCGGAAGAAGTTACGCTGCCACCCTACAGTCTCATAAGCATCTGGGAACAACACGTTACAGTTAGGGGCAGCAGCCCACCACAGATCTGGACGTAATATCTGGTTGTTCAAACGCGATCTAGACGTTTGGTTAAAGTGACCCTTGTGTCTGACTCCGTTACCCTTAATTACGATGATTGCGCTGATGATACGGCTAAGGGTGTTGTTAGCAGATACAATATTTGAGGGGTCTGCAATCAAGAGCGGGTTAATGGAGAACCCGCCGCCGGCGACATTACCGATCTTAGACTTGACCTTATTTAGCGCCTCCCCATTCTCAAGCCCAAAACTCCTGATCCCACCTACATCATCCGGTCTGCCTGCAAGATCTGCAAGCAACCGCTGAGCGTGATACATGTCGTGACTCAGCTTCTGCTGTAGTTGTAGGTTGTTTGGGTTGGTGCGAAGTGTGTCTTCGATGGTCGCATCACCACCACCCAGTAGGTTTCGCGCACTCTGGATACTCTTCTCTAGACGTATGATCTTGGCAAAGTCTGCCCTGGTAGCCGGGTCTTTTCTGATGTTCACCTTGCGTGTAGTGTTTACTCGACGAATCTCCCCACCTGGGACGTAGCGTGCACAAGGGTTTGGGTAAATCTCATGAAACACAAACCCCTGCATGACATTAACGAGTCCTCGAAACGTCACGAGCTTTCCAAGACTCTGTGCCTGCCTGTTCATCCACTGGTTGAACGTTTTACGGCGGAACAGCTTTTCTGTAGAAGTGTCTTTATCAGCAGCGGTTATCTGTTGGAGGATCTTTAGCCGTAGCTCCGCAATCGATGAAAAGTGATTTGCCCCACGGAATGTGTTGCGACCGTAGTAGCTTCCACCGATCGTCTCAAGGACACGTACAATACCCGCAAGCAGACCACGGAGAAATGGGAAGTTTACAGAGTTCGATCCTAGCAGGCGTGCGATAGTACCGGTCCCTTTACCAAGGGGGGAGTTAAAGAAGTTAGCGTTGGCGCCTATGAAGGCCGCGTGTCTCCTGCCGGAAAACAAACTACCATTGAAATTGTACTGGTACGTCGTATCCCAGTAGTTACTTAGATCAACACAGGTGAGTATGATCTGTCTGCTGCCAGAAGACTTCTGAAACTGTATACCCTGCAACTCACCCACAAAAAACAACTTGTACTGTTCATCTTTGTACAGGCCCGTTGTATTAGCGGTTGATAGACCCACCTTCTCACTGGTCTCAGCCAAGTCGGTGTCTTCATATGCCTGTTGATCGGCCCAATCCAAGAAGAACAAGTGCACTAGTGTGCGTGGGAGTAGGTCTAACGCCCTGTCAGTTGCGATGATCTGTATAGATGCTGTTGCTGGAGAGTTTGCCTCCATGCCGACAGTCGCGCTGATCACGGGGACCTCAAGTCCCTCTATGAATAGACGCATACCAAGCTGGTTACCTGCTCCCATTAGACGGCCTGAAAACCGCCCGCAGATGCGACGGTAGCAAGAGATCCATCCGCACTATCAGCAGACACACCTATAGTATGGTTGGCGGTAAATGGCGTAAGTGCTTCCTGCCCGCCTTGTTTGATCGTATTCACACCTATATTTTCTAGGTCTATGAGCCCTCTCTTTTCCAGCTCTATACCATTACGGATCTGTTGCTGACGTACAGCCTCCATACTTGGAACATCGTAGTTAGCAGAAGGAGCTGTACGTCCAAGATACTCATCAAAATTATCCTTGATCTTCGAACGATTGTTCTCTCGATTACGCTGCACAATTGGTGGAGCAGGCTGAGACTGAACGTAGGCTGCTGAGCCTCGGCCGGCGATAGCCTCAGATCCAGCAAAGCCCCGTGGGATTCTGACTCTGTTCCTTCCGCGTAAGAACTGATTGGCAACACCCATGAACGTGAAATTCTGTGCTGTGATACCGAGATTGATAGCACTCAGCAGAAGGTTCTTAGACATATTGAATGCGTTGTCTTGCCGGCGGCGGTTAAGGTTGGCGGCTCGATCTGCAGCGTTCAGGTTTGCTGCCTTGGATGCCCGACGCACAGCTTCTGTGGTACTGACAAATTTATCTGCTTGAATTAAACGATCTTTCCCTATGACACCGTTTAATTGCCGCTCTTGATCGTTAGATAGTGGGTCCAACACGACCGCGTGGGCTGTCGGGTAATTCGTGTCTCCAACAGCACTCAAGTACATGTGGTTTGTCACAAACAGTGAGAACTGAAATGGGATATGGTACGGCTGAGACGCATCATCCGTTGCAGCAGCATTGAGCATGTACCCTTCAACGATGATGTCATCGAACTGTAGGTACAACCTCGCACCTTGTTCAACCAAGCGTGTGCCGCGAAGCACATTCTCGTAGTTGTACCAAAACTCTGTACGCCAGTTGAAATCCAGTGTGTTGAAGAGAAGCCCACTCACTTGTAGGAGACGGGGCTTCTCGCCGAAAAAGAATACATAGGAATCACCAAAGGTCTCCATGATCTGCGACTTCTCTTGTCGAGAATCTGAGACCTGTTGGATGATGAAGTTGGTGTAGTTGTATGTGTAACCGCCGCCCTTCTTTGACGCTCGAGCAGGTACGCCGCTGGCTGGCGGTGTTGCGTAACCAGACTCTCCCTCATAGGGTCCTCCAGCGTCTGTTAAAGGTACGTGCCCACCATCCTTACGGATGATCTGCATTGACGCATAACGATCATCTTTGATCTCAATACCGCGCAAAGGGCGACGTACACCGTGCGACTTATCTTGCGCAGTTTGAACAGCCTTACTTACCTGCTCTGGGAACGCCTCTGTGTTAACTTCGATGACTACAGGCATTGTTCACCTCAGATCGTGATATTCGTTTTGATCAGACTATCTTTGATGGTCCGTGTAGTGGGTGAGGCTGAGAACGTCTCCCCTGTGCGGACAGTGAGGGCTTTCTCACGGGCCAACACCAAGAATGGGTCTTCAGGAACAAGTGAGTTACGGAGAATCACACGCACCAAACGACCATTGGCCATGGGGTACACTTTTTCAAACTCCTGCCTACACTCACAAGACTTAGCCATTTTTTTCCGTTCCGTCTTTACCCGCATTCATCCCGGCATCCTTACCCTTGAAGTGCTTCACCAGCTCATCGAGTAGGGCTGTTTGTTTCCCAAGTTCTCTGTGTTGTCCAGCAGGACTACCGAGTCCGTCTAAATCTCCCGCCCTACTCTTCATAAGAGATTCACGCTTCACGTGCATGATGCTTTTATCAGCAGACCCCAGTGTGCCGCCAACGTTGGCCACACTGGTACCCATCTGCGCAGCCACCAGCTTATCAACCTCCCCAGATGAAGCCGCGTCTAATAAGCGAGCCGCAGCTTCTTTATTAGGATGGTCGTCACCAAAGTTGTTCATGAGCTTGACGCGGACCTTCTCAGCCTTAGCCTTATCGTCCAGCGAGGCGTTTTCCCCAGAACCCTTCTGCAGGATCTTCATCTCTCCAGAACTCAATTCCACGCTCGCACCAAGCTGGTTAAGGAGACCAGCGGTAGCTCCGGCAGCCCCTTTACCACCTTTACGGAAGGTGGACATTAACCCACTTATCTTCATACCTTCGCCGAGGGCAGCCTCGATCAAGCTCGTGCCCTCCACACCAGACTCTTTCATACCAGAGAGGAGGCCTCCGATAACACCTGGATCTGCTCCCGATGCAGACTCTATGAGTTTCTGGATTTGCCCGTTCAACTCTACTGGAGAACCTTTTGAATCCATGATGCGTTTGATCTGATCTCCCAACTTAAGCTTGTCACCCTCTCGGTTGACTTGCAAATTTAAGCGCTGAATGATCGCATCTTGATTCTTACCCATGGAC
>Ga0307380_10002307_pt1 | contig 27207 bp, 34 predicted proteins | sample UN3MG_FD_202239 | JGI IMG/M metagenome (GOLD analysis project Ga0307380, IMG submission 202239) | Soil microbial communities from Risofladan, Vaasa, Finland - UN-3 | ecosystem: Environmental > Terrestrial > Soil > Coastal area > Acid sulfate soil | place: Finland: Risofladan, Vaasa | collected... | reverse complement strand
ACAGGACAAGGAGACTGTGGAGCTCCTCCTAGGCACCATGGGGTCGTGCATGGAGGTCGAGGCGAAGTACATGGATCCTGTTACCGGGCTCAGCGGGAGCGGCCCCGCCTACATTGCCATCGTCATAGACGCGCTAACGTACGCAGGGCTCCGCGTGGGGCTGCCCAGAGAGCTGTCTAAGGTGGCTGCGGCACAGTCCGTCCTCGGCACAGCCAAGCTTATCATGGAAGGCGTGTCAGTCCCTTCCGAGATAGAGGAGATGGTGACGACGCCGGGGGGCACCACCATCGAAGGCATCTACGAGATAGAGGACGGGAAGCTGAGGACGGCCCTCATGAACGCCGTTCAGGCCGCCACCAACAAGTGCCTCAAAATCCGCCACCTCTGGGAGAAGAACACGTAGCCTCACCTCTTTTCCACGCTGGAAGAAAATATATCGTGTCGAGACACACGTATCCCTGTGTCAAGTTATGTATGATATCATCATCAGGAACGGTAAGATCGTTGACGGCACAGGGAACCCCTGGTTCTTCGCAGACGTCGCCGTCAAGGACGGAAAGATCGATAAAATCTCGAAAAAGGTACGCGGCGAAGCTGAGACCGTCATAGACGCCACGGGGCTCGTCGTCTGCCCCGGCTTCATCGACGCCCACAGCCACGGCGACTTTAACACCCTCGTCTACAGGGACATGGAGAACATCGTCCACCAGGGAATAACCACGGTGGTCGCAGGCCAGTGCGGATCCAGCCCGGCTCCGCTCAGCGACGAGATCCGCGGCGAGACGCAGAAAGAGGTCGACGCCCGGCTCCCCGACGGAATAGAGCTGAAGCTCACGTGGGACACCTTCGACGAGTATCTCAGGGAGGAGGAGAAGGAGGGGCTCGGCGCCAACGTCGCCCACATCGTGGGCCACGGAGCAATCAGGGCCGCGGGCATGGGCCTTGAGGCGCGTGACCCGACGCCCAAGGAGCTCGAGAAGATGAAGGAACTGACGGCGGAGGCAATGGAGGCGGGGGCCTATGGGCTCAGCACAGGCCTCATATACCCTCCAGGCATCTACGCCAAGACCCCGGAGATCATAGCCTTGGCTAAGGTGGCGGCCGAGTACGGCGGAGTCTACGACTCCCACATCAGGGGCGAAGGAAAAACCCTGATGACGGCCCTCGATGAGGCGCTGGAGATAGGCGAGAAGGCGGGGATCCCCGTGCAGATCAGTCACCATAAGATAGCCAGCAAGTCCATCTGGGGCAAGAGCCGGGAGACCATGAAGATGTTCGAGGACGCCAGGGCCCGCGGCGTCGACGTCACGGTCGACCAGTACCCGTACAAGGCAGGCTCGACGGGACTCATGACTCTTCTTCCCCCCTGGGTGCACAACGGCGGAAACGAGGCCGCCCTCATACGTCTCAGGGATCCTGACCAGAGGGAGAGGATGAGACGGGAGATAGAGGAGGGGATCCCTGGTTGGGAGAACTTCGCCGGAGAGCTGGGCTGGGAGAACGTCTACGTCACCTCGGTGAAGACCGACGAGAACAGGGCTGTGGAGGGCATGAACATGGTCGAGGTCAAGGAGCACCGTGGGGCTCCCGACGAGTTCACGGCTCTATACGAGCTCCTGCTGGAGGAGGAGGGGACCGCGGGGATGATTATATTCTACGGTGACGAGGAAGACGTCAAGCACATCATGAGGCACCCACTACACATGGTGGGCACCGACGCGGGCTGCTGCAACGTCGAGGGACCGTTCCGGAGGGGAAAGCCGCACCCCCGCCACTACGGTACCTACCCCAAGATTCTCGGCAGATACGTAAGGGAAGAGAAGACGCTGAGGCTCGAGGAGGCCGTGAGGAAGATGACCGGCTTCCCCGCCCAGCGATTCGGCATACTGGACAGAGGGATCCTTAGACCAGGCATGTGGGCAGACATCACCGTGTTCAACCCTGAGACCGTCATCGACAAGTCCACCTACAAGGAGCCCCACCAGTTCCCCGTCGGCATCGACTACGTCTTAGTGAACGGCGTGGTCACCATAGAGAAAGGCATTTACACAGGGGCACACGCAGGGAAGACCCTTAGGAAAAGATAGCTATACCAAAAAAGGTAGGAAGACTCCCTACCTCTTCTTGATGTACTTGCCGAAGTGGACGGGGGTCGCGTGAACAACCGGTAGGTCCACCATGGTCTTGAGGCCAGGCTCGGCGTTGATCACCAGCGGGATCATGTTGGTGGTCATGGCGATGGTGCCGTGGTCTCCGTGCACGCATGGGCTGATCTTCTGGTGTATGGGGGGCACTCCCTCGATGTCGACACTGTCGAACTCCTCCGGCGCCCCAATATAGGCCCTGAAGTCCATGGTGATGACGGCTTTGCCCCCCATCACGCCGTAGGCCATCTGCTTGGTGCCCGCGTTCTTTCCCTTGGGGACCTTGATGGCGTCGCTGGCTGCGTCGTGGTCTAGGATCACTGGCTCGGGTGGATCTACCCTTATCTCGTCGAGCTCCCAGCCCAGCGAGTCGGAGATCATCTGTATGCTCTGCTCGAGGCCGACGTGCCCCGTGATCTTGCCGCCGTCGATGGCCTCCCTGAACTCCTCCTTGGTTATGCCGGCGCCGATCTTCCTCTGGAAGGGGATGCGGCGAGTCGCGGCGTTCATCTGCCTAGTCACGTAGATGGAGTTGACCTCCTCGCATGGGCCCGTGAGGAAAGTCGGGAGGGTGTCCATGAGGAAGCCAGGGTTGATGCCCGTTCCCAGCAGCGTAGCACCATACTTCTTGGCGACTTCGTCAAGCTTGTTGGCGTACTTAGTCCCCTCCTCCGTGGCGTAGGGGTAGCCCAATTCCTCACAAGTGCTGACGATGTCGACACCATGCTTCAGAATCTGCTCGAACTGGTCGTAGGTTTGCCTCAGGTATGACATGGTAGTGTGGCATACCACGTCGGGCTTGGTTTCCTTGAGCACGTTGTCGGCGTCGTTGGAGATTATTACCCCGATCTTCTTTCCACCGAGGATCTCCCCCAAGTCCTTTCCGACGATGTCGGGGTTGATGTCCACGGCTCCAACGATCTTGATGCCTTCCTTTGTCAGGAGGTGCGTCGCAAGTCTTCGACCGATTACCCCGATACCGTATGATACGATTTTAACGTTTTTCAACTTGGTTCAGGGTTAAACTAATTCAATCATCTTTATAGTTTACTCCCAAACCGATTCAAATCATCTGCATCATGGTCTACGTGGTTGTCTTTCTCGTAGTTGTAGGTGTACGTATCACCCAAGCATCTCTCTATATATGACATTCCACGTTGGTTCGCCAGTCCTATCCAAGGTGTGAGAAGGAGGAAAAACCGGACATGAACCAGGTAAAGATGCTGAAAAACAGGCGCGGCATGACCGGCCTTGAGACAGCCATAATCTTAGTTGCATTCGTGATAACTGCAGCCGCTTTCGCGTTCGTTGTTCTGAACATGGGTTTCCTGACTGCGGAGAAGGCCCAGTCGGTGATCAGTTCAGGTATGAGAGAGGCCGCGTCGGCGCTGCTGACGGACAGCGGGATGGTCGCACAGTTCGTGAACGTTACTGGCGACCAGAGCGACATCTGCCTCACTAAGCTGACCTTCTACCTGAAGCTATCCCAAGGCAACGAGCCCATCGATCTAGATGATAGTGTGTTGGTGGCAACCTATACCAACGAGAGGTGCCATGGCGAGATCTATAGCTCCAATGGTACCATCACGACGGTGTCCGGTGTGAATAGTGATGGAGATTCGCTGCTTGAGGCTGGTGAAAAGTTCAAGGTGGTCATCGATTTCACTGAACTTGCTATAGATGGGGTCGACCCGGCTGTCACGGCAGGTAACAGGCCCGACCTGTACGCTCACCCGTACGAGGAGTTCAGGATCGAGCTCAGGCCCTCAGCGGGTGCCGTGTTGACCATCGAGCGTCAAGTCCCGGCCGTCCACAGCGCAGTCATGGTGATAGAGTAGACTAGCTAAGGCTAGGTCTCCAACTTTTCTTTGATAGTAAGACTCTCATCGATACCCTGCAGCCTATAACTGATGCTTTTGAAGGGTTCCACGCCTCTACGTTTAAGGTACATTAACCCGAGGAAGACCAGTATCCCTGGTAGAAGGTAGAGGGTTATCCTCTTGAACGCTATGTTGAAGGCTGCGCTCTCCTCCATGAGCAGCCACGTCACCGGCACGATGCTGCCCTGGAAGTTCCACCAGTTGCTTGGCGTGATGTGCATTGTGTACCAGACGAGGTCGCATGCGATGGGTATCATCAACAGCACTAGATGGTAAAGCCACACCATTGTCCCCATGTCGTCGTCGTCGACGGCGAGGGGCAGGACGGCTGAGCCAACGTACCAAACGGCGAGGGTGATGAACTCGATTAGAGAGTTGTCTTTGCTCGGATTGAAATATATTTTAATTATCACCAATATGGCGACCGAAAAGGGGATTAATGAAAGCCAGGATGTCTTACCTCTCTGCTTTTCTTGATCTCTCTTAGGCAGTAATCCGTCGTAGAAGAAGGCTATCAACATAAGCAAGGCAACCATGGCGAAGCCCTTCATGGTCTTTATGAACAACGAGAAATATCCGACGACGGGCAGCCTGTTGATGACGCGTCCAATTACGAGCCGCTCCGACACGGGAACCCCATCGGGGAACATGTTGTTGTCGCCCTTGGTGGTGTAGACCCATTCATCGTCGTTCTCGTGTTTACCGATGGCCCTGTGCACGATGTACTCGTCCTCGAACCCGGGTCTGATGAACACGAGGATGTCTCCGTCAGGCGGGGGGGCTGCAACCACGTCGTCGAAGTCGTCGACGGCCTCGATGAATATGAAGTCTCCTACTCCCAGGGTTGGTATCATGCTCTGGGATATGACGACCATCATCGGGTTCTCGGTGCCGAGGGTGTTCCTGAGCAGGAACATCCCGCCGTAGAAGACGGCTATGAGAACGATGAAAGTCGCGCCGTAGCGGAGTATCTCCTTAGTCCCGTCATCCATTATCTAGTGATCACTGTCAGGCATCTGTCTCTATTCTGGGGTCTATCCAGGCGGTCAACCGCAGGCAGTACACCGGGTCCTGTGTTCCTCCCCTGAAGCACTTCTCCACCTCGCTGCATATGAGGCAGGGGCAGCCCCTCACCGAGTCGAGGGTGACGGGCTCATTCTTACTGACCAGCTTGTAGGTCCACCGGCCGTCATTGATGACCTTGTCACGAACTATCCTGCCCTTCTCCTCGAACTTCTTCGCCAGCCGTGAGCCTTCTCGGCTGCTCACGTCTAGGAGCTTCCATAGCTCGCTCTGTAGTAGCCCTTCTTCTCCCGCGTCGTATATTAGTCTAAGGGCCCTCTGCTCTACGCTGCTGTTCCTCGGCGGCATTGTCCACCACCGCTACTCGTAGTAGATGAGGTCGAAGTCCTCAAGTATCCCGTGGAGCTTCTCCACCGCCTCTCGGACCATGTCCTCGTGCTTCGCCCCGGTGCAGACCAGCTTCCCTGAGGCGAACAACAGCATGACAACCTTGGGTACGCCCATCCTGTAGATTAGTCCAGGGAACTGCTCTGGCTCGTACATCACGTTGTCCATGATGTCGGCGGCGGTCTCCAGGTCTATCTTGCCGTGGAGGTTGGCGCTGGCGACGATGTTCTGGATGACGATCGTGGGCTTACCCAGGATGATTATCCCGTTGTTCTTGAGCTCCCTCACAACCTTCTTCACGGCGCTGCGGGCCATCTTCTCGCTCTTGGCACCCGTGCACACCATCTTGCCTGAACCGAAGATGAGGGTGGCCGTCTTGGGCCTCTTGAGCCTGAAGACGAGGCCCGGGAACTGTTTGGGCCTGTACTCGACGTTCCTGAAAACCTTCATGATGGCCAGGAGGTCGATCTTCTGGTCCAGGCTGGCCGAGGCTACCACGTTCTCGATGCTTATGGCGAGGTCCTTCTGCTCCACGTCGACGTCGGACTCTAGCTCTTCTAACTTTCTCTCTACATCCATTCTCTTTCACACCTTACGAAGCTGTCAGCTATAGTTTGCCTACCTTCTCCAGCACGTCCTCGTTGAGAAGGTCCTGGTTAATTATCTCCACGACGGGAATAGTGCTAATGTTGGGCTCGTGCATAACCTTGTCGCTGTAACCAATCTCCCCTGAGTAGCTGTTATAGGTGATGAAGCTTCCCTCGAGGGCCTCCTTTGTCTTGACGAAGTAGAGGAAGACCTCGCTCAGGGTCCCACCGATGACGAAGTAAAGGTGGTCGCCAACGTTCTCCATGTGCTGTATCACGTTCGAAGCAGGGGAGGAGGCGACAAGCATGACTATGTCCCTGATTGATTTCAGCTGGACAAACTTCATAACATTCCCTATATTAGGCGTGGTGGGAGTATTTAAACTATATAAATGAAAATGCAGGGATAAAGCAATGTCTGTGTTCCATGGTGGATGTGCAGCTTATATAACAACCGATTGTATTTGATGCAGAGAATTGTTTGAGTAAAATATTGTCACCCGAGGAGTTCTACGGTTTCAAGACGGGCACGGACCGAAAGCTCGTGAGATGGGACAAGGTCGTGGAGTACTTCTGGCACCTTTACGGTGCCTCAGACAGGGTGAAGGTCCAGGAGGTGGGGAAGACAACCGAGGGTAACCCCATGATACTAGCCTGCATCTCTTCTCCCGAGAACTTGGAGAGGCTGGGCGAGATAAGGGAGATGAGCTGGAGGATAAGCCACCCCCGGGGCCTCTCCGAGGGGGAAGCTGATAGGATCGTCGCCGAAGGTAGGGCGGTGGTGGCGATGACCATGAGCATCCACGCCTCAGAGGTGGGCGGGACACAGGTCTCCTCGGACCTGGCGTACAGGCTGCTCACCTGCGATATCGAGCTGACCATGCGCATAAGGGAGAACGTCGTGCTGCTGCTGTTCCCGTGCGCCAACCCGGACGGCCAGATCATGACGGTGGACTGGTACTACGAGTGGCTGGGCACCGAGTACGAGGGATGCGGCTTGCCTAGGCTTTACCACAAGTACGTGGGCCACGACAACAACAGGGATGCGTTGACCCTCACCCAGGTGGAGACGCAGATGATGAACAGGGTGCTGCTGAAGGAGTGGTTCCCTCAGGCCTATGTGGACCACCACCAGATAGGTTGACCCGATAGTGTACTATCTGTGGTTTTCATTCATCGCCGCTTAAAGGTTACGAGAAAAGTTTATGGGGTGTCTATGATTATGCCGAGGTCCTCGGCGCTGCCGAGGAGGGTTGACGGCAGGACGCCGTCCCACTGTCTGAGCCAGAGGTACCGCGCGTACTCATCAGTCATCTGCTCCGTTATGACCTTGATCGCTTCTGCCGTGGCGTTCGCCTCAAGCATGATCCGCTTGGCCTCTGCCTTAGCCGATATGACCTTCCTCTCAGCCTCGGCACCGGCACTGATTATCATCCTCTGAGCCTCGGCGTCGGCGTTGATTATGGTCGCGTTCCTATCCGCCTCGGCCTGTATGATCTTCTGCTGGGCCTCGTACTGAATCCTCACCAGGATGTTCTTAGCCTGCAACGCTTCTTGCTCCGCCGTGACCTTTGCCTCTATGGCATCCATGAAGCCCGGCGTGAACTGAAAATTAACGAAGTTTACTGTCTGCACGTTTATTCCGTAAGGCGTAAGCGAGTTATCCAGCTTCTCTGTGAGTTTCTGGACTAAAATGGCTCTAGTCTTTATCAGCATTTCCGCCGTGAACTGAGCCGTCGTAGCCTTAAGATCCTCCTGTATGACGGGCTGAAGCAGCAGGGTATGATATTCCTTCCTCATGTTCTGGTACATCCTCCACGCCTGGTCGGGCATGACGTTGAAATGCACCGTCAGCGTAGTCTTTATCTCCTGCAGATCGCTGGAAGCCGTGGACTCTGTGACTTCCTCTTTCTCCAAAGTCACCTTCATATCGACTATCTCTTGGACGAAGGGAAGCTTGAGTTGCAGGCCCTCACCAAGGTTGACGGGCTCAACCTTGCCCATGGTCACTAAGACGCCTCTATGACCAGGAGGAACCGCGTGGAAGCAATCAACGACTGTAACCGCCAAGAACAATAAGATGATTAGAAGAGCAGCCGAACGCCCCGGATGCTTCTCGATGAAGTCGGGTATGTAGGGGTTGTTGTGTTCGTCCTTGAAACGGTCGTATTCCTCGCCGAACTGTTCCCGCCTCTCCAACCTTGACTTCGCCCTATCCCTAAGTTCATTGCCGAACCGAAGGTATAGGATGCCGAAGACGATGATGGCTACGATGACCGGCCCAACCAATATAATTAGATCCATTTCCAATCCAACTTCCATAGCACTATGCCTGAGAATGGTTTGCATCGCCGCTTAAAGGTTACGATTGTGTAACGCAAGTGCATCACCGCTTAAGACTTTCACTCGAAGTTAAATTTCGTTAACCTACCAGATCTTCCACCATGGTTTCTTTTTGGCAGGCCTCTCTTCTACAGGCTCTTCCTTCTCCTCGATTGGCTCCTCCTTAATCTCTTCCTCTTCAGGCTTCTCTTGGGGCTCCTCCTCGATTGGCTTCTCTTCAGGCTTCTCCTCTTTCTCCTTCTCGGACATTCCTAAACCTCTCACCATTGTATGGGGTGCATCACCGCCTAAAACTTACGAAGGGGGTAACCCTGCACCAGATGGGGTTCTACGGGTCACGGTTCTTCATACCACCTAACAGCGACCCCCTCAACGAGGTGGCGGACCCCCTGGTCTGGACGGAGCAGAAGCATTATGGTGCCCAGATGGCTATACGGATGGCTTCTGAGGGAGTCTCGGGGGTGGAGAAGGCGGCGGTTTTCCCCGCCGACTTCATGCCCTGGTTCAGCCATAGTCCCGTCAAGCCACTTAGGATCGCCATGTACCGGAGGGGGTGGGGAGGGAACATGGACGAGGGCTGGACTCGTTGGCTCCTGGAGCAGTATGGGTTCGAGTACACCACCGTGACGGACAAGGAGGTCAAGGAGGGGCTGGAGGGCAGCGACGTGTTCATCCTCCCCAGCGACCCACCCGCCCTCATCACGGGGGAGGGCGTAGAGGAGTGGTACGAGAAACGGTTCAAGGGCGCATACACGGCGCCGATTCTGCCGCCCGAGTACAAGACGGGGATCGGTGAGGACGGCGTGGGGAAGGTAAAGGAGTTCGTGGATAAGGGAGGCAGGGTGCTGGCCCTATACGAGTCGTGCGAGTTCGCCGTCGAGAAGCTCGGCGTGCCGTGAAGAACACGGTGAAGGACCTGAAGCCCGAGGAGTTCCACTGCCCTGGGTCCACCATAAGGGTAAACATCGACAACACCCACCCGCTGGGGTACGGGATGCCGGAGAAGGGCCTGATACTGCTCAGGGGGAACCACGCCTACGCGGTGAAGGCGAACCACTGGAACGAGAACTACCGCACGGTGATCACTTACCCCGAGGAGAACATGATGCAGAGCGGGTGGCTCATCGGGGAGAAGCACCTCGCCAGGAAGGCGGCGCTCATCGAGGCAAAGAAGAGGGAGGGCAGCGTGGTGCTCTACGGCTTCGCACCCCAGATGAGGGCTCTGACGGACGCCACGTTCAAGGTCTTCTTCAACGCCCTCGTGGGCTGACCTTTCAACACCTTTTTAATCAGGGCCCCGTTTTTCAACTGGATAGAGATGAAGTGCGCATTATGTGGATCAGAGATACCTGAGGACGCCAAGTTCTGCCCAAAGTGTGGCGAGTCAGTCGATGAGGAGGACTCGACCGGGTTCATGATAGTGACGACCCCGACTGTGCCGGGATACAGGATCACCAAGGTGTTCGGGGTCGTGACGGGCCTCACACCGCGGACCAGGGGCATCCTCGGCAAGTTCGTGGCAGGCTTCGAGTCCATGTTCGGAGGGGAGGTCACGGCTTTCACGAGCGAGCTGGAGAAGGCAAGGCTGGACGCCATACGCCGCGTCAGGAGCAAGGCGCTGAACCTGGGAGCCAACGCCGTCGTGGGGCTTGACCTGGAGACCAGCGACCTGGGGCTTCAGCTGGGGGTCGTCGTGATCTCGGCCACAGGGACGGCCGTGGTCATTGAGAAGGAGTAGCTACTCGACCTTCCTCGTGTAGTGCCCAGATACGGTGACGATCTCCTCGAACATCTCCCTCTTGGCCTGGCATATGGGGCAGACGTAGGGCGGGTCCTCTCTGAAGACCACGTATCCACACTGTTTACAGTATAGCAGCTTCCTGCCGGATTTCTTCATCTCTCCTGTTGCCTCCTCTTCTGTTTCCTTCTCCGCAAAGCCCAGCGCCGCCATCTGTTTATCGTAGGGGCGGCGCTCGGGTATTGCTCGTGCCTGCTTCTTCCCCTCATGGATCTCGTCGTCGACGTAGAGGCTGCAGTAGCAGCACCCGTACTCGGCTACGTCGGGGTCCCTATAGTCGCAGGGGCAGATGATGTCGCGGTCCGTCTCGAAGTCCCCTGAGGCCATCCTGCAGGGGCAGCTCGGGTAGCCGTATCGTTCCTCGTTTGTCTTCAGCCCCTCCAGGAGACTCTGGAGCAGCTTCTCGTCGGGTGTGAGGCGTATGCCCCTCGACTTGGCGTCCTGCTGCGCTCGTCTCTTAACATCATCGATACTGATCATTGGGCGAGGGCCTCTTCTATGGCCTGCTTCTTGAAGCCAGAGATCACCTGTTCGTCGTCGACTATAATCACGGGGAAGGCCAGCGGGGCGTTTCTCTTCTTGAGCTCGGCGATGACCTCCTTCTGCTCTTCCTTGGTGATCTTGTCGACGTCTACGTACTCGTACACCATCCCGCTGTCCTTGAGGAACTCCTTGGTCTTCTTGCACCAGCCGCAGGTGCTCAACGTGTAGAGGAACAACTTGGGCTCATTCCTCTTACCATCTACTTTGACTGAGTTCATGCATTCACAACCAATAATTGAATTTGAATGCCGGATGGGGGTCTATAAAGTAGATGGTCGGGCTGCTCACGCTCCGCCGTCGTCTCCGTGTATGTTTTTATCGCCGTGACCCGACCTTCTCTTGATGGCTATGGGCGGTAAGAAGGTTTACGACAGCTACAAGGCGTTCAGCTACCTTGAGCCGGGGTTCGACTACAAGGAGTTCAGGCTCACGCCGCATCCGCGGGTGGAGCCCTACTATGTGCCTCTGAGCGGGGGGGAGGAGGAACGGTTCCAAGGGCTCATGGAGGAGACGGTGCTCGTCGATCTCCACGAGCACCCGGTGCTGTGGCCCGAGGACATGACGGAGGTTCCGGAGATGCACAGGCTGGGCCGGCAATTCACGGCGTACGAGGCGCTGAGCACGAGCCGTCTGGACTGTGTCTTCGACAACCTGATGGACGGCATGGCGTACGTGACGAGCTACAGCGGCTGGAAGTGGACCGACGTGGTTCACGACATCGGGATCAGGCTCAGCGACATCGCCCACCAGGGCATGGTGTCCCACTGCAGGACCGTGAGGGACATAAGGGAAGCCCACGAGGACGGCAAGATAGCCCTCGTCCTCTCACTGGAGTCGGCGACCCCCATCGAGAACGAGCTGGACAGGATCGATGTCCTCTACGGCCTCGGCGTCAGGAGCATGGGCGTCTGCTACAGCGAGAGCAACATGCTGGGCGGCGGCATGGGTGAGAGCAGCCGGGATCTTGGGCTCACGGACTTCGGGTACGACGCGGTTAAGCGGATGAACAAACTGGGGATGCTCGTCGACGTGGGGCATACCTCGGACAGGACGGCGCTGGAGACCATCGAGGCGAGCGACGCCCCCATCATCAACAGCCACAGCGGCCCCGCGGCCATCGCCCAGGGGCACACCACGGGCGACGAGGTGCTTCACGCGCTGGTTGAGAGCGGCGGCCTCATAGGCGTCGGCGGCGCCGGCAGGGGGTTGCGGACGAGTAAGAACCCTGTTGGGAGCATCGAGAGCTACATGGAGTGTGTCGAGTACTGTATTGAGGTGATGGGTATCGACCATGTGGGCTGCGGCCCCGACACGCTGTACGGTGCCCACCAGGAGCTGTACGGGGTCTGGTTCCCGCTGAGGCTGGGGCACTACAGGAGACCCGGCGTCGAGGCTGAGGAGCCTTTCCCCGTGTCGAGGGGCGTGGTGGACCAGGGGTACGTTAAGGGTCTGGAGAACCCCAGCGAGTACGTGAACATAGCTCGCTGGATGATCGTGCACGGGTACAGCGACAGGGAGATCCAGAATGTCGTGGGCCACAACGCGATGAGGATGCTCGAGGAGGTCTGGGTCTAGCCTCTTATTTCTTGTTGTTATACGACGAGAAGAAACAAAGGTAACATGAATAATTAAATGATGAAGCTTACTGGCTTCTTCCTCTGGCTTGTATCCTCCAGACGGCCTCCAGCTGGCCGTCCCTGATGCAGTGCAGACGGTCGTAGAGGTTGGTGTTGGTGCAGCAGTGGGTGGGGATGAGCTCGAACTTGTCGCCGGGTCTGAGGTCGAAGCCGGGGTCTACCTCTATGTGGCCGTGCTCCTCGTTGGACCTGACGTACCTGGCGTCGTCTCTGCCCTTGACGGGGGGCACCCCGAACTCGAACGTGATGGTCTTGAGGCCGGCGTCGCAAATCACTTTCCCCTTATGGCTGGTGCTGATTATGGTGCTGAGTATGCTTATGGCTTGGCCGAACTCCTCTAGGCCGGGGACCTGGCTGTAGCGGGCGTCCATGAAGACGTAGCTGCCCGCCTCGATCTCGGTGACCCCCGGGTGCCTGCCGCTGATCATGTGGGTGCCTGTGCCGCCTGCGCTCACGATCTCGACGCCTATGCCGGCGTCCTCCAGAGCGTCCCTGGAGCCCACGAGCTTGTCCATGGCCTCCGTGACCTTCCGCTTCTTCTCGTCAATGTCGGCGATGAACTGGCAGAACCCCTCGTAGCCCATGAGGCCCCTGAGGCTGAGGCTGGGGTATCCCTGCACCTCTCTGGCCAGGTCGAGGGCCGGCTTCCCGGGTATGACGCCGCAGCGGTTGTTCCCCACGTCCACCTCGACGAGGACGTTGAGCTTGACGCCTTTCTCCCGGGCCCTCTCGGCGAGGTGCTTCACGTTCAAGCGGTCCTCGACGGCGACTATGACGTCGCTGTGTTTGGCGAGGCTCATGAGCCTGGTGACCTTGGGCTCCCCGACCACCTGGTTTGCGATGAGGATGTCCCTGATGCCCGCCTCCGCCATGGTCTCCGCCTCCCCAAGCTTGGCGCAGGTGACGCCTATGGCGCCCGCCTCTATCTGTTTCTGCGTGATTATGGGGGTCTTGTGGGTCTTGGCGTGAGGCCGCAGCTCAGACGGCATCCCCTTGAACCGTTCGGCCATCTTCTCTATGTTGGCCTCCATCACATCGAGGTCTACAAGTAGCGCCGGGGTGTCGATCTCCTCTAACGAGCAGCCTATCTTAACCATGGCCTATCCTGTGTCTTCGGGGGATTTAGGGTTAACCAAGAGCCTATGAAAACGTATGATATGTGCATCAAATGTTTGATATTCAAATATAACGTTTAAATACGTGTTTAATGGATTGAAGGATGGATTCTCGGAGAATCACACCATGAAAGCACTCGTATTGTATCACTCGCAGCAGTACGGCAACACGGGGAAGATGGCCGAAGCCGTGGCGGAGGGACTCAAGGAGGCGGGGCTCCAGGTTGTGATGTTCAACACCAACGAGGACAGGTTGGACATCACCACGTTCCCCCACTACAAGGTCGCAGCCGTTGGCACGCCTGACTACTTCAGCTACGTCGCCGGCGGCATCAAGACCTTCATGGACGACTGGTACATCCACAGGAACGAGGAGGGGATGACGGGTAAGCCCCTCGCCCTCTTCTACAGCCACGGGGGCGGCGGAAGAGTACGCGAGCCCCTCGTGAATCTGCTGAAACGCGTGGGTACCGTCATAGGCGACCCCGTCGAGTCCAGCGGAGCCCCCAGCGACGCCGTGCTCAAGAAGTGCAGGGAGCTTGGGAGGAGGCTGGCGGAGGCCGCCAAGTAGGTAACCCACCCCTTTTTTAAACAACCTATTTATCGCGTCCATCCAGATGCATACTGAGCCGACGATCCATGTCACCCACTCTTAGATTCTACTACCCGCTGCCTAGGTTCCCAAGCGTCTCTGTCACAGGCCCACACTGCGAGCTCATGTGCGCCCACTGTAAGGCCCACTATCTCGGGCACATGCCTGACGTGAGCAGTCCAGAGAAGCTGAAAAGGTTCTGCGTCGAGCATGAGAGGGGCGGCGGCGTGGGTCTGCTGGTGAGCGGCGGCTCCACCACGGAGGGTAGGGTGCCCCTGAAGCGTTTCCTGCCCACCCTGGCGTGGGTGAAGGAGAACACCGGCCTCATAGTGAACCTCCACACCGGGATGCTGGATATGCGCGAGGCTGAGGAGGTGGCGTCCATGGGCGCTGACATCGTGTCGGTGGACATGGTCGGCAGCGAGGAGACTCTCAGGGATGTCTACGGTTTGAAAGCGTCGGTGGAGGAGTACGGCGCTACGTTGACCAACCTGAGGGACGCCGGCGCCTCATCGGTGGCGCCCCACATATGCGTCGGATTGCACTTCGGTGAGTTGAAGGGGGAGCACAGGGCTCTGGAGCAGTCCCTATCCATCGAGCCCGAGGTTATAGTGTTCCTCGGCCTGATACCCACACCGGACACCCCGATGTCGGGCGTGCAGCCGCCGCCCGTCGACGAGATCGTTGGGTTGATCGAGGAGGCGAAGACGCTCAGCCCACGTACCGAGGTCTCGCTCGGCTGCATGAGGAGCAGGGGATACAAGACGGAGCTGGAGTGGAGGGCCATAGAGGCGGGGGCAGACCGAGTAGCGCTGGCGTCTAGATCCACCGAGAGCCGGGCCCTCGAGGAGGGGTACCATGTGAAACGCTTCGACGGGTGCTGCGCCACGCCCCGGGCGCTGGAGGAGAGGATTGTCGCCCTATGACTCTAGGGCAAGCCTGACGACTTTGACGAAGTCCCCGGCCTCGACGCCGAATAGGGTAACGTCGTTGTCCTGGAAGAACCTGTTCACGTTGTTCTCCAGGTCTTCGACGGGAGTGTTGTTTAGAGCCTTCTCAAGCTCGATTATCGCGGCCTCGGGGTGCATGAAGAAGTCGCCCGTGATCTTGACGCCCGCGAAGCGGCCTCCCTCGACGCCTAGTTCGGCGGCCAGGAGCTTGCCGCCCGGCACCTTGTACTCCGCCCGCTTCATCTCTGGAACACCCACTCCCTGCTGCGGTACTTCTCGCGGAGCTGCTTCACCAGCCGCGTCTCTGCGCCGGTGAGCTCCCCCGGCTCCAGTGCTACGTCGAAAGTGTCCTCGAAGCCTTTGATGAGCGCCGATCTTGCCTCGTCGAAGTCCACCTGTCTGCCTAGGTAGTGTCTAAGGTTGGTGACCCGCTCCTCCACCGCCTGTATGAGCTTGTCGCTGATCTTGGCGTCGCTCACCCGCAGCACCTGGAACATGCGCCTGATGTCGCTGTCCACGAGGATGGTGCCGTGCTGCAGTATGACGCCGTGGCGTCTGGTCTGGGCGTTGCCCGAGATCTTCTTGCCTCCCGCAACGATGTCGTTGACTGGCTTGAACTCGGCGTCTACGCCGAGCTCCGCGAGGCCGTTGACTATGGCGCCGCAGATCAGCTTGTAGGACTCCAGGATGTCGGCGGGCATCTTGGGGTCCGCCTCGGGCGCGACGAGGCTGTACGTTATCTCGCCGTCGTAGTCGTGGTATACGGCTCCTCCGCCGGTGATGCGGCGTGTCACGTCGACGCCGTATTTCTCGCAGGCAGGCAGGTTGACCTCCTTCTCTATGCTCTGGAAGTACCCTATGCTGACGGCGGACGGGTTCCACCTGTAGAGCCTCACGGTGTTGGGGGTTCCCTCCTTGAGCCGCGCCATGGCGATGGCCTCGTCTATGGCCATCTGGGTGGGCGCGTCCTCGATCCTCATGTCGATGAGACGCCAAGTCTCCTTCATCGCATTTACCTTGGTACAGTGGTATATGCGGGGGTTATTTCATTTTCCACTGATGACAGCCTGCGACAGGCAGGAATTTTGGGGACCTGGTTCACCGGCTTACACGTTTTTTAGTGACGCGATCCCCTCGGTGTTCCCGTGGCTTGTTTAGATGAGGGGCGTGGGTTCTTCGTTGCCCCCTTGATGGTCCACCCGTCATGCATGGTCTTCGCTGTCATCCTTGTGAAGTGGTGGGGCGGCGTCGAGCATCGACGACTTTGCTTTTCCCTTATAGTTGGTTACTTACTATAAGCGTTTTTTCGGGTACGCGGCGGCGTCGTGGATCGACGACTCGGCATTTCCCTTATAACTGGTTACTTATTATAAGCGTTTTTTCCGTTAACCGATATGTCGGTTAAACGTTTGAAATGGCTTTTTACCGATATGTGCGCGCGTTGTAAATGATTCATCGGCTGGGCTTTTTGGTGTTGGTTAAGCGTTTTTAGGAGGGGGGCGTTAGTTAGTTTTAGCTGTTATCTCTTATTTAGCTGTGTATTTTTCTGAATTCACAAATAAAATGGTTATTTTTTTTAGAATTTATTAAAGGAATGCTTTGTGGATTATTAGGTAAACCTTATAGATCAAACGTGACATATTTCTAATCCATAGGCTGGAAGGAGACCGATGAGAGGCATATCATGCGAGGAGAGCTCATCCTGGACCTAGAATCCCTCAAGAACCGCCGAATAGAGCTTAAAAAGAAGAACAAAGACTAAAGAGGACCCCACTACCAGATCGCAGGCAGCTACACTCTATTCCTCGCAGCAGTACGCCGCCAGGATGGGGGGCTTCGATCCGTGTTTAATGGATCTGCTTCTCAAACCCTCGTGGCCTACTCGGTATCGGGATACTACGACGCCGGTTTCAATCCTTGTTTTATTGGATCTGCCTCTCGAACCTTCTTCGCCCAGATCAGGTCGTTCTAGGGGATCCGGGCCATGGGCATGCAGCCCCCCCGGTTGTAGAGCATCGCCTGGGCCATGAAGTGGTAGGTCTCGGGGCCGTAGGGGCCGTGCTCCATGTCGCAGACGAGCCAGTCGAACCCGAGGTCGGCGAGGTACATCGAGACGTCCGGGTGGCCGATGCTTATCCACGTGCCGACGCTGGGCTTGCCGGCCTTCAATTTTCTCTTCACGAGATTCCTCATGCCTAGAATCTGGTAGAAAATGATAGGTACAGGATATAAGTTGAGTGAAGGCCCCCTGGGGCTCAAATGAGGGGGCTCAGAACTTCCTGGCGGCCATCTCGGCCGCCATCACGATCGGCTCCGACGCCTCGCACACGGACGGAGCGTAGCACGTGTCGGCCTTCACCAGCTCGTACCAGCACATGTTCTTCTGGATCGCCAGGGAGAGGACGTTTATCCTCTGGGTCACCTCCTCCCCGCCGACGATCTGGCCGCCTATGATTTGCTTGGACTCCCTCTCCAGCAAGATCTTCACGGTGATCGGCTTCGCCCCCGGGTAGTAGGGCGCCCTGGTGTGGCCCCTGATCTTGCCGGCGATGGTGTCCAGCCCGTACTCGCGGGCCCAGGACTCGGTCAGCCCCGTCGCCCCGACCTCGAAGTCGAGCATCTGCGAGACCACGGAGAACAGGGCCCCAGGGTAGGTCGAGTACTTGCCCGCCGAGTTCACGCCGGCGACCCTGCCCTGCCTAACGGCCGTCGCCCCCAGCAGTGGGAGCGCGGGGCTGTGGGTTATGGGGTTCGTCGTCTCCGCGCAGTCCCCGGCCGCGTAGACATCCTCGGCGCTCGTCTGCATCCTCCTGTTGGTCTTTATGCCGCCGGTTACGCCTATCTCTATCCCGGCTTCCCTCGCAAGGCCCACGTTGGGCCTCACGCCTGTCGCGTTGATCACCAGGTCCGCGGGTATCTCGTGCTCCCCTGCGACGACCGCTTTGACCCTATCTCCTCCGAGGATAGCCTCGGCGCGTCGCCCCAATACAAGCTCGACCCCCCTCTCCTCGAACCGTCTCTGGACCTCCAGGGACATGTCCTCGTCGAAGGTCTTCGCGAGGATCGTGGGCTGGGAGTTGATGACAGTAGTCTTGAGGCCCCTCGTCACGAAGGCGTCGGCGATCTCCATACCGACGTAGCCAGCGCCGATGACGGCCGCGGAGCCGGCGTCCTTCATGGCCCTGGCTATGCCCTCGCCATCCTTGAGTGTGTGGAGTGTGAACACGCCCTCCTTGTCCAGGCCTTTGATCGGGGGCCTGAACGGGCTCGCACCCGTGGCGATCACGAGGGCGTCGTATTCGAGGCTCTCGTGCTCGCCGGCTTTCGTTTCCACCTCGACCGCCCTGCCCCCGGTGTCGATCCTCGTCGCCCTAGTCTCCTTGCGGAGGTCGAACTTCATGATGCGGTAAAGGGATAGGGGGTAGACGATAAGCTTCTCGAAGGACGGTATCTTCCCGCTGAGGACGAAGGGGAGGCCGCACCTCGAGTACGTAGGAACGCTCTCATCGGTCACCACCGTTATCTCCGCGTCCCTATCCGTCTTCCTGGCCATTATGGCGGCCTCGACGCCTGCCGAGTTCGCCCCTATGACAACGATCTTCCTAGACATCTCGCCCAGTCTCCTAAGCCATTCGGGAGTATAGAAACATTTACGATGAATAGAGGCCAAAACTGCGTGTTGTTCCCTGTTTTACTCGATTCCTCAAATTATTTGGACAGTCTTCTCGTACCAACGATAATAGGTAGGATGAATTACATCAAGGCTACGATGAGTAGATATCGCGTCGACCCTGGCTATTCCTCTTCCGAGTCGCCTCGGCTGTTGTTCTCGACCCAACTGAACTTTGACTGCAGGGTCTTGGGGTAGTATTTCTTCCAGTCGTAGTCGACCCTCCTGCCCCAGTCGTAGTAGATCCGGGGGTCGACGCAGCTCTTCAGTGAGGTGCCGAGGTTGAAGTCCCTGGTAGCCTCCTGGGCCCGTATCTGGAGCTCCAGCTTCTCCGTGGAGGCGACGTCCCTCTCCTTCATGTCACGCAACTGCCTCCTCAACTTCCCCATCCTCTTGACGTGGGTCGTATTGAGCTTCCTCATGCGCTGCCTCTGGGTGTTCATGGCCTTCTGCTTCGAGGCAATCCCCTTCTCAAGGCTCTCGGTCTATCTCCCCTGCTCCTCATTCTCCTTCAGCTGCCGCCTGTACTCCTCCAGCTTCTCCTCGTGCTCCCGCAGCTTCCGCTCGTAGCCCCCGAGCCTTTCGAGGTGCTTCCCATCCGCGTCCATTATGAGCTGCCTGAGCTTCCTCTCGTTCTCCCTCGCCCTGGCCCTCTGAGCCTCCAGACGTTCCTTCTTCCTCTGGAGGGACGACTCCCAGGTCTTCGGGATGGTGCGCTTGTGGTTGCAGACGATGGCGGCCTCCAGGCTTTTTCTGACGATAGAGACACGAAGCCACGAGCGACATGAACATCTTGGACCCCAATGGAGCCAACAATAATTCATGTTTCAATCACGGCTAGCAGATTATTCATCCATCTGAGAACACATTGTCGTAGGAACTTCGGTTTGTAAGCCTCGTAATCATCCTGTGGGATATACGTGCCCGACGCGTACATGTAGGTGATGAGTTCTGCACGGCAATCAATCCTGGCTAAGATTCTGAAGATTGACGATGAGATAAACGACATCTCAAACAAGGACTTTAGTAATCTGTCACCTATCATTAGATCGCATTGACTAGAATAAAGATCACGGTGTTCAAGCGTGTGGACCCTTCAGTCATCTTCGACGGGGAGGTGCCTAACATGCCTGGCACCGATAAACCCTACACCAAGTGCACGGCTTTCGAGGAGGGACAGGAGTTCATCGTCGATGACAGCCTGGCTAAGCCCGAGGGGTTCTGCGGCTGGGCGTGGAGAGACATCTACAAGGACCTGTCGATACTCAGGTTCGGGGGCAACTTCTGGCCTAACTGGATGAAGCCCGGTGAGATGCTGAGCTGCTGCACGGACGGGGTCAGGCCTGTCAGCTTCAAAATGGAGCGGGTGGAAGACTAGCCTAATTTTTTCTAATCTCTATTTTTTGAGAGAGGCACGCTCTTCTTTTATCTCGTCCTCTGTGAGGGGCCGGGGGTAGTTGTAGAAGGGGCCTGAGGGGCGTTCGTTGTAGAAGGGGCGGTTACACCCAGGGCAGCCGGTGGTCATGAACGCCGCCCCGTCCCCGAGGACAGAGTCTAGGTCTACTCCGCCGTAGCCGGTTATCCTGCCGTCCTCGTCGAAGCTCAGGTCCTCCAGAGACGCATGCCCGTTTACTATGAGGTGTCTGGCGGCCTGCAGCCGCCTATACTTCTCCATCTGAGGCGGGGGGAGGTCTTCTAGCCTTGTGCCGGCGAGGGGCGTGAACGCGAATAGCACCGTCTTGACCTTCATGTCGTGGAGCCTCTGGATGAGCTCCGCGGCATCCCTCTCGGTCTCGCCGAGACCCACGATGAGGTTGCTGCCCACATTGCCTTCGCCGAAGACCTCCACCGCCTCCCTGAGGGCCTCCATGTGCCATTCCCATCGGTAGGGCCCCTTGACGTCTCGTCCCTTTATCTCGTCGAAGATCCTCGGCGTGGCGCCGTCGAGGGGTATGCTTATCATCTCGGCGCCGGCCTTCCTGAGTCTGAGGAGGGACTCCTTGTCGACGGGGCAGGTGTCCACCGAGACGGGCAGACCTGTCTCGTCCCTCAGCAGCCTCACCAGGTCCACGGTGTCGTCGAGGAAACCGGGATAGTAGATGACCTGAACGCAGACACGTTCCAGCAAGTCCTGGGCAGGCTTCCTGAAGCCTTCCAGGACCCTGTCGAGGGGGTAGTCCGGCCACACGACCCGGGATAGCTGGTCTCTGTTGGTATTGTGGTCCCTGGCTTGGGCGCAGAAGCTGCAGTTGGCTAGGCAGCTTCCCTCCGTGTATGTCATGAGGTAGGCGGTGGTGGGGGGCACGCTGAGCCTGTATCTTAATAGGCCGAGCACGCTGGCCGTCCCGACGCTCACTCTTACTCTGTCCGGTGCCAAGTCATGATTCATTGGCGTGGGTCGTTATGAAGGTTTACTCTGCCCCGAGGACTCCTAGCAGCTCTGAGAGTCGGGATATCTGTGTCACGCCTTCGAGGCTGAGACTGGTGGACGCGTCGTGGCTGTAGCTGGCCCAGTTGCCCTGGTCGATTCGCTTGATGAGGACCGGGTGTATCCCGGCGTTGATGGAGCCCTCGACGTCTACCTCCATGTCCCCGACGTACACCGCCTCGCCGGGGCTGACGCCTGTCCTGCTGAGGGCTTCGTGGAATATGCTGGGGTCGGGCTTGGCGGCTCCGTGCTCGTCCGAGACCACGACGGCGTCGAAGAGGCCTTCGATGCGGAGCTCTGTGAGGAGCTCGTGTATCCTGGGGGCGTGCTCCCAGTTGGTGATTAGGCCGACCTTGTAGCGTCTCCTCAGGGCTTCTATTACGCTCTTGGCCTCGGCGTCAAGGTACATCCCCTCGTGCCAAACCCTGATTATGGAGTCTACTAGAGGCCGAACCTCGTTTGAGGGTATGTCTACGCCGAGGCGGTGACCCAGCGCTTTGACGCGTCTCATGAAGAGAGTCATCCCGGGTTCCCTGCACTCGGGCTCGGGGGCGTTGAAGAGGGTCTCCAGGTGCGTCTTGAACTCGTCCAGGGATGCTGCGGCGCCTTTCTGGGTCATCTCGCTGTGGAATGCCTGTACCCAGTTCTCCCACGCGGCGTCTACGTTGTCTGAGAGTAGGAGGGTGCCGTGTAGGTCGAAGAAGACGCCTCTGATGTGGTCCATTTTCCTTGGATAGGGTTGACGGGATAAAAACGTGTGGGGTGGATGGGGTTCGAGGGGTCGACGAGGGTGAAGACGTCTTCACAGGCTACCTTCTGGGGCTCCACTTGGCCAGATACCTTGTAAACGTAGAGGAGGCTGTCGCGGGGTGTCTGGTTCTCCTTGAGCGCCTCCAGAAGGGCTGAGAGCATGGATTCTACTCGTTTGGGATGGGCTGTATCTCCATTATCACCTGGCCCGCGGGGTCGGGGCACTCCACGTGCCACGTCCGGGGCATCCAGTCGTCTGGCTCGTCTAGCTTCCTTTGCTTGGCTGGGAGTAGCGGCAGTATGGCGTTGAGGGCCCAGAGGCAGAAGGTGCCTTCTGGTATGCTGAGTTTTCCTCCTCGGACTATGAAGTAGTCGCCTACCTGCATGGTGTCGCAGTGTCCCTTGATCTCTTTGCAGACTATCTTGAGGTCTTGCATGGGTGTTTCCTTGACTCCTCTGGGAGGGTAAAAGGGTATTGGGCAGGGGGGATTGCCCAGTCTGGGGCGGAGTAAAGGGTGTGGCGTGTGGCTTGTGAAGCCTTATTAGTGTTTTGTGCTTATCTTGTTTGATTTTCTTTGACTGGGAAGAAGGGCGGCCTGTTTAGTTTCGCGTTGCTTGCGATGGTGGCGACTCACGCGTTGATTCACGCGGCGGGTAGCATGAGGGGACCCATGATCGTGGAGGTGAGGAAGGATTTCGTGTTGAGCAACATGGAGATCGGGTTGATCAGCGCGATCCCGAGCCTGGCTTCGGTGTTGTTCACGCTGCCGGTGGGGTGGATGAGCGACAGGTACGGGGCGAGGAGGCTGGTGGCTTTGAGCGTGGTGATGGCCGCGCTGGGGGCGTTGATCGCGGGGTTCACGGTGAGCCCGGCCATATACATCGTGGGGCTGGTGTTGATGACCCTGACGAGTACGTTCTATCATCCGCCGAGCCACAGCTACACGGCGCGTATGGTGGATAAGAGGGACAGGAGCAAGGCCATGGGTTTCCTGAACGCGGGGGGGACGTTCGGTGTGGCGCTGGGGCCGCTGAGCATCACGGTGTTGATGGGTTACTTCGCGTTTCAGTGGAGGCAGGTGTACCTGTTCTGGGTGCCTTTCATCGCGCTGGGTTTGACGCTTGTGTTCTTCCTCCGGGACATGAAGGGTGCCGGCTCGGAGGAGGTGGGCGCCGAGCCTGTTGAGGGGGAGGTGGAGACGCTGCTGAACAGAGACTTCTTGATGTATCTCTCGGCTTCCGGTGTGAGGCAGTTCGCGCTGGGGATGATAGGCACTTTTCTGAGCATCTACTTGGCGGATGTGAGGGGGTGGAGCATCACGGATCTGGGGATCATGTTTGGGGCTAGTAGTGTGTTGGGGTTGGTGGCTTCGCCTATTGGGGGTTATATGGCTGGGCGGCTGGGGGATAAGCGGTGGGCGGTGCTGACGCTGGGGACGGGGTACCTGTTCTATATCGCTGCTTTCTTCACTGAGGGGGTGCTGCCGTTTATGGCGCTGTACCTGGTGTACCGTTTCTGCGGTATATTGGGGATGCCTGCCACCGCTGCTTTGACGGCGAAGCTGAGTCCGCCGAGGCAGATGGGTATGGGGTTCGCGGTCAGTTTTCTGCCGCAGAGCATCGTCAGCGTGATTGCGCCTATGGTGGCGGCGTATATCGCGGACGCGTTTGGGTTGTTCCCGATATTCACGGTGGGCTTCATCGTGATGTTCCTTGGGCTGGGTTTGCTGCAGTTCGGGGTCAGGGTGGAGTAGGTTATCACAAGTTACCTGTGATAAGCGAATTTTTTTTTCTTGGGCTTGCGACGGGTTACCTGCTACAGGTCAGATCTGTTTTTTTTGAGTTAGTGGCTGTTCTTCGTGGGTGGTGCCGCTGTTCGGTGTGAAGGCGGAGTGATCTGTACGGGTGTAGGCGTTTTTGGGGTGTCTTTACCGGGTTTTCTGTCTGAGGGTTAGCTGGATTTTGAGGTGGGGGCCTCTGATGGTTTGGCCGTAGATGTCTTCTTGGGTGGTGCCTGTTTCGATCTTGGTTATGGTCTGTATCTTGCATCTGAGGCTGGGTTTCTCGGGGTTTTCGGCGTTTTCGAGGATGAGGTATTTTTTCTGGTGTAGTTTGTTGGCGTAGTAGTCGGTGTGTTGTACGGTGAGGCTTGTCTTGGTTTTGGTGAGTATGGCTGTGTAGAGTTGGTCGGTTATCTTCTGGTGGGCGTTTGCGCTGGGTGGCATGGGGTGTACATGCTGGCTCTGGGTTATATCTGATGCGCATGCGCGAGATTTCTCCGGGAGATTATCTGGAAACTGGGGAGGGCATAGATCTAGCCATTATGAGATGTGTTTATACTATTCCCCGATTATTATAACGTGTAGTGTTCTCGGTATGCCAAGCCCAGTCTATGTGAGGTGTAGTAATCCCGGTTGTGGGAAGCTGAATCCGGTTTATGGGGAAGTTTTCCCCGGTAGGGAGTATACCTGTGTATTCTGCGGGCACCTGTTCAAAGCCCAGGCAAAAACAATTGTTGAAACGGTTGAAAAAACCAAGCTGAACCGGGGAAAGAAGGATAGACGGACGGAAACCCGCCCACAGAACAGAAACCTGAGGAAACCCTTGCTCTAGCCGCTCAGTCTAGGATGTGCGCGCAGTCTCAGATGCTCGCTATTGTCTTTATTGAGAAAGTTTCCATCATAATTAATGCGTGCGCGGGCCGTTATAGATGTCTTAAAGACTAAGTATTTTTGATTTCGTTGAGATATTCCTTTTTATCAAATAAATATAATGAATTTCTTATTGCTTCATTTTCGGTATATGTTTTTTTAATCATAATTTTGACTATCTCTTCGCGTTCGTTTTCTATTCTGTTCCGACCTCAATGAAAAGGGTACATAATTACAGGCTATATGATTTGTTCGGGCATATGGAGTACCACATACAACTTATGTGAACTCTGGCTTTCACCGTCTCCCTCGTGCACCACGCTTGTGTCTCTTCTCTTTGAGGTATCCGTTACGGAGCATCCATTCGATGTTCTCGTCGGATTTCTCCTCGGGGGTGTAGCCGTATAGCTCCTTGGATCGTTTGATGACGAGATCCGTGGTATTCTTTTTCCCTTTTTCAGAATTCAGGCTATTCACTCGCGTGGAAATCATGGGAACGGTACTAATTAACATGATGCGAGTGCACTCCAGCGGAGCACGGGCATACTGGAATACATAACTTCGATGAGAGGACTCACTGTTTCGGGTTCCGAAAGAACCCTTTTACCCTCGCCGTCGAACCTTGCACAAGCTCTGCACCTCTCCAGCTCTCGTCAGGGTGTGTGTGGGGGTTAAATTTTATCCCAACCAACCAACCACGGGCATTCGCCCGTGAAGGACTGACGTGGCAGCCACGTTTCATATGACTTCGCCATGCTTGCTTGGGCATGATGGTAGAATTGGGCCATGCAGGAAAATACCGTATGGCTCAATATTGTACCATACAGGAGTAGAATAATGGGGGTGTTAGTTACTTATTCAGATTCTACCCCATCCATATAGGAAATTAAGAGATTAACTTAGACTCCCTTTTCGAAGGGGTAGTTTTTACATAATGTGCGCGCGGAAACGTGTTGAGAGAAAGGCGTTTTAGTCGTGTAAAGTGTGCTGCGAACATCTTACTTAATATAAGGCACACTCGCAACCAAATGTGATTATTATGTGGAAAAAGACGATAATTACTGTAGAATTTCTATTAATCGGGATTATTCTCGTTGGCGTAGGGTTCTCCAATACGTCTAAAGAGAAGTTCGGAATCTATCTTCAGAGAAACAATGAACCTGTGATTACCGAAGAGGACATCATATGGTATGATGCCAATGACTATAGGATCAAGCTCACAGAGAGAGGAATTGAAAAGATCAAAGCGCTACAGGTAGGGGTCTACGGAGAACCCTTCACCATTATGATAGGCGAAACAGAGATCTTTAAGGGGGCATTTTGGACCCCTCTATCCTCTGTTGGTTACAATGGAATAATAATCGAGCAGCCGATGGGGCAAACCGATATAATCCAATTACAGAGGGGATACCCACTAGGTACCGGAGACATCGACCTGAGGAGTGATCCAAGGATAATGGCATATTTCCAGAGGATTGGAAAAATTAAAAATTAAAGCAATAAGTAAATACGCAGAAGAATTTGGGTTTGGGAGTTAAATTTTAGCCCTCCCCCGAACTTCGTTCTGGAGGAGTGGAGGGCATTACAGATGCTCTGGCTCTAGGTTCTCGAATAAGAGTTTGGGAGAACCTGTCTCCTTCATCCGGTTACCATGAGGTTGAGGAGAGGTCTCCCAAATAACCTGAATTGTTTAATCTGCCCGCGCGTGTGTAGAGATGGTCGGTTATCTTCTGGTGGGCGTTGGCGCTGGGTGGCATGGGGTGTACTCACTCGCTCCGGGTTATATCTGATGCGTACGCGCAGTTTCGTGGTGTTGTTTGTAGGGTTGGCGGTGCTGCAGCTGTGGGTTAGGTAGGTTGTTCCCTGTAACAGGATTATTGAATTTCTCTAATTATTACTACTCCTAGTTTAATATTAAATTAATGTAAAAATGCGGGGAATGGGGATCGAATTTATTTTTACTAGTAAAAATATGGAAAAATAAGTGTAGATAAAACGCGCACGCAGGTAGGAAATGAATCTAACTAAGATCGTGTTTACACATCATATCCCGAATAGATTTGAGAAATGCATTTATAGTGACAAACGAGTAAAGCTTACGCAAAGAAAGGTTAGAGAGAATTAAATGGGAAAATACGAGGACACTCTGAAAGAGATAGAGACCACGATTGGATTAGTGCCAGGTTTTATGAAAGCCTTAGCAGATGATGTTCTGATCCAAGAATGGCCTCTCTTCAAGAAATACGTCTTGGGAGAATCAAAAATACCCGCTAAATACAGGGAAATGATAGGATTGGCTATATCTGCAAACACCAGATGTCCATACTGTACGCTTTTCCATACAGGAGCCGCAAAACTGCATGGTGCTAGTGATGATGAACTAAAGGAGATCTATTGGCTGTCTAGTTTCACTGGTAGATGGAGCACGATGTTATTCGCGCAACAGTATGATTTGGAAAAGTTCACTGAGGAGTTCCATAAGATAGGCGCGCACCTTCATAAATAATCAACTAAGATAACACTGATTCAAGAGAACAAATTTCCCCGTTTTTTTCTCTTGAAAACAATTAGAACAGCTTACGCGCGCAGGCGAATTCAATAATTCAAGATTTATTGGGATAGCTACCTCACATCATCCTGAGGATAGGTGACAGAGGCAGGTTCTCCCAAACTACTCTTCGAGAACGTGGATTTAACTCCGATCCATCC
>Ga0307380_10002304_pt1 | contig 27220 bp, 32 predicted proteins | sample UN3MG_FD_202239 | JGI IMG/M metagenome (GOLD analysis project Ga0307380, IMG submission 202239) | Soil microbial communities from Risofladan, Vaasa, Finland - UN-3 | ecosystem: Environmental > Terrestrial > Soil > Coastal area > Acid sulfate soil | place: Finland: Risofladan, Vaasa | collected... | reverse complement strand
TCATTGAACCCAGCTTGGTGAGTTCGTCAAAATCAACGGGAGAATCTAAGTGCTGCTCAGGAATGACGCCTCCAGAGGGACCCCCGGTTTGAACACCCTTGAATCTCTTTCCATCCCGGATTCCTTCACCAATTTTGTAGATGATGTCTCTTAATGAAATGCCAAAAGGAACCTCAACTAAACCAGTGTTGTTTACTTTGCCGGCTAAAGCAAATATTTTGGTGCCTTTGCTGCCTGCGGTACCAATAGATGCAAACCATTCAGCACCATTATTGATTATAAGGGGTATGTTAGCCCATGTCTCGACATTATTCAGTGCGCTCGGCTTATCCCAGACTCCTTTTTCAGATGTGTGAACATATTTTGGTCTTGGTTCACCGACCTTTCCTTCTATTGCAGTCATCAGAGCGCTTGACTCGCCAGACACAAAAGCGCCGGCCCCTTTATGGATCTTAACCTTGAAGTCAAATCCTGAACCTAGTATGTCTTCACCTAAAAGTCCCATCTTTTCTGCTTCTTTAATGGCTATCTGCATGTTCTCAACTGCGAGCGGATACTCTTGACGCACATAAAGGAATCCCTCGTGCGAACCTATCGCATAAGCTCCTATGATAAGGCCCTCAAGGATTGAATGTGGATTTCCTTCCATCAACGCCCTGTTCATAAAGGCTCCCGGATCGCCTTCGTCGCAGTTTACAATAACATATTTGGGCTCTCCTGGCGCCTTACGGGTAGATTCCCACTTTATGTAAGTTGGGAAACCGCCTCCACCCCGACCACGAAGCTGGGATTCCTTAACTTCCTTCATTACGTCCTCAGGTGTCATTCGAAATAGAGCTTTTGCTAATGCTGCGTAACCACCGATCGCTAAGTAATCCTCTATCTTTTTAGGGTCAATTTTACTATTGCTCTCCAAAAGAAGCCTGTTCTGAAACTTATAGAACGGAACTTCAGACAGATACCGTGCTTTTTCGCCAGTAATCGGATCAGAGTAAAGTAACCTTTCAACAATTTCATTGTTAATCAAACTCTTCGATACAATTTCTGGTACATCTTTTGCGTCTACTTGGAAATAGTAAATTTCTTCAGGATAGATGACTATTCTAGGACCTTTTTCGCAGAAACCTAGACAACCTGTTTCTTTAATGTCTACTTTGCCTTCTAGTCCCTGTTTATTGATTTCTACATTGAAAGCTTCAAGGACTTTTTGGGCGCCAAGAGCTTTACAACCAGTACTTACGCATGCTGAGATAGCTATCCTCTTAGAATCTTTTTTGTCAAGTATCTTTTTTCTGAGTTTTTCCAGATCAGAAGAAGATTTTAACGGTTTCATAACTTTTCATTTCTCCTGTTAATTATAGTTAGAGAGTGATTTCTCAAGATTTGCGGAATTGAGCTTTCCAAAATATTGACCATCAATTTCCATAACTGGCCCCAAGGCGCAGCAACCTAAGCAATTGACTGTCTCTAGACTGAACTTACCGTCGCTTGTTGTCTCGCCAGATTTTATCCCTAATTTATTCTCTACGGCATCCAGAATTCTCGGTCCTCCTCGAACATAACAAGCAGTACCGACGCATACTCTAATAAGATGACGACCGATAGGTTTGAGACTCAGTCCAGTGTAAAAACTTGCAACCCTAAATATTTGACTGTAGGGAATCTTGAGCCTCTCGCTTATTCTCTTTATTGCCTCCTTTGGTATCCAACGAAACTCGTGTTGAATATCGAGTAGTAATTGAATCAAAATCCCTTTTTCATTCACATACTTGTCTATAATTTTGTCTATTCGATCCTCAGACATGATGGTCTTAACCCCGCCGTTTTTTGGAAGTCTAAATTAAATTATCCTACTAAATAAAGGTTTACGGGATTCTCCGAGTTTACTAGTTGATGAGTTTAGAAACAAAACTTTTCGTGTAAGCCAGTTAGTCTATATCAGAATTTGAACGCTCTTATTGGAAAGTTCTGACACGATTTTTTCCAGACATATTTTTTGTTCATCGGCTCTTCTGCGTGCTTCTTTATGTTCTTTCTCCAACCTAGCGTCTCTGGCTTCAAGGAGACTCTTTCGCCTTTCCAAGTCTTCCAACCGATTCTGCAACGCTGCTCTTTCGCCTCTAGACTCGCTTATTATTCCAGATGTTGCTAACTCGTTTTTTTTGCTGAGAGCTTCGCTGCAATTCTGATGAAGCGACAGCAAAGCGGTTTTGTTGATGATAGTTTCTATCTGGTCTTTCGCCTTTCGCAAACGACTTGGCTTCAGTTTCACTTTTTTGTTATCTATGGCATCGTCCATCTTTTGAAGAATGCTTCTGAGAAGAGGATAACCTTCCTTCTCCGTCGCCAAAGCCTCGAATGGGTTTGTCAAATATTCGTCAAGCTTACTTGTTGCCTCTGGAAAAAGACTGTAACCTGGGCTGTTAACTAATGTTTGAAATTTCAGAAGCGGTTTTTGGATATGCCGCAAATTATGTCTGACACTTTCCCTTAACTCTTCGATCCTTTCGTTTAGTTGAGCGAGTTCAACTACCTCATCCTTACTCTGGATAGCCTGTATTTTCTGTTGAGTTTGTGCTATTTTCTGTTCAAGAAGTCCCTTTTTCTGATTCCTCGCTTCTTTTGAATTTTCTGCAGTGTCTAACTCGATTAAAGATTGATGTAGCTCTTCAATCTTGGAAAAAACGCCTTCAGCATTTTCAGCCTTGGTATACTCTTCGGACAGAAAGTCACTTAAATTTCGGAACGAATCAGCTGTCCTCTTCAATGCAACATCAAATCTTCGACGAGAAATTATGAAGTATGGAGAAATAGCGCGGAACCATTTCGTTCTCTCGTGATCCATTGTTTTTAGAGCTTTTTCTATTTGCCCAGAAGTTTCGTTGAGGCTCTTTCCATTTATATCATCGGGAAATGTGATGCCCTCAATTAAATCGGAGAATGTTCCAGCGAGTTTAGAGAGGAATTTTGCTCGGCGATACGTTTTGCGGCTACCTTTAGCTATCTCTTTTTCTGCATCATCTAACAGTTTGTCACAAGCTTCTGAGAGATCTGCAAGTTTGCCTTGGGTGTCTTCAAGTAGCTTTTTTGCGTCTGCCCTGAGAGGTTCAACTATAGAAGTTGTTTCTTTTTCTAGCCATTCTTTGATGGCATTAAGCGGCATTTCAAGAGTTTCAGACATAACCCTTGTTCCACACTTTACCTGTAGATTGAAGAGATTTCTTTAAAACCTTTTGTGGGAAAACAAAAAAATAATACTTATTTTTGGGTAGCTACTCTTAAATAATTAGCGCTTATGCTAAAACTACGATCATGATGAGAATGGACTCGAAAACTCTTACAATCATTGCAGTTTTCGCCGCAGTATCTATTGTCTTAAGTTTATCACCCCTCAAGTTTTCAGCACCCTTTGCCCCGTTCCTCAAATACCAGCTCTGGGAGATAGCAATAGTCACAGCATTCCTACTCTATGGAATCAAAGTGGGAATCTCAATCTCAGCCATAAATACACTTGTGCTTTTCGTTTTTTTTCCAGGAGACCTCCCAACAGGACCAATCTACAACCTCATTGCCGTCCTGAGCACACTACTAGGCATCTACATTGTCCAGAAAACCGTCGGCAAACGTTTCAGCAGAGGAAAAGAAGCAATCTTAACAGCTCTTTCAACGGCATCTGGAATCATTATGAGAGTTACAATCATGTCCATCGTGAACTGGATCGTTCTTCAATATCCCCCTCCCTTTGGCTACAGTGTACCGCTAGAAGAATTGCCCGCTCTTCTAGCTGTCACGGCGTTGTTTAACGCCACCATTGTCCTCTACACAATTCCTATCGGCTATATTATAGCTCGAGCAGTAGGCCTTAGCACGAAGACACAGGTGTGGAACCAGTAATCTTTTAGGGACCAAAAAAAAGTCAGGTAAACATTTTAGGTTAACCCTCAAAATAGGGTTATCTAGCTCACAAAGATAACCCTAGAAGAGGCAAAAGCTACTTGAATAAAGAAGTGGTCTTGAAAGGAAAAGTTTTTAGCGGAAGTAAACGGGGAAAGCATTTCGTTAACTTACCATGGGTAAAAAAACAAATTAACGCTAAATTAGGCTTCAACCCCTACATAGGAACGCTAGATTTGAGACTATCAAACGAAATGGCTATTCATGAATTACGTAAAGTGAACGGAATCACAATAAAACCTGAGAAAGGCTACTACGAGGGAAAATGTTTCAAGGCTTTGGTCATGAAAAAAATTGAGGGTGCAGTGGTTTTACCAGACGTCCCAGAATATCCCTCTGACCTCTTGGAGATAATAGCCCCAGTAAATCTGCGAAAAACTCTGGGACTTAAAGATGGAGATACAGTTGAAGTCACCATAAGAATAGAATAAAAAGTCTCATAACAATTGGAACTTTATTGACTTTTTGAAGACTTCCACGTCAATTTTTCCGACACGAAACGTTTTACCTGTTTTAGAGTTGTTAACCACAAAGACTGCAGGAGCAAATAATCCGGGGTCAATCTTATAGAAATCGTAGTCAGCCTCTTTGAAGATTTCCATGAAGGGCTTCCCGTAGCCTTTAGACGCTGAAGCCGGAGCCTTCTCCAACAGCCCCCTCAATGCCTCATCATCATCGGAAGTTACCGTATAGTATGCAGTGCCAGCATAAATTATCGCATCGTTCGTTCTCCCCATAGCCTGAGCCAATTTAGGATGCACAGGCGCTATGGGCGCGTAGCCACAAGCATGAGTAACCAGCTTCGGATCAAGCCCTAACTCGGTCAACTTGTGCAAGCCTGTCTCCACAATCCTTCCCGAAATCTGAACTGAACCGGCAACAGACGAAGTGGGCACCAGAACCAAGAACAGATTCTGTGGATCGACTTTGCAGTCCTCACAAATCTTTGCAACAGCCTCTACGGGAGGTTCTTGGGAAGTTTCGAGAACCAGCACAGCCACATCTGAAGAGTCCCTGTAACCGATTTTCTCGTACAGCTCTTTAGGCTTCAACGACAAGGCGCGGGCTGGACCAGAACCCATCGCAGCGTATTTATCAGCCTTGATTTGCCAACCAGCAAACTGAGAACCCAAACTCGAAATAGCCGGATAGTCGGTGTGAACAAAAATTGAGGGCAGCTTAAGATCACCATATTGTTTGTAGGTGATTTCTGCTTTGCCAAGACCCCCAAGACAAATCTCTGTTATTATCTGACCTGCGGCAAAGCCGCCCTGTGCTTCGATTCCCGCGTCAATCAAAGTTGCCCCCGAAGGCATCTTTTTGACTATAACTCCAAACTCATCAGCGCGGTCACACAGCCTCTTAACAAGATTATAGGCTATCCGGTTAACACTCAATTTCGGTGTTGACATCTTTTTTCCCCTTTCTAGATTAACTATGAAAAGAGTTTACTCTTCTAGATACTTGTCATAGGAGCTTAGATACGGGTTTTTCGGCTTGGAAACAAACAGTTTTCCTTTACCGTTATCCGCCAAATCTCCGGTGAACCTGTAAAAGGGACCCGCGACCTTTTCGTCGTCAACCTTAACATTTGCCTTAATCTCTTCAATAGTGAAAGTGGGCATTACATCTTCAGAGTGACCCGCCAAGATGATTTTGCCGTTAGTCATCTGTGCGCCAGCCCTTCCCTGCGATGTGCCCCTAACAAAAATTGTTCCATCAACCATGTGGATGCCAACGAATATTCCCACATCTCCAAATATTTTGATGATGCCGTCATTCATGTAGCAGCCGACTTCGTGACCGGCATTCCCATGAATCGTGACTTTTCCGCCTTTCATTCCTTTGGTGCTTCCACGATACGCAGCACCTATGTAATCGCCTGCATTGCCTTTGATCTCTATTGTTCCACCCTTCATTTGCGACCCAGCCCATGAACCCGCATTACCAGACGCGACTATGCTGCCGCCGCTCATCTCTTCACCAAGATGCATACCAACATCACCGTCAACAACTACCTGTCCCATAGACATGCGGAAACCAATGTTTCGCACCGTACCTACGTTGCCTTCAATCTTTATCGTCAATTCTTCTGAACTTGAACTGTCCTGTTTTATATCGAAAAGTTCGCCGATGGAACGCTTCCGGTTGCCCTCCCACATTTCCAAAGACGCTATAGCCTTCGCCGATTTTTTGGCAAAAACATCAGGAGAAATATTCTTTCCTTCTATCGGAAATTTGAACACATGTTTCGGGATGAGAGTAATCAACATTTTAGACCTCCGCTTTAACAGTGACCGGGGCAGGCGAATGCAAGAAGCCCTCGCGTATAGGATAGTTTTCGTATTCGACAGTCCAATATTCCCTGAATTTCTTTTTTATGTCATCGTTTATGTCATGGGGCAGTGAGGTTTTCACGTCGACCCAATAGGTCTTTCCGAAAACCTGCTTCACAATATCCCCGTCCTTTACAACGATTTCTCCACCCTTAATGGTGTAAGCCGCTCGCTCGAATGCAGTTCTAGCAGCAACAAATTTTTTGGATGGATCATCGCGTTCAGGGTTTATGTTGTAAATTGCGATGTCAGCGTCAGCGCCAACTCCCAAATGTCCCTTATCTTTCAAGCCAAGAGCCTTAGCTTGACCCGCACGCGTGACAATTGCCAGCTCGTAGAGGCTGAGTTCCCTGTCGATGCTGGGCAGCAAACTTTTCTTTCTTGCCCGCTTGTTGATTTTGCTAAAAAGTTTATCCCTTGCCGCTTTGCTTATGTACCATGTATAAATCTTGGGGTAAGAAATGAAGGGACCGCCGTTGGGATGGTCGGTTGTCATCATGATTTTCCACGGGTCCTTAATTAGAAGCATAGTCTCAAGTCCGATTGACCATTGTGTCGCGTGGACAGCGCTTGACCGCTTGTATTTGAAGGGCACTATTCCTCCGCTTGTCTCGGTTTCCACGTCGTGGTTGACCCACTTGTTTCCAGTAAGGTGATAGAGACCAAACTGGAATGGACCATCAGCTGTCATAGTGGTTGTGTCCGAAAAAATCACCTGTCCAACGTCGAGGGTCACGTGAGTGTGGTTGTTGACGTAATTCGAGATCTCTTCTGCTCCTGAACTGAAGCTTCTCCAATCTTCACCCTTGAATGAACAGAATTGAATGTGAGTAATGTGCATTATGGGCTTGTCATCTTTCGCCAAGTCCTCTACACACTTCATCGTCTCCAAAGCCGTAACATAGTTTCCTGGCTGCCCAAGATTGTTCGTGTGAAGGTGAATTGTGTGAGGAAGATTAAGCATCGTATTAACTTTGCATAATCCTCTGATGATCTCCCTGGGAGTTATGCCAAAGTTTGGCACCACATCGTCGAGACCGTGCACGTTCCGTCCGAAGCCCCATGCTTCTAAGCCTCCGGGGTTAACTATTTTTATGGCGTATCCCTTTGTGGCACGGAGCATCCATGCTATATGGGCGGCGTTCTCTTTGATTAATCCGTCTCTTATGTGTTCTAGGCTGAACCACCAGTCTCCAAGCAGGGGATATGTTGCCTTGTCAATCATTGGCGTGTCGGCTAATTCTTCGTGAGTGTGACGTGCCTGAAGAGGTGCCATGGATGGATTCATAACGGTTGTGTAGCCCATCTTGGAGTAACGATAACCTGTCGTGAATGTAGAGGGAATCGAATAGCCAACTCCAGATCGGGTTAAAGCTGTTTTAACTTCAACGTCCTTAACGTGGTCTTCAGGTCTTAGCATACGACCAGTATCCACTTCACCGCCGGCTATGTGGCTGTGGATGTCAACTCCTCCGGGCATAACAACCATGCCTGAAGCGTCGACGACCTTCGCTGAGTCTTTAACTGTTTTTACGATCTTCCCGTCTCTGATGCAGATGTCCATTTTTTCGCCGTCGATGCGGTTCAGGGGATCGTAAACGAATCCGTTTTTTATGATGAGTTCTTTCAATTCATGTCAGCCTTCTTTTTTAGTTCGCGAACTTTTTTGAGAATTCTACGTAAAATTTCTTGATCTGAAATGAAGCCTTCTGGAGGTTCTACAACCTTCTTCAGAGGCAATGGAACATGATCCATTCGGTAGGCTGTTCCCTCAACTTCAATTCCCGCGAAAGCAGGAGGCAAAATCACATCTGCCAACATTGTGGTTGGAGTGACCTCCGGGTCTATGGATATGAGAGGATGCTTTGCTATGTTCTTGGAGGCAGCTTTTGGAAAGTGAGCAACTGGATCCGAAGCAATAACAAGCATAGCATCGGCTTCGTCACGGCAAAGAATGTCAACCGCCGAGGTTTCTCCTGGATTGTATCTTGGGTATCCGTTAGACAAGTCAACGGCGAAGGGGTATCCTGTTTGCCACGTGGAAACTATATCTGCTCCCGTTACGTTGTAGTGTCCCCGCATGGGCATGATGAGGAATTTTGTTCGATTGTTCAGATCGCGGGTGAGGCTGATTGCCGCGTCTATGTTCCGGTGTTTTCCTTTGGTCATGGTTAACCCTAATCCGAAGAAGATGACGCCCAGTTTGCATCCCACCATGACATCAGCGAGGGCTTCGAGGGTTTCAACGGGAATCCCCGCAACCTCATCAACATCCAGTTCTCCGTCATTGACGAGGACACGCAGAGCTTGCAGAAGCTCATAGTCTTTGCCGGGTTCTACCTGAAGGAAACAGTCAGCTGCATCTGCTGTGCGGGTCTTGCGAACGTCAACAACTATGGTTCTCCGCTTATTCTGATACATATTACAGGGCAAGCCTTCCGATTCGCAGCGAGCAAAACAGAAGTCCTTCTTTAAGACTAGATTAGAGGCTCTTTGAATCTTCTTCTTTGACATCTCGCCTCTTAATTTGGAAAGATATTGTGTCCAGCTGCTCTTTTCGAATCTGCCATCCGAGAACAGGGTATACCGTTCTGGATGCCGCGGATGAGCATCCCACGGATTGCTGGCCCAATAGATAATTAGGTCTGCACGATGCCTCATCTGTCCTAGAGTGGCCGATGATATACCAGCAGACTGAAAACCCAAGATAGAGGGACCATGGCAGACAGTTGAAGTGTTATCTATTACTCCGCCAACCTCTTCCGCCAGTGCTACGCCTACTCGTTGTGCTTCACAACTCGTGTTGCTCCAGCCATATAACAGGGGATAGTGCGCATCAACAAGAATCTGGGCTGCCTTTTCGATAGCCTCATCCATTGTAGCTTCAACTAATTCACCATTTTTTCGGATAAGAGGCGTTTTGGTACGGTGATCAGAAAAGTTCAGAAATTTTGCTGCGCCCATAGCGCACGCGTTTCGCGCTTCAATAATCTTGTTGTTTTCCACAATAATTTCGATGTCGTCACAAAAAGTTCCGCAGACCGGACAGGTTACACTAGTTATAACCGGCATTTTTAGGCCTCCATTTTGAGTTGGTTAACTAGCTCCTGCATAGTTAACACTTTTTCGTCAGGTGCAGGTTCGAGTACTCCAGACATCCCCTTTAATGAGGGCATGCCTGTTCCATGGGTCTCGGGATCCGAAATCATGCTTGCCCAAGGACCATAACTAATGAAAATCATGTTTGGATGAGGACCCCTAAGGGATTTTACGGCTCTCAAGACGATGCTGCCAAAGTTTGTTGTAACTTTAACGTTGGCGTTTCGCCTCAAGCCGAGAGCTTTCATGTCTTCAGGGTCAATTTGACATTGTGTCACATCTTTCTGGTATACGTCTGATAGTTTGCCCATTTCTTTTCCTCTTCCTTGATCAATAGTGCGACCGGTTAAAACTAAGACGTCCAACTTTGGCATAGTTCTCACTTTGAAAAAGTTACTAACTTATAGTCACCTATTAACGTTACTGGTTTTTCTCCCAAGTCGATATTTCATGTTAAATTGAAGAGGTGAAGGCGCAGAAAGCAACTTTCAGGGTTATACATAGAAGCTTTCAGTTCTATCTTCTCTCTTTTTCGTGACCTTTTTCGAAGCCTTTAATCCTTTCTTGACCCCTAGGCTGGTCATCTCGAGGTCATATTTTACGAAGGAACGTGTAAACTCAGACAACGTTTCTGTCATCTTCTCCAAGTCCTTTTGCGAAAAAATACTCATGATGTCCGGGTTGCTCACCCACTGCGTCCAGCCGATCAAGCTTCTCTGTAACACACCCAACACAAAACGTAGAGACCTTACTAGCTCCAAACGGTCTTTACCTTCAGTCTTTTCAAGGCGTTTTAACTGATCAATAATCCTCTCAGAAACCTGAATCCATCCCTCACTCAAAATCTCGTCCCTACCTGTTAATCATTCAATAGATGTTTTATGATATAAAACTTGAGCAATTCATTAGTCAGTTAACCTTGTCTGCTTCTCGGTTGAAAATAAACTTGAGAGTCTAACTCCTATGAGACGGATTTTTCTGTCAGGACGCAAATAATCTTGCACAAGGTCTCTGGCGCTCTTCTGTATGTCTTTCAGTCGGTCTGTGAAGAATGGCAGTGTCTTGCCGTGGGTGTGTGTTTCAAAGTTTTCGTATCTTATTTTCACGGTAGTTGTCTTAAAAGTGAAGTTAGAAGCGGCGAGTTCTTGATGTAAATCTTCTGAGATGACATCCAATGTTTCAAAGATTAGGTTTGAGTCGGATGTGTCTTCTTCGAAAGTTATTTCGCGGCTCATAGACTTTCGTTCCCAGTGTTCCTGAACTTCGCTATTGTCGATTCCCTGCGCCGAAAGATACAACTGAGTGCCAGCAACACCAAACTTTTCTGCTAAAACAGACGCGTCATAGTTTACCAAATCGCCGATAGTCTTGATGCCCATCATGTTGAGTCGGTTCTCGGTTTTTCTGCCAACCCACAACAGCTTACGTACCCCTAGAGGCGACAAAAACGCTTTCGCATCCTCTCCTCTGACAACTGTTAAGCCGTCCGGTTTTTCGAAGTCACTGCCTATCTTAGCCACAAGCTTGTTTGGTCCAACACCAATAGAACAGGTCAGCCTTTCCTTTTCGTAAACCTCTTCCTTGATTTTCTGCGCCAGTTTCTTGGCTTCTTCAAAATTTTTGACCTGAGAAGTCACGTCCAAGAAGGCTTCATCTAGACCCCAGCCCTCAAATTTGTCCGAGTAACTCTGCAGAATCGCCATGATTCGGGTGGAAACTTTCTGGTAAAGGCGGTAGTTAACGGGGAGGTAAACGGCGTGGGGGCATAACCTATATGCTCTTGCAATTGGAATGCCTGACGTTACACCGTATTTTCGTGCCTCATAATTGCTGGTGCTGACTACGCCTCTTCCGTTTCCCTCTTTTGGGTCGGCTCCTACAACAACTGGTTTACCTCTAATTTCAGGATGTTCTCTCTCTTCTACTGCAGCAAAAAATTGGTCCATATCAACGTGAAAGATTATACGGTTCCTCTTTTTTTGCCACATTCAAGGACTCCCTTTTTTAGAAAAACGCCTGAAAAACGTAGTCGATGGCTTTAAGCTTCTCTAATGCCTCTTTAGAGTCCTCAGCGCTTAACATTTGCTTTTCCTTAAGTTTTACCAAGCCTGAAACTGTAGTATACAGCGAGTCGAAGGCAGCCTTAACCTGAAGATCATTATTCATGTGCTCTTCGAAATCTGTCGTTATCTGTTTAACCAGCTTCTTTGCTTGAGCGCTGGATTCTTGTTCAGAGCCTTCAGCAACACTGAGGTTCTTCACCATCTTCCGAAAGCTCCTGAGCAACTTGCAAACCTTATTGTAATCTTTGAAAGCAAAGTTCAGTTTTCGTCTATAGTGACCATACATAAAGAAGAAACGGATGTGATTCCATATGCACTCAGTTTCCAAGAGGTCCCTGGGATACTTTATGTTGCCTTTACGTTTAGACATCTTTTCGCCTTCAAAAATCAGGTGAGCAGCATGGAGCCAGTAACGAACAAAAGGTTTGCCAGTTATGGACTCAACCTCGGCGATGATGTAGTCGTGATGGCGGTAGGTGCTGTCGATTCCGCTGCACCAGATATCCGCTTTGTAGCCAAAACTTTTTGGAATCATAGCGGGGTCCTGAATGTTCCATGAGGGCCTTCCCTTGCCAATTTTTGTGTCCCAATAAACTTTGTCTCCCTCTTTGTAGCCGTGCCATAAAATGAAGTCTCCTTTGTTCCATCTGTTGCCGGGGTAGGTGTCCTTGTGGAAACGTATCTTCTGTTTAGGCCATTTACTCATATCTAACCTGAAGAGTTTGCCGAATCCATCAAACTTCAGTGGATCAAAGTAAACGTTCTTTCGACCTTCATGGGTATACCAGTAGGCGTAACCTTTCTCCAGCAGAACCTCTATTAGATAAACGGCTTGCTCAACAATAGCTGAAGACCGTTGCAAATAATCAGGAATCTTGACTTTCAGTTTCTTTAGTTCTTCAATAAACTGTTTTACGTTGCCGTCGGTCAGCTCCTCTAGAGGCATGTTCTGTTTTTCAGCCTCGACTAAGGCTTTGTCCTCTACGTCAGTAATGGTTAGAACTCGTTCTACTTTGTAGCCAAGGTATTCAAGGTAACGTTGAAGGATATCTTCAAAGACAAACGTTCGGTAGTTGCCGATATGTGGCATCTGATGGATTGAGGGTCCACAGGTGAACATCTTCACTTTTCCCTCATCTAATGGTTCAAAAATTTCGAGCTTTCTGGTTAGCGAGTTGTAGAGTTTAAGCAAAAACGTCACCTAGCTTCTGATAATTAAATGGGCTTATTTGTATGTTATATCTCGTTTGGTTTACATTGTTTAATGTTGACACTCAAACTTGCAAAACACATAAATCGCACTCCACAAAAATACCTTTCACAAAAATTGTGAGGTTATTAGCCGTGTCAAGCCGAAAAGATGTTATAATATTTTTGGACACAGACAAATATGCAAGCCCCTTTGACATGTTAGTTGCCATCGACCTTTATCCAGATGCCCAGATAATCAATTACAGCAACGTTGAGGTCAGTGACGCAAAACGACTAATCCAAGATGCCATGTTCCCGCGAGGACCTGAAGGAGCAAAACACACTAAGGTTTTCATAGGCGGTCAAGATGTCGACAAAGCACTTGAAATCTTAGAAGTAATAAAGAAGTCCATGTTCCCACCGTTCGAACTGTCTGTAATAGTTGATCCCAGAGGATCGAACACAACCGCGTCCTCTGCAGTAGCAAAAACCTTGAAACTATTCAAAGAAAAAGGATTTGGAGACTTTAAAGGAAAAACAGCAGCAATTCTGGCAGGCACTGGTCCAGTCGGTGTGGTCGCAGCTCGATTATATGCCAGCGAAGGAGGAAACGTTGTCCTCACCTCTCGGAAGCTAGATCGGGCAGTAGCTGCAGCAGACAAAATCAACGAGGAACTGGGAACAAAACAGGTTTGTGGTGCCCAAGCGGGTACTCCTGAGGAGATTGGTGAATCCATAAAGGATGCTGACGTGATTTTGGCGTGTGGCGCTGCAGGCATCGAATTGTTACCATTGAACGTTCTTGAGAAGTATGGAAAGAAATGTAAGGTGCTTGGAGACATCAACGCTGTTCCGCCTTTGGGTATCGAGGGCTTGAAAGCCACCCATAAGGATAAGGAGTTTACTCCCGGCAAATTTGGGATAGGTGCCCTAGCTATAGGTCCCCTTAAAATCCAGATTGAAGGCGAGATGTTTAAGCGAGCCGTGGAGTCCCCAAGCGGAATAGTTGATTACAAGACTGCCTACGAAATTGCAAAAAAACTAGCCTAACAGCGTTCACATATCGGAAACCTGTTTTCTGGGTTTCCGTAAAATCTTTTTTCTAACTTTTTTGTAATCAGTATTCAGAGTCAATATTTTCGGTTCATAGCCTTTTTCTATTCAACGTAAACAAAGTTGACAAAAGATGAAGAATGAGGCTTTCGAACAAAATCTTGCTGATGTGGCTCGCGGTTATGTGGATAGTCTTTTCTGTCTGGGTAGTTGCGGTGACTCAATTTCCGCTAAACTTCGGTGTTGTTGGATTGCAGTCTCTAACAGGCATAGTTCTGATGTGGACGATGCTGCAATATAGAGACATTTGAAGTGAAGCAGATGTGCCGTCAGAGTAACTCTGAGATTTCATCCTAATGCGTCAAGCTAATGCCTTTTCGTCATCCGGCAAAACAATTAATGTTCAACCAGAAATAAATATGTGTATACCAAGTTAACAGAAAACAACAAAAAAGAATGATTCACCGAAAGCTCCATTAGAGAAAAACAAACATGCTCCATTAATCTCAGCTTTGCTCGAGCGTTGCCGTAATGGTATAGAGGCAGTCTAATTGGATATTCGCTTTGTTTTGGATTTATCCAATTAATTTCTCCGCGCGCGGAAAAGTTTCTATTGGTGTGTAGATTTGTAGTATGTTCCCCTACGGTAGTATTGCGTTACCAAATAAATCACTAAGAGAGTGTAAAATACCGCAATAATTAATGTCCATCTTGTCTCTCCCCACATCAATAAAAGAACAGCGAAAGCTACCAATATTATTCCAAAAATAGAAACATACAGAAAATTAATTCCTTTATAGACCGAAATGGTTTCCCCCCTCTTCCAACTCGAAGATTTTCATTTTTTCTCTTTCAATTCTTCGCATCCCTTCAGCTATAACATTTCCTCTTATGATTGTTAGAACGTGATTTTCACGAAAAAAGTTAAAGCAAGCTAACATGACTGTTTTTCAAGGTAAAACGGAGCAATGTTGAGTTTGCACAAGAGAATCTCTGTTGATGCTTCAGATAAAACAAAAATCATTACTTTAGTAGAAGCAGACTCATCGAAGGTTCTTTGGGATTCAACACTAAATTATTCTGAATATAATAGTCCTTCAGATGAAGTGGAATTTTGTGCAATTATTTGTGCTTTGAAAACTTATCCTAAGTAGACCTTGAAATAATGAACGTGAATAACGCGCGCGTTCTTTCTCTGTTTTTCTTTATCATAAAGAAACTAAGGCAGGTGGACAAAACAGTCGAAAAGCTGAAGTAATGTAGTAACTACTTCTTTTATGGGGAGGTGAATTTATGCCTGTCGTGAAAATTATCGAGTTAATAGGTAGTTCTCCAATTGGCTGGAGCGAGGCTGCCCAAAATGCTGTCACAGAAGCGGCTAAGACCATAAAGAACATCAAGGGAATCCATGTTAAGCGATGCACTGCTAAGATTAAAAACAACAAAATTGTGGAATACAATGCTGACGTAAAAATTTCTTTCATTGTAGAAAGAGAGAAAAGCCAATAGCGTGACAACCGTTCTATCCACTTCAGGGATACATAAAGCTAGTTAGCTTCCTTGAACACACGAACGATTTTGGGTTGAAACAGATACAACAAAACAACAAGACTGTAAACTATTTCGCCGAGAGCAGCCGTCCTAGGAACCCCAGCTATCAGTGACACACCCAAAACTGCAGAGACATCAACCACAATAACGAATAAGGAAACAATTATGGTTCCTAGCCAACCCGATTTTTTGCCTGCCCAAAGACCATACGCAAAAATTATGCTAAAGACACCGTAGAGAAACGTGTAAACGTTATAGACCATTTCACCAGACATTGCGAAGGTGAGACCTAAGCCAATGGCTACATGAATTGCCCCACCCAAAAACTGTAAAATAGCCAAAACAAAAACTCCGGGATATCTTCCCTTGAAGGATGCAGGATATTTGAATTCGCTCAAATCAACCAGTTCCAAGTACCAAATCTTTTGTTCGGATATACCTTTTTAAGGAAACATAAGTTATAAAATTTTAGAGAACAAGCTTTTGGCACCCTCAGTTTTTGAGAATCCCGAATCTTCAGGGAGGTGAAAAGCCATCAAATCAAAAGTAACCAAAACAGAAAATGAATGGAAGAAACTTCTTTCCCCAGAAGAATATCATGTGCTAAGAGAAAAAGGAACCGAACCCGCATTCACCGGAAAATATCTGAAAAACAAGAAAAACGGCACTTACGTATGTGCTGGCTGCGGAAACGAACTGTTTAGTTCAGACACAAAATTTGATTCTGGCACAGGCTGGCCCAGTTTCTGGGCTGCAGTTTCTAAGGATAACATCAAAGAAAAATCTGATAGCCGCTTCGGAATGCGGAGGACAGAGGTAACCTGCAAAAAGTGTGGCGGGCACCTTGGACACATCTTTGATGACAGCCCAACGCCTACGGGTGAACGTTTCTGCATAAACTCAATAGCCCTCAACTTCAAGGACCAGAAAGATCCTGCAGAAAAGTCGAAAGAGTGACTTTTTGCGTTGGAAGTAACGGAACAAATCATTAATTTACTGCGAATTGGATAAGGGTATACTCTACGTGGGACTCTATCCTCATGTTCGGTAAGGCGCAACCACCATGATAATTCCTTCAAAAGAACAGATAAAGAAGCTTCTTTCTGGAGTCGACCAACCCTTTCTTTTGCAGATAATTCTCGTTTTTGCAGCTTTCATTGTGCCACTGACAATTCTTTACCTCACCGACTCTGGCTCCTTCGATTACCTGTGGAAAGGCAGAGCGCCGTACCTTCTCTTCCTATGGTTGCTCTTCTTGGAGGCAATCCTCGGATGGAAAAAACTCAAAACAGAACACCCAATATTCTGGACCAAAAAAACAGTGTTAGCAGCAGTAACTCTGCTTCTGCCTACAATATATGCAGTTGGGCTAAACTTTGGTTTACAGTCTGGAATAGTGGAACTGGGAAGAGCCGTTGGCGTGCCCATTATAGAGGGCGATACATGGTATTTGACACATTCTTGGCCTTTCTCCCTCGAGTATATTCTCTTCGCAGTATTCTTTGTGACGTCGATTTGGCTTCTTTATGGGGTTCGGGGACTGAAGACCTTCGCTGTTTCCTCATTCTTTATCGGAGGCGTAGGCGTCTTCTACATGATTGACACATTCTATCCCTACGGGACATTCACGATTCTGCAGTCCTTTGTTCCCGTCACTGTCTCCGGAGCTGTTTCCATCCTGAATTTTTTGGGCTATGCAACTAGAACATTCTCGGGAGGTGCGGATGGTCTAGGTCTAACGGTAACTGGAGCAAGCAGCAGTTACTCTGCAGTTGTATCTTGGTCTTGCGCAGGAAGCCACAGCCTCTTCCTTTATTCGTTTATGATAATGCTGTTTCTCAGGGGCACCAGCATATCGCGCATAAGAAAGATAATTTACGTTGTATTGGGTGCGGTTGGAACCTTTTTGGTTAACATACTTAGAATTGTAGCGATTCTTTTAGCTGGCGTCAATGGTGGAGCCTCGTTAGCCACGACATTCCATGAATTTTACGGAGAATTCTTTTTCATTGCTTGGATGTTCATCTATCTATCCCTCATTTTCCTTATTGAAACACGGCTTATCGGCAAAATCAGCAACAAACAAGAGCCCAACAAGCCGCCCCCTACTGTGGGTACAGCACAATCGGATCACACCGTCTAGAGAAAAACAACATCTATCAAACACTCTCACACCCACTTCAGAGAATCATTACGCACCGCAACATCTAAAAGTATAAAACAGGATGAAGAGTTGTTAAAGGCTGGTTTCGAGTATGTCACCGAAAGAGACGGAATCAAAATCTACAGGAAAAGAAAGTAAGCTCCAAGTTATCAAAAGAGAGGATAACGGAGACTTCATAGTTAAAACCGAGAATGGAAACATTTGCACCATAGAGGATACATACGCCGAAACGTTTGCTCACATGGTGACGATACATTCAGAAATTTGGGAAGAGGCAAAACCCCCTTTTTTCTATACGCGTATTAGTTGACTGATCCTTGTTTGCTAATTTCTGAGATAATCTTAATATGCTCCAGAAAAATTGAATGTAATAGGTAGTGATTGGGAATGGATCTAGTTCAATTCGCTATCGGTTTGGTTATGGTTCTGATTGGGATAGCGATAATAATTAGTCCAGAACTCGCTACAATTATTGCTGCTGTACTAGTGATTTTGGGAGCAGTAGCAATTTATGACGCAGTTTACGGAACAAAGAACTAACCTTTTTTCTGCTAAAATCAACAATATATTCAGTGGATTCTGCTTCAATTTGTTGTTTAAGAGATTGTCTAATGTTATAGGGTTTTCATTGTTTAGATTTTAAATAGAATATTTCAGATAAGTTTTCTAATGATGTATTTTTACTTCTCAAAGCTTTTCTGTAAAAATGATAAAATGTATGTTTGGTTGAAATGTTAAATAAACCTAGAAAGAGGATTAAAATCAAAGGACATTACTACCAAGTAAGACAACGTTCAACAAAGAAAGGAAGAAAAGGAACGATACTGGGAAAATGGAGTCCCAACAACTAACAGTTCTGGCGTAAACAACATTTCTGTACAGGTACTTTTCTATTCTAATAATTAGTCAGTCTTATGTCCCTACTCATCTTGATTTGTTCTCTATCTGGTTTTAGCTAGAGTTTACTATTATCCGAAAATGAAACATTTCTTGCCTGGGAAAACGACACATATAGCGTGATTGCCAAGATTTTATGCAGGAACTTATGGATAGGATTTTAGTGACTGAGGTCCTTGTTAATGAAATAGTTAATGAAGTTTTGAACGGTTTTACCAACAGTAAGCTAATTACTTGTCCAATTTGTAAAGCAGCAATAGACCTTATTGGTCAAGACCTTGAGTCAGCGTCTAACTTCTATTTCTGTGCTAACTGTGGTTTTACGATCAATAAACCAAGAAAATAATAGTCACATTCTTTCATTCTAAGCTGGTACTTGGTCAGAATATCGGACCAGGTGTATTTTCTCTAAAATGTCATTTCTCCTGCTCTCCTCTTCGTTTTAGATTAAAACTTTCTAGTTATTACTTTGTACAAAAGATAATCTAATTTTCCTGTTTAGTGGTGAGAAAAAGGAATGGGGCTGTATTAATAAGAGACCAAAGTATATTATTAATTGGTAGAATTCTCTTAGTAAACCTTGACGAGACACTATGTTTTTGTCATTTCTGAGTTTTCCACTAGTTAAATATTGTATTAAGGAGGGGAAAATAAAAAATTGTCTATGTATGGTACTCAATTTAAAATGGAACAGAAACTTGTAAGGAAATTTGAGAAAGCAGGAGCTAATTCTAAAGAAAAAGCTGTAACCTTTCAAGAAGCTAAGCTAGATTTGTCGGAACAGTATTGGCTAGGCTATTTTGCAGGAGTTTTTCTTGGCAAAATAAAGAAGACAAAAAACCATCGATACTATATTTAGAAAGAGTCAATAATCCTAACTTTTTCTTTTTCGTACATAAACCGTCTTTATTTTGTCAATCTGGCTTTGATAACACATTTTGCATTCTTCATCTAAGTCCTCAAGTTTTACAGGTTCCAGTTGTACCTCATACCCCAATGATTCGTACTCTAAAATAATCTCACTTAATCTAGGCTCATCAATAGCAGTACGTTTAATCCACCCGTCTTTTGTTAGTTCTTCAGACATAGAATCATCATATAATGAAAAAACTTAAAGTTGTACTAAAGATTTAGGATAGAAAATTCTAGGCTGGTACTGGCTCAAATTATCTAACCAAGAGCGACTATATTAAAACTTTCTAGTTGCTACTTTGTACTGTTATTGGTCAACTAATCTGACCGATTAGCAAACTTTGATTGTACAAGAGATAATCTGATGTTACTGTTTAATGGATAATTAGAGTGTAGTACCCCAACCTTTAATAAAACTGAGCCATCAGGGGGACATAAAACTCTAGTTTTAGATTAGGGCACCACTCTTCCCAGTTAGAGAGGATCAAAGAAATAAATTTTTGTAAGATTCAGATATATACTATTCAAATATCTTTCTTAATTTCCAAATAATTAGATTATCTAATGTTACTGTTTTCTGGTGAGAAAGAAGATGATGGATACAAATTGTCCTTCTGTGATAATCCTTTTATCCCAATGTATTCCCTAAGTCTGGCTATAGTGTCATCTTTTATCTTCACTATTCTTGCAGTTCCATCCTTAGCGGTTCTTATGTTAATGGTTTTTTTATTGAAGTCTATGTCTTTAACGAGAATTCTAGCACATTCGATAGGTCTTATTCCAGTGTCCCGAACTGTACTGAAGGCACTAGCATACTTTCTTGACGAATTCAAGATTATGTAGTTAATGTGTTCTTCAAGAGGTATCTTAGGCAGTTTAGGAATTGGCTTGTATCTAGGTTTCTCAAAATGTAAGCTGAAGTGTTTGGCATAGTGTGCGTATAAGGTACAAAGAACCTTTTTCCATGAAGGGGTATGTTCCAGATTAGCAATAAAATCTTTCACTGATTCAGGATTATCTAGGTCAGAGTGTTTGCATAGAAAGTTTAATGCTTTGTAGCAGTTACTAATCGTAGACTTGCTGTAACCTGACTTCTTCAGATTCCAAAGGACATAGAATATTTTAGACTTGACATTATCTACTGAATCTTGAGAAGCAGTTGAATAGGATGGAATTCTATTGGAAGTTGGTGGTTTCTTCCTGGATTCCTTCTTTTGTGATGGTGAGGAAATCTACGCCGTCGCCGCTCAGGGCATCTCGGCTTACAGCAGATTTTATGGCTCGTATCACCAGCGCTTTTGCGTCTTGCTGGGACATGTTGTCTTTGTATCCTTCCTCTAGGACTCCTGTGGCGATTTGGGCTCCTGAGCCTACGGCAGCGTAGTTGTCAGGTAAAAGGGACCCAAGAACGTCGAGCACGTATATTGATGGTCCATCATCGTCCATTCCGCCTACAATTGTTTGGGTGATCAGAGGAATCATGCGCCTGTTGAAGAGAATATTTGACATGACTTTGGCAGCTGCTTTCACGGGCATGGGTCTCTTTGCGTCGTATGCAAACAGATTTGCTTGTGCTTCTACTTCTCGCGCCAAGATTTGCATGTCGGAAACTAGGCCTGCGCATGCTGCGCCGATTTGGTCAGCGATTTTGAAAACTTTTTTTCCGGTTTTGCTCATTATCATGGAGCCGTAGGTGACTCTTTTTTCTGCGGCTAGGATTACGCCGTCAGAATAAACTAGGCCTATTGTGGTGGCTCCGGGAATGTAGAAATAACCTTGGGCTTCGTCACTCAAATGTTGTTCCTCCCGTTTCATTGCAGTATTGACCTGAAAGGGGCTATTAAACTTAATTGTAGACTGTTATCCTGTGGGTATATATAATTAAATGTTATTTATTTCTGGTCAGAGACATGTTTTATTGTTTGGGTAGGAGATGGCAATGAAGAAGATTGGTTTGGTGACGAGCGGGGGAGACGCTCCCGGAATGAATGCTGCGATACGGGCGGTTACTCGTGTAGCTTATTCTAGGGGTTTGCGGGTTTTGGGTTTTGAGCGTGGATGGGACGGCTTAATTACCAACACGTGTAGGGAGTTGACTCCTCGGAATGTGGGTGGGATTCTTCATTTGGGTGGCACGATTTTACACACGTCGAGGAGTCCAGAGTTTAGGAAGAGGGAGGGAGTTAGGAGGGCTGCGGAGGCTCTTGCCGTGAATGGGGTTGATGGGCTTGTTGTGGTTGGTGGTGACGGTTCTTTGCGTGGAGCCTTGGAGTTAAGCAGAGAGACGGATGCTTTGGTTGTTGGGGTTCCGGCGACGATTGATGATGACGTGTTTGGGACTGAGGAGACTATAGGCTTCGACACTGCTGTGAATACGGCGATTGGGGAGATTGACAAGATCAGGGACACAGCGAACTCGCACGACAGGATTTTCATAGTTGAGGTTATGGGCAGGAAACGGGGCTTTCTGGCTTTGACGATTGGGTTGACTGTTGGGGCTGAGGTGATTCTGGTTCCTGAAGTCGAGTACAGTTTGGAGTCGATTGTTGAGACGTTGGAGATTAATGGGGCTAAGGGCAAGAAGTCGGGCATTATTGTGGCTGCTGAGGGAATCGGCAACACCCATAAGCTGTTGCGGGAGATCGAGGAGAAGGCAGGTGTGGAGGTCCGGTTAAGTGTTGCGGGTTATGCGCAGAGAGGAGGCAACCCCACGGCAAGAAGCAGGCTTCTGGCTAATCTTTTTGGAAACAAAGCCGTAGAACTGCTGCTGAACAGGCAGGGAAACAGGATGGTTTGCTTACAGGAAGGAAAAATAACCAGCATAGACCTCGAAACAGTCTGCACAAACGAAAAACAATTAGACCTAAGCTTAATGAAACTGGCACAAACACTAGCAACATAAAAAAACCAAACCTTGAAAATTAGAAAGGGAACCGAAAATATTGCTGGAAAGAAGAAAGGAAAAAGACAGTATCTCAATATTAAACTAACTAGAGACTTGATGAAGAAGCTTGAATTGGTTTTTGAATCTTCAGTGGAAATATCGAGAATAAAGGTGGTAAGAAACAGACTATTGAGACCTTGATTAACGAAGAAACTTTGCTATTTGCCAAATATCTTAGAACTAGAGAAAAAATGTAGAGACGTAAACATGAAAGGGTTTATTATTTACGGTTCATACATCATGTTTAATCTAATGTTTCTCATAAACTGTTAACTAAAGAGTGTTTTAGACGAGGATATGTTCCTATTCTGCTGTCCTTGTTTATTCCCTTACCAAAAAAGAATGTATTCTTCAGTTTATGTGGTGGCATTTAATTAGAATAAAAAAATAATCGAGTTGAATTTGAAAATGTCCTATGAAAAAGCGTATGCTCGCGGCTTGAAAGATGTTGCTGCTTGCGAAACTCGAATTAGTTTTGTTGACCCTCATGGCGGACTTTATTACGCAGGTTATGACATTGACCGTCTACTCGGGAGAGTATGCTATGAAGAAGTGGTTCATCTTTTATTATACAACAAACTTCCTAATCAACACGAGTTAAATGTTATCAGATCGACACTCACTTCCGAGATGAAACTACCAAAACAAATAATCCAAAATCTTATGAACACCCCAAAAACCAGTCATCCAATGACAATCTTACGAACCGAAATCTTAAACCTCGGTGAATATGACCCTGATCCCGATGATAATTCTGAGTCAGCTAATATGAGAAGAGCCCTTACCTTAATAGCAAAAGTCCCCACGGTAGTGGCAACTCTTCATCGTCTTAGGAGCGAGCAAGAGATTCTGTATCCAAAGAAAGAATACGGGTTTTCTGAAAACTTTCTATATCTATTCCGAGGAAAAACTGCAGATGAAGAAGAAAAAGAATCGATTGATCGTTACATGATTCTGCATGCTGATCACGGTCTCAACGCCTCTACCTTTGCCGCTCGCGTCACAGCTAGCACATTATCAGATATGTACTCAGCTACAACCTCCGCAATTGGAACACTCAAAGGTAAACTGCATGGCGGAGCTAGCGAGAGAGTGATGAACATGCTACTTGACGTAAACAACCTTGGAGAAGTAGACGCTTACATAGAAGGAATGTTATTTGACAAAAAAAAGATAATGGGATTTGGTCACAGAGTCTATGAGCAAAACGACCCTCGATCAAGGCACCTTAGAAAAGTGAGCAAATCCTTGTGTACACGTATCGATAGAATGGACTTATACCGGAAATGCCGAAAGATTCAAGCAATTGTTCACAAAGAGAAAAAAATCTATCCAAATGTAGATTTCTATGCCGCCATAGTCCTGAACGCACTGGGAATACCCAAAGAATTTTTCCCTCTATTTTTCGCATCAAGTAGAATAACGGGGTGGACCGCCCACATGCTAGAACAGTACTCAGATTCAGTTCTCCTCCGTCCAACGTCACGCTATAATGGTGCATACGGAACCAAATTCATCCCCATCAAAAATCGATAACCAAAAAACATCAAAAAGAAGAGAGTTGAGTAGGCTCGAGCTCGGGAATGATAATAACCAAAACGATAGTATCTGAGGATTTTCATTTTTTCAATGCAGGAACCTCAGCAAACCCCTCCTCCGAATTAGTAATATTTTCTAAGTTTGAATTGAAATATACTCATAATATTTTTTTACATGCGTGTGTGCACGTGTGTGTGCGTGCGGGTTTTACACGTGAGGGTAGGTAAGTAAGAAAGAATAAGAAAAAAAGAATATGAGCACGGGCTAGAGAGAAAAAACGTAAACACGTAAACAGGTTTGGGTTTGGGGTTAAATTTTAACAACAACAACAACGGACGGGCCATACGACGGACGACGGGTAGTAAATGGAGGTATACTAGTTTTTACCCCCTGTATATGGAATGGTACCATATGGAATAGGAATGTACAAGGATGGTACGAGGGGTAATTACTGTATGAGGGGTAAAAACTCAGAAGAGAAAGTACCCCTCGAAAAACAAGAATACGAGGGGAAAAATAAACAAAAAAGTTACCCTCACAATAATGGTGCGTATATAGACCAAGCTTGCTAGAGTAGTGCATATCCAAACTATTGCGTCTCGTTTATACACTAGAAGCATCTTTCGTTTTTTCGGCTACATTCCTATTTGTTCTTGACATATGTTGTTGAGGGAAATAGTGATTATATCTAAATTGTGCTATAGAATGTTCATCGGGGTGCTGAAAGTGGTTTTGAGAGTCCATTCGCGCCTGAAATATTTGGGGGAAAGCAGGAATGAGTAAGATACGCACGTATTTTGGTTTTAAGAACGGGAAGTTGGTTTCGGTGCTGCAGAGCGTGAATGGCGACGTGAAAAAAGCCGTAGATTGTACCTACTACATTACAGAACCTCAAGAAGTGGAAAAACAAATAGAGAAATGGAAAAAAGAGAAGTCAGAATAAGAATAAACTCAATTGTCCCTTCACCACACGATATCTGACCTAAACCGTAAGCCATTAATGGCGGATTCGCCTCTTCTAGGTTGAGTTTTAGTAATGATTTTATCCCTTGACTTTGTTGGACGAGTTGTTGATTTCTTTTTTTCGAGAGTAATAGAAGGGTTGATGCTATATGAATAAGAATTCACCGGTGATGTTGGGATGAATACGATCGCATACGTAAGCAGTTATTCTCCGCGAGAATGTGGGATAGCGACTTTCACAAAGAACTTGGTTGCCGCTACAAAGCAACTTGGCATTTTAAGGAAACCTCTAGTTGTTGCGATGAATGAAAAGGAAGCGATCTACAATTATGACCGATTGGTCAAATGTCAGATCAGAAGAGACTTTCCTGAAGATTATGTTAAAGCTGCTGGCTACGTCAATTCATCCAAGGCCGATTTGGTTAATCTGCAACACGAGTTTGGTCTGTTTGGAGGAGAGTGGGGAGAATACATCAACTGTTTCTTGGAGAAGATTCAGAAACCGGTGGTTTCCACGCTCCACACCTTGTCTCCTAGTTTTGAACCTAAGGCTCAAACTGTCTTGAAACAAATCGTAAAGCACAGCTCAAAGATAGTAACTATGACCAACACCGCCACAAAAATACTTTTGGCGTATGATGTTCCGCGTAGCAAAATCGAAATCATCCAACATGGGTGTCCTGATGTCCCGTTTGTTGATAGCAACAAGGTTAAGCCTTCACTGTTTGGTTTGAAAGGAAAAATTGTGTTGTCAACTTTTGGACTAATAAGCAGAGGTAAAGGCATAGAATATGTTATTAAAGCTCTCACGGAGGTTGTGGAGAAATACCCAGAAATTGTCTATCTGGTAATCGGGGAGACTCATCCAGAGGTGAGGAAGTTTGAAGGGGAGCGTTACCGCAAGAAGCTTATCAAACTGGTTGATGATCTGGATCTTTATGAGCATGTCAAGTTTCACAACCGCTTCCTCCTTGAACGTGAACTAATCAAGTACCTTCAAGCGACAGACGTGTATGTCACGCCATTCCTTGAGCCGAATCAGATCAGCAGCGGCACGCTCGTTTATGCAATGGGAACTGGTAAAGCAATAATAGCCACGCCTTACCTTCACGCCCAGGAGGCTTTAGCCGAGGGCCGGGGACTTCTCTGCAAGTTTAGAGATCACAGATCTATTGCAGAGGGTATTATTCAACTCTTGGAGGATGAAGAACTAAGAAGAAACATGCAAAGAAAGGTTTACAGTTACAGCAGAGATTTTACTTGGGCCGTAGTTGCAAAGAGATACGCTGGGCTCTTCAGGAGAATGATAAATTCTTGAAAGAGAATTTGCTTCAGCTGCCGCCTATTAAGCTGGACTATTTGGTATCTATCACGGATGAAACTGGGATCGTCCAACACTCCAAGTTTGCTACACCGAACAGAGGAGAGGGTTACACCACGGATGATAACGCCCGCGCGTTAATCGTTTGCACGAAACACAATAGGCTAGATAGGACCTCGGAAGCAGCGAAGCTCGCAGACGTCTACTTGAGCTTTCTGTATCATATGCAAATGAAAGATGGCCGATTACACAATTTCTTGGGTTATGATCGCCGATTTCTCGACGATGTGGGTTCTGATGATAGCCTGGGCCGTGCGCTTTGGGCGTGTGGCTACGTCATCAACTCCAATCTTGATGAAGAAAAAAAGTTACTTGCCAAAGAGCTTTTCGACAAGGCATTGCCACATGCTATCAACTCTACCTCACCCAGGGCCAAAGCCTTCGCAGTCTTGGGTCTTAGCCACTATCAACGAGCTTATCCGAAGGATCAGGCCCTTTCGCAGAGGATGATAGAACTCATCGAGCAACTTTTGAAGCTGTATGAGAAAGGATCTTCTGTTGAATGGCGCTGGTTTGAAGCTTACCTTACTTACTGCAACAGTAGGCTTCCACAGGCACTGTTTGAAGCTTACGAACGTATCAGAAACGAGAACTATCTTCAGGTGGCTAAGGACTCTTTTAATTTTATTCTGAAAGTTCAGTTGAGTAACGGTATGTTTGCGCCTATAGGTAACAATGGCTGGTACAAAAAAGGTGGGGTAAGGGCGTTATATGATCAGCAGTCGGTGGAAGCTTCATGTATGGTTGAGACCGCTTTGGCTGCTTTTCGGGCAACGCACAATAGTAATTTTATAACCGTAGCTCGGAGCATCTTCGCGTGGTTTCTTGGAAAAAACGTTCAGGGTTTAAGAGTTTATAATTCCAGTAATGGAGGTTGCTATGATGGAATAACTCCTGAGGGGTTGAACCTCAATCAGGGTGCAGAAGCCACCGTTACTTATCTTCTTGCCCGCTTAGACCTGGAAACGATAGGTAGCTAACGTTTCGTTTTCCTGGGTTTTCCTAACGTTTAATAATTTATCTAGGTTTGTTGAACTTGGCACTATCTTAGGAGATGTGGTTTTGTGGATTTGTTTTAATAGTTATTATTGCGTAGTAGTGATCGAAAGAGTTGAACGTTGGTATGTTACTGGTTAAACATATGATGTTAACAAACGTTATTACAGCGAGCCC
>Ga0307380_10002303_pt1 | contig 27229 bp, 23 predicted proteins | sample UN3MG_FD_202239 | JGI IMG/M metagenome (GOLD analysis project Ga0307380, IMG submission 202239) | Soil microbial communities from Risofladan, Vaasa, Finland - UN-3 | ecosystem: Environmental > Terrestrial > Soil > Coastal area > Acid sulfate soil | place: Finland: Risofladan, Vaasa | collected... | reverse complement strand
TCCTGTAGTATAACGACGAACAAGCAATTCCAAATCTTGGCGCTCAACGTCGTTCAAGTTGATTGCTGATGGTTTCGGACCCGGCATTGATACTCCCCTGTTTCAGAGTATCTGTCAATAATTATATATAAAACCTTATCATTAGGTTTATATCAGCCCAGATGTACTAGTAACTTGGGTTAATGATATTGTTTCTCAATCCAGCGCGAGTTCTTTTTCTACGTGTTTTCATTGACTAAAACCAGCATCTATCGAACGATTATGGAGGAGCTAAACACGTGCCATCTCTGAAATGACATAAAACTAAAATCAAATATGTCAAACAATTCTAACTGAATTTAATAAAATAGAAATAATATGAAGCACCAGGCGTTGCAGCCTGGAGCCAGATTTAAATTTGCAGGTTTAATCTATTTACACGCAGGGCAGCCAGTCAACGCTGATTGCGCCGCATGTGGAGTTGCCCCAGAGCTGGATGAACTTCTCGATGGAGAAGACGCCAGTCAGATCCTCGACAGATCGACCGTACTCAGCATGGCGGCCCTTGAGCTGGTTATCAGCGAGTGGGTCGCGGGAGATCCAGCCGATGTGGGCAACGCCGATCACGTTGCTGTTCAGGTTAGCCTCGAGAACACCAGTGCAGCATGCGATGCATGTGTTACCGTATCCTCTGGTCTTAACCTCGGTGGTCTTCTGCAGGTGCTCAGCATGGGTGTACATCTCAGTCAGCACAGCGCCGATCCTGTAGTTCTGCACGCACAACTTCTCAACCCACTTCTGGTCGTAGGTGCCGGTCTGGTAAGAGACGGGCATGTACTCGAACTCAGCTTCCTTGGTGAAGTTGATGTAGTCCATGGGGCATTCCTCACCGGTTGGCCAAGCACAGATGCCATTAGCGATCTCGGTGTAGTCCCTATTGAGCTGCCTCTCGGCCTCAAGCTCGGTCCTCTCGGTGATTACGTTACCGGAGCCGGACTCCTTTTCTACCAGCTTCTGGCCGTTAAAGCCAGTCTGGGTGGAAATGATCATCTCTACGTTCTTGTATCCTACGCCCTTGACCGATGCTTTCTCGTACATGTAGTTGGCTGCACCGGCCATGCCTACTACGGCCATGGCGATAATAACCAAAACAGCTATTAGTTTTCTCATTTATTTCCCTCCTCATTTCACCAGGATCCAAGGACGCTCGTTACAGCATCAAATGATCCTTAGAATATCACCCCGAATGGGCAGCAAATCGTTTTAGCACTACAAGAAAAATTGCTATCCAATCACTCAGGCGTGATGCGCCTGCTACCGTTGTTCTCATCAAATATTTCAGTGGCTTTCCAGGCACAAATTCGTATCTCGATTGATGACATATAAATCTATCGAGCCTGAATTCGTCATAGCGATGAGGCAATGATAAATTTTATAATAAAATATAATATGACTCCAGGCGTTGCCGCCCGGAGCCAGATTTAAATTTGCAGGTTTAATCTATTTACACGCAGGGCAGCCAGTCAACGCTGATTGCGCCGCATGTGGAGTTGCCCCAGAGCTGGATGAACTTCTCGATGGAGAAGACGCCAGTCAGGTCCTCGACAGATCTGCCGTACTCAGCATGGCGGCCCTTGAGCTGGTTGTCAGCGAGCGGGTCGCGGGAGATCCAGCCGATGTGGGCAACGCCGATCACGTTGCTGTTCAGGTTAGCCTCGAGAACACCGGTGCAGCATTCGATGCAGGTATTACCGTATCCTCTGGTCTTGACCTCGGTGGTCTTCTGCAGGTGCTCAGCATGGGTGTACATCTCAGTCAGCACAGCGCCGATCCTGTAGTTCTGCACGCACAACTTCTCAACCCACTTCTGGTCGTAAGTGCCGGTCTGGTAAGAGACGGGCATGTACTCGAACTCAGCTTCCTTGGTGAAGTTGATGTAGTCCATGGGGCATTCAGTGCCGGTTGGCCAAGCACAGGGGCCATCGATCTCGCCGTAGCCTCTCTTGAGCTGCCTCTCGGCCTCAAGCTCGGTCCTCTCGGTGATTACGTTACCGGAGCCGGACTCCTTTTCTACCAGTTTCTGGCCCTCAAAGCCAGTCTGGGTGGAAATGATCATCTCTACGTTCTTGTATCCTACGCCCTTGACCGATGCCTTCTCATACATGTAGTTAGCTCCACCGGCCATGCCTACTACGGCCATGGCGATAATAACCAAAACAGCTATTAGTTTTCTCATTTCTTTCCCACCTCCTTTACATGAGGATCGAAGGCTGCTCTTTGACAGCAACGAATGATCCTTTAGTACATCACCCCGATTGGATAGCGGAATCCCTCATCGAAGATTCGGGAATGTTTCACCAGAAAAGATGAAACCGCCTGGCTCGGCTTTGCTTTGAAGCATTTGCCGAAAGCGTCAAACGCCACCCCATCCAGCGTGAGGCGCCTGATCCTATGATTCCAATTAGACCTTTGAGTGTGTTTTTCAGGCACGACATTTCTGATTAGGTTAATGGCATATAAACCTATCGAGCATTTATCGAGGTCTTTATACACCAATAGGTCTGCTTCTCTTGCTTGTTTTCATTATCTGCAAGAATGAATCATGTCTGGATTTCAAAATCTCTTGCACAAAGGTTTCTGCATATTGCGACTGAGCTTGAAGCATCCGCACGGGATGCAAGCTTTTTCGCGATAAATCTATACAAACACAATGCCTGTCCTTAGCAATTAAGGACGCGCCAAAAATATATGAAACCCCGGGCTTTGCAGCCCGAAGCCTGATTCAAATTTGCAGGTTTAATCTATTTACACGCAGGGCAGCCAGTCAACGCTGATTGCGCCGCATGTGGAGTTGCCCCAGAGCTGGATGAACTTCTCGATGGAGAAGACGCCAGTCAGGTCCTCGACAGATCTGCCGTACTCAGCATGGCGGCCCTTGAGCTGGTTGTCGGCATTGGGGTCCCTGGAGATCCAGCCGATGTGGGCAACGCCGATGACGTTGCTGTTCAGGTTAGCCTCGAGAACACCGGTGCAGCAAGCTGGGCAGCTTCCGTCAGCGCCGTCATTTGCGCCTGCTTGGTCGGTTGCTACTTTGCCGTATCCTCTGGTCTTGACCTCGGTGGTCTTCTGCAGGTGCTCAGCGTGGGTGTACATCTCAGTCAGCACAGCGCCGATCCTGTAGTTCTGCACGCACAACTTCTCAACCCACTTCTGGTCGTAAGTGCCGGTCTGGTAAGAGACGGGCATGTACTCAAACTCAGCTTCCTTGGTGAAGTTGATGTAGTCCATGGGACATGCCTCGCCTGTTGGCCAAGCGCAGTCGCCAGCGATCTCGACGTAGTTCCTGTCGAGCTGCCTCTCGGCCTCAAGCTCGGTCCTCTCGGTAATGACGTTACCGGAGCCGGACTCTTTCTCTACCAGCTTCTGGCCGTTAAAGCCAGTCTGGGTGGAAATGATCATCTCTACGTTCTTGTATCCTACGCCCTTGACCGATGCCTTCTCGTACATGTAGTTGGCTGCACCGGCCATGCCTACTACGGCCATGGCGATAATAACCAAAACAGCTATTAGTTTTCTCATTTCTTTCCCACCTCCTTAGGTTACCATCAATGATAGGGATCTAGCCATCAGCAGAGGCCCAAATCCCTGGCACCACCCGACAAAGACTAGCAAGCCCTTGCCTTGCATAGTCCAGCAAGAGCCGCAATATTGCCGCTTTGTCGCGTGGAGTACCTGATCCTCATGCTTCTTGGCTTATATTTGAGTATTTTGCTCAGGCACAATCCGAACCTTCCGGCTTATGGAATATAAATATGTCGGGAGTTTAGGGAAAAATCGATATCCTCCGAGCCTATTTTAATATTAGGAGCTGAAATGATGCATATATTGTCACAGACAGCTTTCGCGCGAAAATCCTCTTATCTCCATACTGGATGGATAGACGCGATTGATATTGGGTAGTATTGGTGATAGGTAGTATCGAACTGTAATGCCTGAAAAGCAAAAATCAACATATTTTGGCCAGTCCTCTCAGTCGCCCGATAAGGCTGTGATGATAAGGCTGTAAATATTAGAGCATGATCTCCCCATATGAATCATGGCAAAAAAAATTAAAATAAAATGCTCCGGCCGGGATTTGAACCCGAGTCATCGGCTCGAAAGGCCGAAATGATTGGCCGGACTACACTACCGGAGCAATGCCGTCTTGATGCCAGACAAAAAGCCTGGTCTTCCCATCATGATATGCACAGATATATCTACGTTTCCAATGGTTTAAGGTTGGAAGTAGTCCCGGGCGGATTCGAACCGCCGTCGCGGGCTCCAAAGGCCCTCAGGATTGACCGCTACCCCACGGGACTGTAATTTGGGTGCTCTTTTTAAGCTCTTTCTTTTTTTAGGCTCTAATCACTGCGGATCTTATCCGGCTCTTATGCCGGGCAAGTGTTATCCACATAAGATATATATGGCCTTTCCCGGAGGATTCTCGGAGATGAAGCTTCTCACCAAGACACATATGAGCCAGAGAAGGCTAATAGAGATCCTTAGGGTTATCGAAAGCACGGGCACTCCGGTTGGGGCAAGGGCGATCTCTGATTCCCTTAGCATTCGTGGCTTTGACCTGGGAGAAAGGGCTGTGCGCTACAACCTCAAGATCCTGGACGAGCTGGGGTTCACCAAAAAGAAGGGCTACAGCGGCCGGGTGCTCACACCACGGGGATCAAGGGAGCTGGGCGACGCCCTGGTGGACGATAGGATCGGCTTTGTCAATACCAGGATTGAAGAATACATGTTCAAGACCAGCTTCGATCCTAAGACCGGTCGCGGAGATGTAATCGCCAACACCAGCATCATAGACAAAGCAAATGCGGAAGAGGTCTTCGAGATCCTGGGGCGCGCCTTTGATGCTGGCTACACCATAAGTCGTCGCGTGCTCATCTTAGATGAAGGAGAAAGCTTCTCAAATCTTGAGATTCCAGAAGGTGCTATAGGTGTGGCAACGATTTGCAGCATCACTTTAGATGGCATGTTCATGAAAAGGGGAATTCCAGTCCTCACCAGCTTCGCGGGGCTGGCAGAGGTCAAAGAAAAGCAGACCGCCGATTTCACAGACCTCATAGCCTACGCCGGTTCATCCCTTGATCCCATCAAGATCTTTATGGGCCGTAGGGTAACAAGGGTTGCCGATGCTATCTTCAAAGGCTCGGGAACAGTGCTGGCCAATGTGAGGGAAGTGCCCTTCGCGGCGGCAACGTTGATCAGCGAGCTCTTAGATGAGGCCCAAAGCGCTGGCTTTGGAGGGCTTATAAAAATAGGAGAGCTTTCCGAGCCCATACTGGGTTGCCCCGTGGGCTCCGGCAAGATCGGCATAGCATTTTATGCCGGAGTAAACGGGGTAGTGGCCGCCGAGGAGCTAGGAGTAAAGATCAAGACGGCACCGATATCCATTCTGGTGGATTACTCTAAAACCCATGAGCTGAAATGATTACCCCACCTCCCACAAGATAAGGTTTTATAGAGCATCGATCTCTAGACACAAAGTCACGTTTACAATGATGAGGAAGAAAGATGGATTTTAGAGTCGTAGTCTCAGATCCCAAGAGCGGTAAGGCATATCAGGTAGAGCTTAAGGATCCAGGAGCCAGCAAGCTTCTGGGAAAACACATCGGCGACAAAGTTGAAGGGGATGTCTTGGGCATGCCCGGCTACTCGGTGCAGGTCACTGGAGGTAGCGATCGCGAGGGATTTCCCATGCGATCTGATCTGCCCGGCACAAAGCGCAAAAAAATCCTGCTCTCCACTGGAATCGGGTATCATCCCACCGCCGAGGGAAAAAAGAAGAGGATGACCATCCATGGAAGGGATATCTCTTCCGATATTGGCCAGATAAATGTCAAAGTTTTGGAAGCGGGGGCAAAGTCCATAGAAGAGCTACTGGGCAAGACTCCCAAGGAAGAGAAGGAATAATTGGCTGTAATCGGTTGGATGGACAGTCCATCCTTCCGCTATAATCGTTTATTTTACTAAATCAATATCTATGGCCAACAGCATATTAGCTTGGGCCGTAAATGGGCGGGCGCGAGGTTCTGGCCGTCCTTCTTTGCATCCATATGCTTCTTTTCAGCCTAGCTGGAGGATTATTTAAAAAGTCCTATTTATTGGTGTGCTTTTGTTTATATATATTTATTTTTGATACGATGCAATTGCATCTATTGATCGGAAAATGAATCGGCTGCGGGCACCTAACGCAGCAAGCTGCAGGTCATCAAAGGTGACGTCGTATGAAAGTGAAACCTGGTTAATCTGATCCAAACCTAAAATAAATACGTATGCCCTTTATCCCAACCGCAGCAAACTGCGGGGGATTACGTTTAAAAATAAAATCCAGTCTATTTTATGGCCGCATGGAAAAGGTTGCTGTTAATAATATATCCCGGCAAACCTCGGCTCAAAGGTGCAATGCCATGATTCACAGAGCAGCAATTCTGATAATTACTGTCGCAAATCATTTTTTAATGTTAATCCGACCGATTTGATTCTTCCCTAGACCATGCGCGAGATACGAGCGGCGCCGGAATCTGAGCGCGCATTACCGATTTTATCTGTGCCGGGCTGAGGGTAGCAAAGAGAGCATTCATGAGCCGATCGCTCTTCATGGCTACATCCACCATCTTCCTTATCTGTACCGATCGAGCAAGCTCAATCCCAAACTCTTCGCGAATGCGCGACGGATAGTCCGTGAGAGGTATTTTGCCCTGCAACTGCCCTATTGCTACCTCACCCGCTATCTTTCCCGCCACCATGGCCAATGGTATACCTCCCCCGCTGGTGGCCATGACGTGTCCGGCGGCATCTCCCGCTAAAAGCATGTTGCCTTTTTGAATGGCTCCTAGGGTCCCACCCGAGGGCACGGGGCCTCTCATGACAGCCAGAACCTCTCCGCCCGCAAGTTTTTCTGCCGCAATAGGATGATCTCGGATGAACCGGTCCAAAATATTGGGTAGCTTTTGGCCGGCCAGATAAGATGCCCGCACTCCCACGCCCACATTCGCTATGCTCTGGCCGATGGGAATTATCCAGCCGTAGCCTCCCGGCACAAAATGAGCAGAGAAGTACATCTCCGCGGCCACTGGATCGATATTCACATCGGCCATCTCATATTCCAGGCAGATGCCCATCTCCTGTACCGGATTTCCCATCGCTTGGGATACTATCGAATGCGGGCCGTCTGCGCCTATTATTATCTGCGGCCTGATTTCTCTGCAGAAATGGCCAGAAAGCTGCAATGTGCCTTTTGCAAAGCGGGCGCGCGTCGCGGGAAGAACTCTCGCTCCTGCGCGAGCCGCCCGAGCGGCGAGGTGGCGATCGAAAGCACGCCGGTCCAAAACGCGGCCGGCTACCGGAAATTCCTTGTGCTTTCCTGATGGAGAATAGACGCGCTGCAATTGGGTGCGATGTAGAATGCAGCGCTCAGGAATCTCTTCAAGCGTCTGGGGCAAGCGGGCGCGGGGCATGAGCTTGCTTAGCTCGACTGCTTCCGGGAGAAATCCGCCGCATTGTACAGGGCTGCCGATCTCGCTCTTTTTATCAATTAATAGCACCTCCGCACCCCCGGCGGCGGCAGCCTCAGCGGCACAGCTGCCCGCCGGCCCCGCGCCTACCACAGCCACCAAAATATCTTCTTTCATCTGAGCCGTGCCTTCATGCCAAAACTTGCCAAAGCCTCTTCTATCTCCTCATACGCCAAAAATAGCTCATCCTTCAGCCTCTCCGTCTGCTCGAGCCTCGGCTCGGCGGATAGCCAGATATGGTTGCTATCGCCGCGCACCATCTTGACGCAGGCCAGCATATCTGCCTGGGAGAGGCGATAAACAATATGGCTTCCCGTGGGCGTAAACCATAGGGGATGCTTCTCTGTGAGCCACCCTACAAAACTCTCCCATGGCAGCCCCTCTTGCCCGTCCTCTCCACCGGCGCGGCCATGCCCTATGGCTAATTTGAGGTGCGATCTATCTCCCGTCGTTTTCTCTTCTATGCAAGAGGAGACCTCAATGTAGCGCGCGCTCATGCTGTCGACCCGGGGAAGATCGCGAGAAAAGACCTTCTCTGCGATGTCCGGAAAGAATGGTGCTAAGCGAATGTCCGGTTCCGGTCGCGTAGCCAGGGAGACGCCGACAAAGAATAGGGCGGAAAGTGCCAGGCCGACAAGCACTCCATGCTCGGCAAGATAGGGCGAGATGCTGTCCAGCGGCTGTTTCAACCAGAATTGCTCGTAGGAGATGAGAAGAATCTGCGTCCCGCCCCCGGCTATGAGTGCCGCCATAGCCCCCCACCGGGTAGCGCGCTTCCAGTACAATCCACCGATGATGGGGAAGAAGTAGGATGTGGTGCCTATAACCGTGGCTATGATCACTGCATTCACAATGCTGTTCGCATTCAGCGCTATTGCCGCCGCGATGCCGACCATGACGACAATCAATATCCTGTTGATAACCAGCATCTCCTTCATAGTGGCCGTGGGCCGGAGATACCGCTGGATCAGGTCGCGGGAGATGCAGGACGCCGCCGATGTGGCAAAGGTGTCGGTGCAAGACATGGATGCTGCGGCAAAGCCGATGGAAAGCAGCGCGAGAAGTGCCGGGGAAACGTTGTCGCTGATGAGCCTGAGGTAGAGCATCTCCGCCTCTACCTCTCCTGTCGGCCGGGGATAAAGCACGGAAAGCCCGATGGCCGTGAGAAAGCAGCAGAGGTAGATCACTGCCAGCAGGGCGCTGCCAAGCAAGAGACCTCTCTTCGCGGAACGCTCATCGCGCGCCGCCCAGATCTTCTGCCAGGGGTCCTGTTCTGCCACCCAGCCGGGCAAGAGAGCGACTAAAAAGACTAAAGCCCCCATCAGGCCGCCCAGTAAGAGAGGGTCCCACCAATCTGTACCCAGAGCTGACGCGGCGGTAAACAGGGTGACGTCCTTGCTAGCGGAAAGATCAAGGGCCAATGCTGCTACGTAAATCGCCAGGCCTGCCAGGAGTATATACTGCAGGAGATCGGACCAGACCACGGCACGAAAGCCGCCCACGCCGACATAAAGTGCTACGGAGACGGCCATGATAGCCACGGCAAAGAATGGATCGATGCCGAAGAAGGTCCCCAGCACCAGCTTGAATCCGATGAAATCCGTCACAGAGAAGAGTATCATCATAATAGTCACGGCCAGGGCCACCGGGGCTCTGATCATGGGATCGTATCTTATCTCCATGAGTTCGGGCTGGGTTAAGGCAGGAATATTCTTGATCCTTCCCGAGATCGCGGCAATTATTATCAGCCCGGCGATGTTGGGGAAGACCCAGATCCATATCGAGCCTACGCCTATGAGCAGAAATAGCCCCGTGGCCAAGAGCAATGCACTCGCCGTGATCCACGCGGATGCTGCGGAAAATCCGATGGTTATTGGCCCAAGCTCCCTTCCCGCCAGCCAAAAGTCGGTTACAGACTTTTGTCGACGTGAGAAATACAGGCCGATGCCCAGCAAGACCGCGATGTAGATGGCGAGGAATACCAGGAATAACGAATAAGCATCCAAGGATTGTCCACCTCTGGCGGCTAGTATCTTGTGGTATTTAACATGTAGGACATAACGGTTTTTTAAGAAGTAAGATGCACACTCCAAAGGAAAAACAGGGCACTACAGCCTAAATTGAGATCAGCAACTACTTAAACGGAAAAGTGGCAAAAGCTCTAATTGAGGTTTTAAGATGAGGAGCGATGTCACCAAAGTAGGCAATGAAAGAGCGCCCCATAGGGCTCTCTTAAAGGCCACCGGCCTATGCGATGAAGAGATCCGCCGTCCCTTCATTGGGGTTGTCAACTCTTTTAATGATTTCATACCAGGACATATCCATCTCGACAAGCTGGGAGCTGCAGTGAAGGCGGGCATACTCTCAGCCGGAGGCGTGCCCTTTGAATTCCAGACCATAGGTGTCTGCGACGGCATAGCCATGGGTCATAAAGGCATGAGATACTCGCTGCCCAGTCGCGAACTGATCGAAGACTCCATCGAGATCATGGCACAGGCCCATCAGCTCGACGGATTGGTAATGATTCCCTCCTGCGACAAGATCGTTCCCGGTCACGTCATGGCGGCAGGAAGATTGGACCTGCCCACCATCGTGGTCACAGGCGGACCCATGATGCCCGGCTTTGCCTGCGACAAAGAGCTGGACCTGATCAATGTCTTCGAGGGCTGGCAGGCGGGAGGAGAGACACTGGCCGACCTGGAAGAGATGGCCTGTCCCGGAGCCGGTTCATGCGCCGGACTTTTTACTGCCAATACCATGGCCTGCCTCACTGAAGCCATGGGCCTATCCTTGCCCGGCTGCGCCACCACCCATGCCGTAGATGCGCGAAAGATGCGCCAGGGAAAGCTTTCGGGCATGAAGATCATGGATCTGGTTAAGAAGGGCATAACTGCCCGGCAGATAGTGACGCCTGCTGCTTTGGACAATGCTATTCGCGTGGACATGGCCATCGGAGGATCTACCAATACCGTTTTGCATATCCCTGCCATCGCCGCTGAGTTCGGCCTGGATCTGAATCTGGACCGCTTCGACCAATTAAGTCGCGAGACCCCTCATCTGGTCAACCTGCGACCGGGCGGGCCTCATCATATTCTCGACCTGGACCGGGCTGGCGGAATTCCGGCAGTCATGAGCCGGCTTTCCTCACTGCTCTCTTTAGACGTCCTCACAGTCACCGGCAAAAAATTGGGCGAGAATCTGGATGCCTTTAGGGCCGTCAACCCTCTGACCAATGCAGCCGTTATAGCCACTCTAGAGACACCGGTGCATGCTCAGGGAGGCATTGCCATACTGTTCGGCAGCCTGGCACCGGAAGGCGGGGTGGTCAAGCAAACAGCGGTATCCGAGTCCATGCTCAAACATACCGGCCCGGCTGTAGTCTACAATTCCGAGGAGGAGTCCATGGTAGGCATTGTGGGCGGAGGCGTAAAGGCGGGCGATGTAGTGATAATAAGATACGAAGGGCCAAAAGGCGGGCCGGGCATGAGGGAGACCTTAGCACCTACATCCGCCATCGCGGGCGCAGGCCTCTCCGAGTCCGTGGCACTCATCACCGACGGGCGCTTTAGCGGCGGAACCCGCGGCCCGTGCATAGGGCACATCTCTCCCGAGGCTGCTGTGGGAGGGCCAATTGCGCTTGTCAAAAACGGCGACATGATCTCAATAGACATCCCTGCCAGGAAGATTGATCTGCTCGTCGATCCCGCTGAAATGGAAATGCGAAAGAAAAAATGGGTCCCACCCGAACCAAAGATAAAGAGCGGAATATTGGCTCGCTACAGAAAATCGGTCACCTCCGCCAGCAAAGGCAGCGTCCTGCGATGACGGGGATTAGGTGCTTTGTGGCCGTAGAGCTTCCTCTGCACATGCGCGAGGAGATTGGACGCCTGCAAAGCCGCATCGCGACGGATGGCCTGCGACTCGTGAGGCCGGAATTGGTGCATATTACCATAAAGTTCCTGGGAGAATTGCCGCTAGAAAAGGTGGGCCAGGTGTCCGAGGCACTGGGCAGGATTAAGGCTGCGCCTTTCCCGGTCCAGGTTATTGGCATGGGCGCCTTTCCCGGACGGTCCGTGCGTGTGGTATGGCTGGGCCTCACGGGAAATTTCCAGGAGCTTTACCAGAAGGTAGAGCTAGCTTTGGAGCCTCTGGGCTTTTCTCCTGAGGCGCGAGGCTTTTCCCCCCATGTAACTCTGGGTCGCGTTGCCCGTCCCGATGCTGAGATGAATCGCAAGCTTGGCACAAAGATCGCAAACTTCTCCAGTCTGGACCTGGGAAGCTTCACAGTCGACCGATTTTATCTTAAGAAGAGCACACTCACACAGGGAGGGCCAATCTACGAAGACCTGGCAGGATTCCCTCTCTGAGATCCGAGAGGAGGTGCTAGGCCAGGTCAGGCCCACTCTTTCCGACAGGAAACGGCTAATGCAGACCTCTGCCACCATTATCGCCCGCATAGAGGATCTGGCAAAAGAGCGAGGCCTCTCTCTCAAGGCCATGCTGGTGGGCTCCGCGGCCAGAGGCACATGGCTCGCAGGAGATCATGATCTGGATATATTTTTAGGGGTGCCTCCTGGAGACGATCTGGGCGCGGCCCTGGAGCTGGCCAGACTGGTCGCCCCCGACCATGAGGAGAAATATGCTGAACATGCCTACGTCAACGCCAGGATGGACGGCTTTGAGGTTGACCTGGTTCCCTGCTATCTGGTGGAAGATGCCGCACATCTAAAGTCGGCAGTGGACCGCACCCCCTTTCACACAAAATACGTGGCAAGCAGGATAATAGGTCTGGAGGACGATGTCCTTCTCTTAAAGCAGTTCATGAAGGGCGTAGATGTCTATGGCTCGGAGCTGAAGGTGGGCGGCTTTTCCGGCTACCTGGCAGAGCTGCTCGTACTCTGCTACGGCTCTTTCGCAGCCGTGCTCCAGGCAGCATCTACCTGGAGGCCGGGGCTGTGCCTGGACCTGGAAAAGCACGGCATAGGCAAGCACGACGAGCCCTTGATAGTAGTCGATCCGGTTGATCCGGGAAGAAATGTGGCTGCTGCACTCTCTCTTGACAAGATGCTTCAGTTTGCCGCTGCGGCGCGCTGCTTTTTGGCTGAGCCGAAGCATGATTTCTTCTTTGCTCCGCCCCTGGCCCCCCTCTCCGACGAGGAGATAATTGCCCAGATAAATGCGCGGCGAACAATGCCCATCCTCCTTGAGTTTGCAGCTCCCGATGTGGTGGAAGATGTTCTCTATCCCCAGCTTCGCAAGGCGGAAGGGTCCATAAAAGCGCTGTTAGAGCGTAGCGGCTTTTCGCTCCTACGAAGCGACGTTTCGACCTATCGCGACAGAGCCGTGATGCTCTTTGAGATGCAGGTCTGGCAGCTATCTAGAGCCGGCCAACGCATCGGCCCGCCCGTCTGGCAGGCAGATCACCTGGCTCGCTTCCTGGCGGCTCACCCCCGTCCACTCTCCGGCCCTTACATCGCAAACGGCAAAGTGGTGGTGGAGGAGGCACGTAAGTATACTTCTGCTCGTGACCTTCTCGCTGGGGAGAGCGCAAACCTCTCTATGGGCAAGCATCTTTCCGCGTCCATTCGCTGTGGACACAACATATATGTGGACCTGGAGCTGCTGAGCATAAGAGATGAGGGCTTTCGCATCTTCCTGGCTCATTATTTTCAGGCCAAGTTTCGGGTCGGCTGAGGTCAGGCTGAGGAAAAGCAGTTCCAGTAGCTGCTTTGAATCTTTATGACCTCCTCGATTCTCCGGACAACGTTTGGGTCCGTGCCTATTACTTGCGGCACCTCTCCACCAAAAGCTTTGATCTCGGCTACAACAGCTTCTGCCTGCGCCTGTAGGTTGTATCCGCCTTCCAGAGAGGCGGCCAGCATCCCCTGGCAGCAAGCATTAGCTATCTCTTTAACCACGCCAGCGATGGCACCAAAGCCTGCAGAGGTAAGACGCATGCCGCCCAAGGGGTCGTCCTTATGCGGGTCCTGGCCCGCCGAGACCAGGACAATGTCGGGCTTGAACTCCAACGCTATGGGCAATAAGATCTCCCGATAAGCCATGAGATAACCCTCATCGCCCGTTCCCGAGGGCAGGGGCACATTTACCTTGGACCCTTCAGCGCCGTCCTCTCCTACCTCGTCCGCCCTTCCCGTGCCCGGATAGTGGGGATACTGATGGGTAGAGAAATATAATATGGATGGATCGGAATAGAATACGTCATTGGTGCCATTTCCATGATGAACATCCCAGTCTACTATGAGCACTTTTTTCAGGTCCCGCGCCTGGGCATGCTTCGCGGCGATGGCAATATTGTTGAAGATGCAAAATCCCATGCCACGATTGGGCTTGGCGTGGTGCCCGGGCGGCCGGACCAGGGCAAAGGCGCTGTCATAGTCGCCCATGACGGCATCAACCGCGGCCAATGCGCCCCCTGCGGCCATCAGGGCGGCATCGTAGGAGTTCTTGGAAAGGATAGTATCGACATCCAGGTAGCCACCACCATGCTGGCAGATGGCTTTTACCTGATCGATGTACCGTCGTCCATGTATAGCTTCAACCTGGGTTACGGTCGCGGGCTGGGGCGTGATGAAGTCTACATCTAGCTTTTCCGATTTAATTTTATCCAGAATTGCTGTGAGGCGCTCCTTTTTCTCCGGATGCCCGTTCGTCTCGTGCAGGAGATAGATGGGATGGTAAATCAGGCCGGTTCTCGACATGCTTTATGAATTGTGCCGCCATTCGCAAAAACGGTTTTCCCCGATTATTGCGGCAAATAGCTTTGCTCTCTGAGAAAAAAAAAATGAATTTTTACTGATCTAATTGGCACTACCCAGACCGTATTAAAAATTATTCAATAAATGATATTTAATCAAGGAATACCGAATATAGTACTTCTGACTAAATTCTTATTATAATAATTTTAAAAAAAATTTCCGCTTTTTTTGTGTCTCTGCATGATCATGCCAAAGGAGCGTACATGAAGATCTTGGTCGTGGGTGAAGCTTACTGAAAATTATTACGAGAATCAAATGCATGAGATCCGTTTTGGCAGCAGACATCCATTGCATTACTTGCTAGCGCTTTTCAGCAGCTCACGTACGCAACCAAGGATCTTTACGGGCCTAAAATCAGGATGGATTTTCGTCTAAATGAAGCGGATTTGATTGTTTTGTTCCTTCAAGCTTATTGCAGCCCTGGCAAAGAATAGTCTTTAAATAGGTAGTGACAAATGCGTCATTGAGCCTTGTAAAGCTCTTTGGTCGACTGCAACTCTAGATAAGGAAAGAACAGCACCAAGCTGCTAGTAGAGGACCAAAAAAGATATAATAGGGAAATACTCTATCACTACCCTATAATCCCTTATGGGATTGAGGAGGGTGACGTAGCTATATACATGTCTGAGAGACGCCAGGCAGAGATGGCAGTGCTGGAATTGAAGTGCCACAATATGTAGCAGGGCGATCGAAGACTTTATTCAGGCAATAGTTTTAAGAATAATCAGACTGTATGCTGCTGAAAGTGATCGGAAAGGGAAAATAGGAGGTTAAAAGATGAAGAAATTGGCTGCAATTACGCTTACATCGATGATGCTGTTACTAGCAACAGCGATGGTAGTTGGGGCAATGGATAATGTGGAGATCCGGGGCCAGGTTGCTACCGACAGTTTCGAGTGGAATGCCCAGAATTTCGCGGGCTTCTACTATGACATTGACGACGACCTGGGCACTGAGATGATCACCACTACCATCACTGATGGTACTAAACTCCAGGAACCCAACGGTATCGCCTACACCACAACCGTCCAGAAGAACGACTTCGACTTCGCCGACTGGGGATTCTACAACGTTATCGGATTCCAGGCTAAGCAGTACTTCGCTGGCTATGTCAATGACGAAAACGTCGATGATGCCAACGAGATCCTGTTCAAGGAATCCACCGATGAGAACTCCCTGTCTGACGAGCAGCTTGAAGCCATCCTGATGGACAATGACGATGAGATGACCGTCACCTCCGGCACACCTCTCAAGATGGGAGAGGGCTATGAGCTGGCTATCAAGTCTATTGATATCGACGGCAACAAGGTTTACCTCGAGCTCTCCAAGGACGGCTCCGTAGTAGACAGCAAAGTCATTTCCCCGTCCAAGACTAACCCAAGCATGGCCGACAAGACCTACTACTACAAGAAGGACGTTGGAGACTCCAAGGATCTGGTAATCATCGCTGCCCACTTCAAGAACGCCTTCCGTGGCTCTGATACCAACCTGGCCACCATCGATGGCATTTGGCAGATCTCTGAGGAAGCCACCGAGGTTAAGGTCGACACCGAGTACGACAAGATGAGAATTGCCAGCGTTTCCGCTGACACCATCACCATGGACAACAAGGACAACACCGTAACCCTGAGCAAGAACAAGGACATCTCCCTGATGGGCAACGTCAAGATCACGACCGCTGATGCCGATGAACTCAGATACTACATTTCTAAGGAAGAAACCGAGCCCGGCACCTATGAGATTCGCGGCACTGTAGCCACGGAAAACATGGAGTGGAATGCCCAGAATTTCGCAGGCTTCTTCTACGACATTGATGATGCACTGGGAACTGAGACAATTACCACCACCATTACTGATGGCACCAAGCTCCAGGAACCCAACGGTATCGCCTACACCACAACCGTCCAGAAGAACGACTTCGACTATGCCGAGTGGGGATTCTACAACGTTATCGGATTCCAGGCTAACGAGTACTTCGCTGGCTACATCAATGACGAGAACGTCGATGATGCCGACGAAATCCTGTTCAAGGAATCCACCGATGAGAACTCCCTGTCTGACGAGCAACTCGAAGCCATCCTGATGGATAACGACGACGAGATGACCGTTACCTCTGGCACACCTCTCAAGATGAAAGAGGGCTATGAGCTAGCTATCAAGTCCATTGATATCGACGGCAACAAGGTTTACCTCGAGCTGTCCAAGGATGGCTCCGTAGTAGACAGCAAGGTCATTTCCCCGTCCAAGGATAATCCAACCATGGCCGACAAGACCTACTACTACAAGAAGGACGTTGGAGACTCCAAGGATCTGGTAATCATCGCTGCTCACTTTAAGAACGCCTTCCGCGGCTCTGACACCAACCTGGCCACCATCGATGGCATCTGGCAGATTTCCGAGGAAGCCACTGAGGTTAAGGTCGACACCGAGTACGACAAGATGAGAATTGCCAGCGTTTCCGCTGACACCATCACCATGGACAACAAGGACAACACCGTAACCCTGAGCAAGAACAAGGATCTCTCCCTGATGGGCGATGTCAAGATCAAGACCGCTGATGCTGACGTACTCAGATACTACATCTACAAGGATGTCACCATCGAGGGCGCTGAAGCTGCACCCGCTGTTGTGGCCGCACCCGCTGTTGAGGCCGCACCTGTAGAAGCAGCCCCTGTAGAGGCACCCGCCGCTGAGGCCGCACCTGTAGAGGAGACCAAGGCAGTAGAGGAGCCCGCCGCTGAGGCCGCACCCGCAGCCGAGAACGCGACTGCTGAGCCCGCCAAAGAGCAGCCCGGATTCGAGAGCATCTTCGCCATCACCGGACTACTGGCAGTAGCCTATCTGGTACTTGGCAGAAGAGAGTAAATCAAATAGCTGGAGGGTCTAGGCTCTCCAGAACTATCCCTTTTTTCAGTCAGTCTCGCTATTCTTTTCTATTGAGTTCTACACTAACGCTTCAGGCATTCTCTTACCAAAAAAGATATATAGGATCTTCTGCGACAGCAAACTTGCTTGATTATTAGTGGAATGGAGGACTTTGAGGCCGCATTCAGCTGCATTGTCAAGTCCTTGATTGTTGCTTCAGAGATGTTTTCACGGATGATCAGGAAAAGCAACGGAAAGGAGGTCTAAAAGTAATGAAGCTAGTATCGATCATGCTTGTAGCTCTGATGATGCTATTCACAGCAGCTATGGTTGTAAACGCAGAAGAGCATGCTGCCGCAGAGGCAATGGAGAGCGGGATTACTGCCACAGAGCACGCTGCAGAAGATGCAAAGGAAACCGTAGTTGCCGTCTCTGAGAATGCAGCCACAAAGGCGGAGGCTGCAACGGAGCATGTCACCGAGGCCGCTAAGACCGCAACCGCAGAGGCGGAGGCTGCAACGGAGCATGTCACCGAGGCTGCTAAGACCGCAACCGCAGAAGCCACAAAGACCGCTGAAAAGGCTACGCCTGGATTCGAGAGCATCTTTGCCTTAACCGGCCTTCTTGGGGCAGCCTGCCTGCTGCTTGGCAGAAGAGAGTAAAAGGCATTTTGCCTTTAAAGCTATTTTTTCCTGAACTAGTAATGAGCTCTTTGCACCATCGTTATACATATTATGAGAGCCATGAATACTCTGGTGAATATTTATGGCTTCAGAGACGATTAGAGAGGCCCAGTTCTGGGAAAAGCTGGATGGAGATGTGCAATGCAGTCTATGCCACCAGCAATGCCGTATCCGTCCCGGCAAAAGAGGAATATGCGGGGTGCGGGAAAACCAGAATGAAAAGCTGATGACCCTGGTATATGGGAGCCTGGTGGCCGCTAACGCCGATCCCATTGAGAAGAAGCCGTTCTTTCATTTTCTGCCAGGCAGCATTGCCTATTCCATAGCAACGGTAGGCTGCAACTTCCGCTGTCTGCACTGCCAGAATGCAGACATCTCTCAGCTGCCCAGGGAGACCGGCCATATACCGGGTGAATTCGTGTCTCCAGAGAGCGTAGTTGCCGAGGCTACTGCGCTTGGCTGCCAGTCCATCGCCTGCACCTACACCGAGCCCACCATCTTCTTCGAGTATGCCTTTGATGTGGCAGCACTGGCCCATGAGACAGGCCTGAAGAATGTCTTTGTCAGCAATGGCTACATAGGTGAAGAAGCAGCGCAAAAGATCATTCCACTCCTGGACGGCATAAACATAGATCTGAAGGGTGATGATCAATTCTACCGCAAGGTCTGTGGAGCAAAGCTTGAGCCTGTAGAGCACAACATCGATCTGTTCAGCAAGAGTGGCGTCTGGGTAGAGGTCACAACTCTCCTCATTCCCGGCTACAACGACTCCGAGGCAGTACTGCAAGATCTGGCCGAGTTTCTGGCAGGTGTAAGTCCGGATATACCCTGGCATATCTCCGCCTTCTACCCTACGTACAAGATGAAAGATGTTCCCAGGACCGGGATAGAGTCGCTTCGCCGGGGCCTGAAGGCTGGCAGCGAGGCTGGACTTAAGTACGTCTACGCCGGAAACATTCCTGGCGAGAGCGAGAACACCCTCTGCCCCGTCTGTGGAGAAGAATTGATTGAGCGGCTTGGATACAGGATCATGAGAAATTCTGGGATCGATGGGCATTGTAGTAAATGCAGCAGCGCATTGGCCGGCGTGTGGTCCTGACTATGATCACCTCATCAGTATTATCTGCACTCCCTAGGCAGGATCTCGATGCAGGTTCTACAATATTTGCGGTCGGTACAAAACTCTTAAGTATCCAGCAGTACTGCTTTCGCCTTATATGCCATTTTGCTCTGTAGAAGATGCGATTTTAGATATCCAGTCGGGCCGCTTTATCATAGTATTGGACGATGAGAACCGGGAGAACGAGGGCGATCTGATGATGGCCGCAGAAAAGGTGACGCCTGATGCCATCAACTTTATGGCTCGCTTTGCCCGCGGCCTGATCTGCATGCCCATGACGGCTGAGCGGCTGCAGGAGCTGGACCTTCAGCTTATGACTGCTCAGAACACGGAGTCCATGGGCACGGCATTTACGGTATCCGTGGATGCCAAGGCCAACACCACTACCGGTATCTCCGCTTTTGATCGAGCGACGACGGTGCAAACGCTTACTAATCCTAAAACTAGGCGCAGCGATATTGTCACACCAGGCCATCTCTTTCCCTTGCAGGCCAAAGAAGGAGGGGTCTTGCGACGCACAGGGCACACCGAAGCCTGCGTGGATCTAGCCCGGCTGGCGGGCCTTTATCCAGCGGGTGTCATCTGTGAGATCATGAATGATGACGGCAGCATGGCCAGGCTGCCCGAGCTGGAAAAATTTGCAGACAAGCACGACCTGAAAATGGTGACCATAGAGAGCCTCATCAGCTACCGCATGCAGCGCGAGAAGCTCGTCCGTAAGGTCTCTGATGTGAGCATGCCCACTGAGTACGGATACTTCCGGGCTATTGGCTATGAGTCAATTTTAAACGGGCAGTGTCACGTCGCCTTCGTGTCCGGCGATCCTAGAGCCCCCGACGCCCTGGTCCGGGTGCATTCGGAGTGCCTCACCGGTGATGTCTTCTCTTCCAAGCGTTGCGATTGCGGCGAGCAGCTTCGCCGGGCCTTGCACCTCATCAGCGAGAACGGAAATGGAGTACTGCTTTACATGCGCCAGGAGGGTAGAGGCATTGGCCTGGCTAACAAGCTTCGCGCCTATGCCCTGCAAGACGCAGGCTCGGATACGGTTGAGGCCAATAACGAACTGGGCTACCCAGCCGACCTGCGGGATTACGGCATTGGCGCCCAGATTTTAGTCGATCTGGGCATCAAAGATATTCGTCTCTTGACCAACAATCCCCGCAAGGTGATTGGCCTGGAAGGCTACGGCCTGAAGATCGTAGAGCGCGTGCCCCTGGAGATTGAGCCAAATAGTATCAATAGACGATATCTGGAGACGAAGAGGGACAAAATGCACCACATTCTTCTCCAAAATGACGCGCCTTAGTTAGTCGATGCTTATGCGCTTTCTGGTGGTTACAACCTCTTTGGGAATGGTAATTTGCAAGACGCCATCGGCCAGACGAGCCTTTGCTTCGTCCATTTTAACTCCGGTGGGAAGCGATACGTTGCGCTCAAATTTTTTATAGGTGCGCTCGCGTTTGTGGTATTTTTCCTCAGCGATCTCCGTCTCCGTCTTCCTCTCGGCCACAACGCTCAACTCATCGTCGGATATGGTAATATCGACGTTCTGCTTGTCTATGCCGGGCAGGTCCATGGTTACGATTATCTCTCCATCCGTCTCCTGCACATCGGCCAGAGGCCGGATCTTACGGCTTACATCTTCGCCCTTCTCAGCCGCCTCCATTAGATCGCCCATGCGCTTTTGCATGTGCTCCATCTCTTCGAGGTATTTGGATTCCAAATTGGTCAGTCCCAGATCATCCATGAGCCGGTTCATCCTCTTCTGCAGCTTCTTCAGCTCATCTGCCGCCATCAATCCAGTCATAGTAACACCATAATATAATGAGCAATTGACGCTTATATTTATTCCGATAGATACGCCGCCTGAATTCTCACCACCTCAGCTGAGTTTTTGGCTGCCGCGTACTCCTGCAAAGGCTCTTTGTTCAGCTCCAAAAAGACATACCCCCAGTTGAATTTGGATAGTATCAATTCTGCCTGGGCTCTCTCTCCCAAGATGATGAGACCCGCAGCCAGGGCCTCCACCGTAGAGAGCTTAAAGGGCTTTCCAAAGTTTACGGGATTGGCGGCCACCAGGAATGGCAGTGCCCTCTCTATTAGCTTAAAACGCGAGAAGACCTCCTCGGCATGGGCCCAGCTACAGTCCAGTGCGGCAAGTCCCCTTGCCCCACGGTCCTCTGGAGAGAGAGCCTTTTCCGAAAATGGACTTAAAACCAGGAAAGACCGGAGCTGGTTTATATGATGAGTTAAGCGAGCCAAATCGAAGCGTGCCAGCTTTTTGCCCGAGCATTTCTTGGGGTCGCATTGATTGGCATGATAGATCAAAAGTTCCATATTGCTATTGGTCTACCGATAATCCTATTAACATTGTGTTCAACTGCACTAGCAGCCAAAGAGTAGGAGCTTTCTGATGAGCGAGGTCTCCAAAGAGTACAACTTTAGTCAGGTGGAAGAGAAATGGGTGCAAAGCTGGGACAGTTCGATCTATCACTTCGATTGGGAGTCAGAAAAACCGCAATACATCATTGACACTCCCCCGCCCTATCCCACGGGAAACTTCCATATCGGAAACGCTCTTAACTGGTGTTACATCGACTACGTGGCCCGCTACAAGCGCATGCGAGGCTATAATGTCATGTTCCCGCAGGGCTGGGATTGCCATGGGCTTCCTACGGAGGTAAAGGTAGAGGAGCTAAACCATATCACCAAGAACCAGGTTCCCCGGGAAGAGTTTCGCAGGCTCTGCGAGAAGCTTACTTTTGAGGCCATCGAGCGGTTCCATCTTTCCATGGGCAGATTGGGCCTTTCCATAGACTGGTCCAACGAGTACATAACCATGAAGCCGGAGTACTATGTCAAGACACAAACCTCCTTCGTGCGCATGTACGAAAAAGGCCAGATCTACCGGGAAAACCATCCCGTCAACTGGTGTCCCCGCTGCGGTACGGCCATCGCCTTTGCTGAAGTGGAATACGATTCTCGGACCACGACTCTAAACTACATGCGCTTTTCTGCGGAGAACGGCGAGATGCAGATTGCCACCTCCAGGCCCGAACTTCTGCCAGCCTGCGTGGCCGTAGCTGTCAATCCCGATGATGAGCGCTATAGTCAATATATCGGCAAGACTGTTAAGGTTCCTATATTCAATTACGAAGTTCCCGTGCTGGCTGATCCCGTGGTGGACACAAGCTTTGGCACGGGAATCGTCATGATCTGCACCTTTGGAGACAGACAGGATGTGAGATGGTGGATGGAGCATCATCTCCCCCTGCGCCAGGCAATAGATCACGGGGGATTGCTGACTGATATCGCCGGGCCTTACGCGGGCCTCTCTGTGACCGAGGCCAAGAATAAGATCACCCAGGATATGGTAAATGAGGGGATAGTCTTCAAGCAGGAGCCACTGGAGCAGAATGTGGGCCTTTGCTGGCGGTGCAAAACCCCCATTGAGATCTTATCCGAACGGCAGTGGTTTGTCAAAATCAATGCCGAGGAGATCAAGAAGACGGCAGAAGAGATCGATTGGGTACCACCCCACATGCAGGTCAGGCTCAAGAATTGGGCTGACTCTGTGGAATGGGACTGGTGCATCTCCCGGCAGAGGATCTTTGCCACGCCTATACCCGTCTGGTATTGCCGCAATTGCCACGAGGCAAAAGTCGCCAGGGAAGAGTGGCTTCCCCTGGATCCCAACCAGACTCATCCGCCCGAAAAATGCAAATGCGGCAGCGACGATTTCATTCCGGAACAGGATGTCCTGGATACCTGGATGGACAGCTCCATTTCGGCCCTGGCTGTGGCAGGCTGGCCGGATAGGAAAGATCTGCGCATGCCGACGCAGCTGCGGCCGCAGGGACATGACATCATCCGCACCTGGGCTTTTTACACAATATTGCGCACGAAATCACTGGAGGGCATGAAGCCCTGGGACACCATTCTCGTCAACGGCATGGCTCTAGGCGAGGATGGGCACAAGATGTCCAAGTCCCTGAACAACTTCATACGTCCCGAGGAGGTCTTCGAGACCAATGGCGCCGATGCGCTCCGCCAGTGGGGGGCCATGGGCGGCAGTCCAGGAAACGATATCATGTTCCAGTGGAAAGATATAACGGCTGCCAGCCGCTTCCAGCAGAAGCTCTGGTCGATCTTCCGCTTCTCTTTACCCTTGATTGCCAAAGTTGATGCCGTTCCCAGTCAAGTGGACCGCTGGCTCCTGGGGGAGCTGGATCAGTTGGTCATGAAAGCCACCAACGCCATGGATGCTTTCCAGTTTGATGAGACCATGAAGGCCATTCGCGGCTTTGCATGGGAAGTTCTGGCCGACAATTACATAGAACTGGTCAAGGCCAGGCTCTACGGCCCGGACGGGCCAGAGAAGAGGGCCGCCCAAAATACCCTTTTCACGGCTCTGGAGACGCTCTCCAAGCTCATGGCGCCCTTCACCCCCTTCATCTCCGAGGAAATTCATCATACTCTCACGAGAGAGAGCGTGCATGTGCAAAGCTGGCCTGAGCCTTCCGGGATGGTCATCGACCCTGCCGGACAGGCCATAAAAGAGATTGCAGCAGCGCTTCGTCGCTACAAGGCAGAGAAAGGCATGGCCCTCAATTCGCCTCTGACGGGGATAGTAGTATACTCCGATCTTGCCTTGGAGAACTTTGATCTTGCAGGCGTGGCCAACTCTCAGGTGGAGAGCCGTACGGGAAGCCCCCAAATCGAGATGAAGCCGGTAGCCGTCAAGCCGCAGATGAAGATAATAGGGCCCAGTTTCAAGGACCGGAGTGGCAAGATCATAAAAGCCCTGGGGGCCATGGACCCAGCCCTGGTTGCCAGCCAGAAGGCCGGGGGATCGATTGCCGTCGAGGTGGAGGGCGAGACTATAGAGGTGCCACCAGAGGCGGCAGAGATAGTCATGGAGACTCTTTCTGCTGGCGAGGCCGTGGATATCCTGCACCTGGAGAAGGCCACCGTGCTGGTCCGAAGATGATCGAGGTCGAAGTCAAGGCCCGCGCCCCAGAGGACATGGCCGAGAAGATCGCCGCCCTGGGGGCCACATTTCTGGCTGTGGAAAACCACCACGACCTTTATTTCAATTCGCCTCAGCGTGACTTTAAAAAGAGCGATGAGGCCCTGCGCATTCGCATCAAAGAAGAAGGAGCGCGCCTGACTTACAAAGGGCCCAAGCTTGACCAGACCACCAAGTCACGCCTGGAAAGAACGGTGAAAATCGATGACCCTCAGCAAATGGAGCAGATCCTCTCTGCCCTGGGATTCGTGCTGTCTGCCCAGGTGAGAAAGCGCAGGAGCAAATATTCCTATGAGGGAGCCATTCTCGCTTTAGACGAGGTGGAGGGTCTGGGCAGCTTTTTGGAGGTGGAGACAGAGGGCGTTGGCGACTATGAGGAGCAGAGGCAGAAGGTGCTCTCCATATTAAGCCTGCTGGGCCTGCACGAGTCGATTAGAAGCTCCTACCTGGAGCTTTTAGAAGAGAAAAGACGGGGGCCTTGAGCGGACACGAGATGTTAATATTAATTTTACATTAGTATTTATGTTAATAGGATGCCAACAGTATCGTACAATGATATTTATATTAGTTTAATGTAAATAGTAACCGAGTATAAATATATAGAAAATACAGACAATATAAAAAATCAAAGTTAAATAATATATATTATGTCCGAGAGTTCAAGGATTCAGGTACTGGTGATGCTGTTCTTCGTGGTGGCCGTTCAGCTTTTAGCTCTAGCCGTCACCCCGGCCATCTCCGCTAGTGACAACAGGGTCTTTCAGGATCCCGCATCGACCTCTAATCCCTTTGTCTATATGCTCCTCATCCTGGCCTTCACGGCCCTTCTTCTCCTGGCCTTAAAAAAGAATAAGGGCTGGATTGTCAGCGGATTTATACAATTATCTATTGCCGCGAGCATCTATTATCTGATGGTGGCCTTTATGTCGCCTTTGCTGGCGCTGCTGCCCACGATAGCCGTGCTTCTTCTGCTCCGCTACTATCCGGAGTGGTATGTCATAGATGCCTTCGGCATTGCCGTCTGCGCCGGCATAAGCTCGCTATTCGGAGTGAGCATGACTCCTCTTCCAGCTCTCTTGCTTTTAATCATCCTGGCAATCTACGATGCCCTCTCCGTCTACAAGACCCGCCACATGGTCTCTTTAGCGGAGGGCGTGATAAAGATAAAAGCTCCTCTGCTCTTTGTGGTGCCGAAAAGCCGAAACTACAGTTTCAGGAAAGATCAGGTACCCATCCCAACCCAGAACCGTGACAACCAGGCCGGTAGCAACCAGACTAGTGGCAATCAAGCAGGCGGCAAGAAGGGCGCTTATTTCTTGGGACTGGGAGACGCCATCATACCCACCATTCTGGTCATATCGGCCTTTACGTCGCTTCCTGCCGGCGGCTTTCTCGGCGTAAATCTTCCGACAATAGGGGCCATGCTGGGCACATACCTCGGCTTTCTCCTCTTGATGACCACATCACGGGATCGGCCCCAGGCGGGACTACCCTTCCTCAATTCCGGAGTGATTTTTGGATTCCTGGTGGGCTGCGCAGTCGCTGGTATCGCACCATTTTGATCCATTGCATATAAATCAATGAACACGATAAAAAAAAGTTCTGGCCCCTACTCCAGCCCTCCCCCTTCCACCGGCTCGGCGAGGCGTGCTGCATGTAGAATGCATCAACAACCAGGGTTAAGCCGGTCCAGCTGGACTTCCTTCTTCCGCTGGTACGGCCACGAGAATCTCTATATCCATCCGGTCCGCCCTTTTTAAGGCCATATTCATCGCTACTTTTTCATTGGGGGCTTCAAATAGCACAACGGTATCGTACCTTCCCAGCGTCCAGTAGATGCCCAGGTATCGAACCTCTCCTTTCGTGTCCTCCTCTATATCCAACAGGTTCTCAGCAATGATTTCCTTGCTCAGCTTTTTCTTGAACTTAGCCAGTGCGATGAAAAGCATAGCACATTCACCTCTTTCCCTTTTCAGGGCATTCTAACATTACAAAAGGAGCTATTTAAAAATATCATATCACATAAAAGGGGTCAGAAACATTTTCATGCCTTACCAAAGGTTCAAGCTCACCCGTGTCTGAATATGCGATTAAGTGCGGGGTATGAGAACCCCACATTTCAAATATTAACCAAGTCCTCCTGCCAAATATTTGTAAATACTGTAAGTACCATTCTGACCTACAACCCCTCTGATGGTGCGCGACGGATTTTTATTTTCTTTTTGCTTTTACTGATGTTGATTACCCGCTATAAGCGAATTGTAAACTAAATTAAGGCCTGACCCTGCCCTAAGCTCGAATTAAATGCAGGGCTAGAAAACAGTCACTGAACTGGAATCTCACACAGCGTCCCTTTACGGCAAGCCGTTCTAATGAAGCCCCCTCGCGCCTCTCACTGTTGGCTTGTGCCGCTTCATAGCCCCAATCATGGACTAGCACGAGATCTCACGCTTACTGCAAAGTCAATCGCATTGAAACCGACAACTTTTTTGCCCTTCCCGGCTTTTCGGACTAATGAGGAAAAGATAATGGCTGACGAGGACCTGGCCGTTTTAGAACGCTACGTACCCTATTGTCCCAAATGCGGCAACGAGTGCGAGCAAAAGGAGCTCCGGCGGGCACTGGATGCAGATAGCTGGAAGAAGATCGTAATTGAGACCATCTTCTACTGCAAGAGATGCGACAATTACTGGAGCGATGGCCTGGTTGAGAAGGGCTACAAATGATCCCTCAATAGAAACCACGCCAAGATCCAACCCAATTATTATGATCTATCTTTATTACAGCGAGAAATTCCAGAACTATAACTTCGGCCCGGAGCATCCCTTCAATCCGGCTCGCTTGATGCTGGCCTACAAGCTCATGGAGGAAGAGGGCTTAATGGACGGGCTGACCTGCAGTGTCGAGCCGCAGCCAGCTAGCGTTGAGGATCTTCAGCGCGTGCATACTCAGGAGTATATCGCCTCTGTGCAGGCGGAAGAGCCGGATTTAGCCTTCGGCTTGGGCAGCGATGACACACCCGTTTTTCCCGGCATTTACGAGGCTTCGCGGCTATTGGCCGGCAGCAGCATCGATGCAGCGCGGCGCATAATTGCCGAGGATTGCAGCGCCTTTAACATCGGCGGAGGACTGCATCATGCCATGCCCACTCAGGCCTCGGGCTTTTGCGTCTTTGACGATCCGGCACTGGCGATCAGCGTCCTGAAAGA
>Ga0307380_10002302_pt1 | contig 27244 bp, 15 predicted proteins | sample UN3MG_FD_202239 | JGI IMG/M metagenome (GOLD analysis project Ga0307380, IMG submission 202239) | Soil microbial communities from Risofladan, Vaasa, Finland - UN-3 | ecosystem: Environmental > Terrestrial > Soil > Coastal area > Acid sulfate soil | place: Finland: Risofladan, Vaasa | collected... | reverse complement strand
CGATACAGGGCGTCCCTCACGTCGCGAAGTAGACGAGGATGGATGCCGCGGTCCGGCTCCTCCAGGCCGATGAGCGGTGGGGGGGCTGGTAGGTACGCGAGCGTGAGTATTGTCAGGGCGAGCAACGTCCCTTGCGAGAGGTTCGCTGCCGGAATCTCATGTTGCCCTCGTCGGGTCCGCAACGCAATTCCGCGCAACCCGGATCCCGGCGTAGAAAACAGGATCTTATCGAATTCGGGTAGCCACCGTCCGAGTTCGTCATTCAAGGCCTCAAATCTCTCCGGAGCCCCGTCCCTCAGACGATCCAGGACACCGGGCAGGCAGTGACCGTTTCGCTGAAGCTCCATGCTGGGCTGAAGCTGTACGGGTTGGGCGATGACGCTTGCCTCCAGGCAGTAGAGCCGAATACCCTTCATAGTGTCATTCAGTACGTTCTGCCAAAGCTGGCCCGGCCTAAACGGGGGTAGCTCATTATGTTCGACTGTGGGACGAGCGTCCGGGGGCCAGGTGATGGACGTGGTCGCGTGTCCTTCCTGGGCTGACCATTCGAGGATGATCTGCACCGCCTCACCCTTGTTGGGATCGACGCCAGCCGTACTGAGCACCTGCCAGAACGAGTATCCAACGGGGGCTCGGCTGGCATCGAGGCCCTGCAGTGCGGTCGTTTTGCCGCTGCCGTTGGGGCCTATGAGGAGCGTGAATCTACCGAGCGGCAGAGTCGCGTCTCGTAGTACCTTGAAGTTCTTGAACTCGACGGACTCGATCATGGCAACACCACTTGTCGCACAGGTACTCTACCCCCGCGCAGCGCCCGAATCCACTGGGTCGCACGTTTCCTCGGCTGGCGCTGTCCTGGGCCACGGTCCTGGCGTGACCAGACTACCGCTCTTCCTTCACCACGTACAGCGGTCGCTGTTGCACCTGCGTGTAGATGCGCCCGATGTACTCGCCCAGGATGCCCAGCAGGAGCATCTGGACGCCGCCGAGGAAGAAGATGCCCGCCGCCAGCAGGGCGTAGCCCTCGACCGCCAGGCCGAAGAAGAGCTTGTGAATCACGACGGCCGACCCGGCCACCACCGCGCCTACCGTCGTGATCAGGCCCAGCACGGTCGCCACCCGCAACGGGAAGGTCGAGAACCCCATGGCCGCGTCGAGCGACAGGGCCATCAGCTTAAACAGATTGTACTTGGCCTCGCCGGCGTGTCGGGCCGGCCGATCGAACTGGACGGCCGTCTGGCGGTGGCCCACCCAGGCGATCATGCCGCGCACGAAACGGTTCGCCTCGCGCATGCGCCGGAACTGCCCGACCACCTCGCGGTCCATGAGCCGAAAATCTCCGGTGTCGGCCGGGATCGGAGTGGGGGTCACGGCGTTGAGCGTGCGATAGAAGGCCCACGCGGTCAGCCGCTTGAAGAGCGATTCGCCCTCCCGCCGGCGACGCTGTGCGTACACCACGTCGTGGCCCTGTGCCCATTGATCGATGAGTTCCGGGATCAGTTCGGGCGGGTCCTGTAAGTCGGCGTCCATGAGCACCACGACGTCGCCGCTCGCCCGATCCAGGCCGGCAGTCGAAGCCGCCTCATGCCCGAAGTTGCGGGCGAACGACACGAAACGCACATGCGGATCCGCCGCCGCCAGCTTGCGCATCACCTCGAGCGTCGCGTCGGCGCTGCCGTCGTCAACGAGGATGATCTCGTAATCCGCGCCCGTTCCGGCCAACACGGCCGTCAGCCGGGCGTGCAGCGACTCGAGGTTGTCCTGTTCGTTATAGGCCGGTACGACGACGCTGCAGCGCGTGAGCTTCCGGGCCTGCGGTAGGGGGGTATGCTCCGACGTGTCGGCCGGCGGCGCGAGCGTCTGTTCCAGGACATGCTTGCCGTCGGCGACCAGCGAGCCCGCGCCCCTGGTCGGCGAGTGCGTCGTTGCGTTTGAAGACCGGGCGCTCATGCCGATTCTCCATCCCGGTGGTTTGGCCGGGCGAGCGCGCAGACCGCACCGCGGGCCGATAACTCGTCTCATCTATCGACGACGGCGCGGTGGTGCTCCAGTTACCGGTCTCTGCGAAATCGGACATGCCCGTGCGTATGGGGGAGCGCATCTCAAGAACGTCCGATTATCCGTCGATGGTCCAATAACGCCGACGACGCATCTGACAGTGGAAGGAGTCTGCGCAGTGACAACGCTACAGTGGCCTGTCGAACCGACCTGTCCCCGCAACGGGATCGCGCGCCCAGCGGCCGTTCGCCGCATGACGATCGCGGCCGGCGTGACCTTGCTGGTTGCGGCAACGCTGGGTTTGCGCCTCTTCCAGGCCGGCCACTGGTCGTTCTGGGGGGATGAGCTGGTCACGTACTACGACGCGTCCATGCTGTTCAAGACGTCGTATTGGCACCCGACAGGCTACAGCTCGCCGCACGAGCAGTTCATCCACGCCTGTCCATTGGGTTTTGGGATCCTGGGAGTGTGGCATGACCTGGTGCCGAAATCGGAGCTGACGGCCCGGCTTCCCCTGGTGCTGTTCTCGACGCTGGGCGTGCTGACGGCCGTCTGGCTGGTCTGGCGATCGCGAGGTCCCTGGGTGGCCGCGGCGCTGGTGGCTGTCCTGATCGCCTGGCCATGGGGACTGTTTCATGCCCAGAACCATCGGCCCTATTCGATCGCGTTCTTCTTCGCCGTGTTTGGGTTCCTCCTGGCGGACGCCGGTTTCGCCCGGCACGACTGGCGACGATTGTGTGCGGCCACCGCGTTCTGCCTGCTGGCGGCGCTTTCGCACAGCAGTTGCGTACTGCTGCTGGCCGTCCTGACCGGATGGCAGATGTGCAAGATCGCGACTGACCGTTGTCACCGGCAGCGGGGCCATTGGGTCGCCGCCGCGGTCATGCTGGCTGCCCTGGCGGTCGATTGCCTGCTGATCCGACATTTCACGCGCGGGTTCATGCAGGGGGCCTGGTGGTACATGTTGCCCGAACGCTGCCTGGCCAGTCTGGTGAACAACCTGACGCTGCCGATCTCGCTGGCAGCGCTCGCAGCGGGTGTCTGGGTGGTGGCCACACGCCAGCGCCATCTGTACTGGGCCGTGCTGTGTTCGATGGCCGTCACCGTCGCGTGTGTCCTCGGCCCGCTGGTCATGAGCTTCCGGGCCGACTACGTCTTCGCCATGACCCTGCCGTTGCACCTGTTGGCGGCCGTCGCGCTCGGGCGCGTCGCCCAAACAGCGTGGCAGCACCACTGGTCGCTGGGCCTGGCCGCGCTGGGGGCGGTGCCTGCCCTGATCCTTCCTTCGATCGCAAGCTACTACGTCGACGGCAACCGGCCGGACTACCGAACGGCGGCCGCATTCGTGGCGGCACGTGCCCAGCCTGGTGACGTGTTGTGGTCGAGGCAGTGCGTCAACGTCCGTTATTACCTTTCGACCCCTCGTGCCGACTTGTACCCCGCCGATCCGGTAGCGGCCGTGGATGAGCTTCTGCAGCAGGGGCGGCGCGTCTGGTGCGTAATGGCGTACTCGACCGGCGGGATTCCGCCGCAACGCCTCGCCTGGCTGAGCAAGCGCTTTCGACTGGTGGGTGACGTTCATCCGCTGCGCTTCGACTACCACCAGAACGGTGTGGCCGTTCTTCTGGCGGAGGCGGATGCCGCCGCAGAGACGGCGGCGACGACCGATTCGAAGGTGGCGAGGCGCCCATCGGTCGCTCCATCCTGGCCGCACGGCGAGGTTCTGAACAGCGCAGTTTTCGCCGATCGACGCGCGAAGGTTGCGCCGCCCGCAGGCTGGAGTTTGACGGAAAAGCGGGTCGATAAGGAAAGATGTTATCGGACAGCGCTTGGGCGGTCCGGGCGTGAACGGAACCCGGCCGGAACAACCATCTGTGGGGCGGCCCTTGATAGGCAGACCGGAGGCCGGCCCATTCCGGAGCGTTGAGTCCGGCCGCCGACAGGACGGCGCGTTAACGCGAGAGGGCTCGTGAAATTGCTGGGAAACCGATCCCGAACTCCAGCGCCCGGTTGGTTCTGACGATGAGAAGAGGTGCCCCGAAGTCCGGTCTACCACCGGCCGAGTGGGTAGAAACCCGCACGGTTGCCCGCAGGCCTGGAGGCCGCAGGACGGGACCGAGCGGTGCAACAACCAGGCGGGGATCACGGATGACCCTGCGGGCACGAGTGAAAGGGAGTTCATGCCCTCTGTTCCTTCTGATTGCCGGAAGCTGGATTGCGGCGACCGGATGCAGCCAGAAGGAGCCGTTGGCCTTTGACCCGGCCCGGGTGCCCAACCCCATGTTGGGGCCCATGACGATCGCGGTCGCGCCGGCCTTGAATTTCAGCGGGTCGCCGGACTTCGATCGCAACACCGTGGCCGATCTGATGGCCAGCGAACTGGGCTACGTCGAGGGGATCACCGTGATCCCCGTCAGCCGGGTCCTGGCGGTGCTGGCCCGGCAGGGACGAAACGAGGTCGAGTCGCCGCGGCACGCACTGGAGATTGGCGAACAACTTGGGGCGGACGCAGTCCTGGTCTTCGCGATAACCGAGTATGACCCCTACGATCCACCAACCGTCGGACTCGCCGCTCAACTGTACGGCCAAGCACCTTGGTGCCGGCCGGAAGATGAACTCGATCCGATGCTGGTGGCTGGGCAGGCTGGTCTGGTTGCCGCGAACCCGACGCAGGAGCCGCCGGGGCGACTGCTTGTCCAAGCCCAGCGGACTTTCAACGCTTCGCACCACTACATCGTCCAGCAGGTCAAGACGTTTGCCAGGCGCCGCGGTACGAGAGACAGCCCCTACGGATGGCGACTGTACCTGGTCAGCCAGACCGACTACCTGCGATTCTGCTGCGCGACGATTCTCGAAGCGATGGTGTTCCCTCCTCAGGCCAGGATGGTGAGCCAGGAGCAGGTGGAGGCGGCGGGACAGCCATGAAGGTGATTCGGCAATTGAGTCTGGTGAAAGGAAAGGACCGGTTCGTCTTCCGCTATCAGGCCGGTCAGGAGGCCGAGGTGATCGAGGCTTTTGCTTCGCTTGCCTCGGACAAGGGCAGCCAGTTCGACTGGTTCGATGCAGCCGTCCTTTCATACCAGATGGGCCGCCGCCTTGAGAAGGAGCTCGATCAAGTCGCCAAGTAGGCCGGAGTGCTGTGCAGGACCCGGAGCCCCCGGTCGGGTAAGTATGTGGCCTTCGCCGCTGCGTAGTGAAGCGATCATGACCGAGAATTCGTTGGTAACCGAGTTCCTCAACTACCTGACGTACGAGCGGCACTTCTCGCCGCACACGGCCAAGTGCTACGCGGCCGACCTCAGGCAGTTCACCGGCTTTCTCTGTGGGCCGGGCACTGCCCCGACCGGCGAGGGATCGGCGGCGTTCGGACAGTCGGGGTCGGTCTACGGTGGACCGGGTGGCTCGACGGCCACGGTCACGTCCACGACTTCGCAGACGGAAGTCCGTCAGAAGCTCGTGGCCATGGACACCGACACGATCCGCCGGTTCCTGGGCTTCCTGGGTCAGCAGGACTACTCCAAGTCCACCACGGCCCGGAAGCTGGCCACGCTGCGCAGCTTCTACAAGTTCTGCCGGCGCCGCGGTTACGTCGACGGCAATCCGTTGGCCACCATCCGCACGCCGAAGCAGGAGAAGCGGCTGCCCAAGTTCCTCGAGCCCGAGCAGATCGGCATCCTGCTCAACACCCCGGACGTCAACACTCTGCTGGGTGCCCGCGACCGGGCCATGCTCGAGGTGCTCTACTCGACCGGACTGCGGGTCAGCGAGCTGGTCGATCTGAACATGGACGACGTGGACTACGTCGGTCAGTGCGTCCACGTTCGGGGAAAGGGCAAGAAACAGCGAACCACGCCGATCGGCCCGACGGCCTTGGCCGCCGTTCGTAAGTACCTCGACATGCGTAGGGCCGACCCGCGGTCGGCTAACTTCGATCAGCAGGCCATGTTCGCCAACAAACACGGCCAGCGGCTGAGCACGCGCAGCGTCCGCCGGAAGCTGGACAAGTACCTGGCCCAGGCGGGCCTGGACCCCAGCATCAGCCCGCACACGCTACGGCACAGCTTCGCCACGCACATGCTCAACAACGGGGCCGACCTGCGGAGCGTGCAGGAGCTGCTCGGTCACCAGTCGCTGTCCACCACCCAGATCTACACCCACTTGACGACCGCGAGGCTCAAGAAGGCCTACGACGAGGCCCACCCCAGATCTTAGCCCGGCCGTTGAATGGGGATACGGCAGGGACACGACAAACGCCGGCCATGAGGAAACTCGTGACCGGCGTTTTCCATGCGCGCTGGCAAGGCACCCGAGCCAACGGTGGGCATCGTGCCCGGATGACCGGTAAACGGGCAGTTCACAGCGGGGCGGGATGACGATATATTGCGCGGTTTCCGTCTGATGGCCCGGCCGGAACGGACGGCGGTCCACGGAGGCCGGCTCAGCGACAGCCGAGGGGCCTAGGGGTGGAAGGCGGGACCCAAGGAGGCTTCGATGGCTTTCGAGAAGGTTGAACCCAAGATCGACTTCCCCGCGGCCGAGCGGGATATCCTGGCGTTCTGGAAGGAGACCGGGGCGTTCGAGGCTCTGCGGGCCCAGAACGCCGGCAAGAAGAAGTGGTCCTTCCTGGACGGCCCGATCACGGCCAACAATCCCATGGGCGTTCACCACGCCTGGGGCCGGACGTACAAGGACGTCTACCAGCGTTACCACGCCGCGCTGGGTGAGGACCTGCGCTATCAGAACGGGTTCGACTGCCAGGGGTTGTGGGTGGAAGTCGAGGTCGAGAAGGAGCGCGGCTTCAGCGACAAGAAGGAGATCGAGGCCTTCGGCATCGACCGATTCGTCGAGGAGTGCAAGGCCCGGGTTCGCAAGTATGCCGGCATCCAAACGGCGCAGTCCGTGCGGCTCGGCCAGTGGATGGACTGGGACAACTCGTACTACACCATGTCGGACGTCAACAACTACGGCATCTGGGATTTCCTCAAGAGGTGCTACGACGACGGGCGGATCTACAAGGGGGCCGACGTGATGCCCTGGTGCGCCCGGTGCGGCTGCGGCATCAGCCAGATGGAGGTGGCCGAGGGGTATCGCGAGGTGCCGCATATCTCGGTGTTCCTGCGGTTCCCCATCCGCGAGCGGGCGGGCGAGGCCCTGCTGGTCTGGACCACGACGCCCTGGACGCTGACCTCGAACGTGGCGGCTGCGGTGCATCCGGAGCTGACCTATCTGAAGGTCCGCCAGGGCGACACGGTCTACTACGTCGGCAAGGACAACTTCGAGAATCCGCGCAGCCACCCGGTGGAGAAGGCGGAGAAGTACGGGGCCGCACCGCTCAAGTCGATCCAGGCCATCTTCGACGACGCCGGCGGGTACGAGGTGCTCGGTGAGGTGCAGGGCAAGGACCTGGTCGGCCTGACCTACGAGGGACCGTTCGATCGGCTGGAAGGGCAGGTCGAAGGGCGTAAGGCCCATCGGGTGGTCGAGTGGGATCTGGTCAGCGAGACGGAGGGGTCGGGAATCGTCCACATCGCCCCCGGTTGCGGCAGCGAGGACTACCACCTGGGCAAGGAGATGGAGCTGCCGGCCATTGCACCGCTCGAGGAGAACGGCAAGTTCGGGCCGGGGTTTGGCGAGTTCACCGGGCGCCGGTTCGACGAGGTGGCCGAGGACATCGTCGCCGACCTTCGGTCGCGCGGGTTCCTGGTGGCCCGGGAGAGCTACCTGCACCGCTATCCGCACTGCTGGCGGTGTCGGGACGAGCTGGTCTATCGGCTGGTGGACGAGTGGTTCATCAAGATGGACTGGCGGGATCGGATCATGGAGGCGACCCGGTCGGCCCAGTGGATCCCCGAATGGGGCATGGAGAGGGAGCTGGACTGGCTACGGAACATGGGCGACTGGATGATCTCGAAGAAGCGCTTCTGGGGGCTGGCCCTGCCCATCTGGGAGTGCGAGAAGTGCGGCCACTTCGAGGTCATCGGCGGGCGCCAGGAACTCGAGAAGCGGGCCGTCTCGGGCTGGGAGGAGTTCGACGGGCACACGCCGCATCGGCCCTGGGTGGACGCCATCAAGATCGAGTGCGCCGAGTGCGGCAACGATTCGGTTTCGCGCGTCGGCGATGTGGGCAACCCGTGGCTGGACGCCAGCATCGTGTCGTTCTCGACCATGGGTTATTTCGAGGATCGCAAGTACTGGGAACAGTGGTTCCCGGCCGACTTCGTGGTCGAGTCGCTGCCCGGGCAGTTCCGCAACTGGTTCTACGCACTTCTGGCCATCAGCACGTACATGGTGGACAAGTCACCGTTCAAGACGCTGAAGGGGTACGGGCTGGTGGTGGACGACCAGGGGCGTCCGATGAGCAAGTCGGCCGGCAACGCCGTGGACTTCGACCAGGCGGCCGAGACCCTCGGCGTGGACGTGATGCGATGGATGTATTGCGACCATCCGCCGGAGCGGAACCTGCCTTTCGGCCCCAGGCACGCCAACGAGACGCGCAAGCGATTCATCCTGCCGCTGTGGAACACGTACTCGTTCTTCGCCAACTATGCCCGGCTGGACGGGTTCGATCCGATGGCCGAGAAGCTGCCCGTCGAGCAGCGGACCGACCTGGACCGCTGGATCCTGTCCGAGCTGCAACTGCTTGTGGCCGAGGCCCGGCGGGCCTATGGCGCTTTTGACGTGCGGTCGATGTGCGTCCGGACGGACAAGTTCGTCGCGGACCTGAGCACCTGGTACATCAAGCGTTCCCGCAGGCGGTTCTGGAAGAGCGAGTGGTCGGACGACAAGCGGGCGGCCTACCAGACGTTGTATGAGGTGCTGACCACGCTGAACCGTGCGATCGCGCCGGTGACCGTGTTTCTCAGCGAGGTAATCTACCAGAACCTGGTGGCCAACCAGGTTCCGGGATCGCCGAAGAGCGTGCACCACCTGCCCTTCCCGGACGTGGATGAGAAGCTGATCGACCGGGAGCTGTCGCAGCAGGTGGCCGCTTCGTTGAAGATCGTGTCGCTGGCCCGGTCGGCCCGCACGGCGTCCAAGCTCAAGGTGCGTCAGCCCCTGGCGGAGATGATCGTCACGCCGTACGACGAAACGGAGCGGGCGGCCGTGGCCAAGTTCGAGTCGCACATGCTCGAGGAGCTCAACGTCAAGCAGATCACCGTGCGCGACAGCGTGGCCGAAATGTGCACCATCAGCGTAGCGCTGAACAAGAAGCTGGCCGGCCCGAAGTACGGCAGGCAGTTCGCGGCCATCGCCGCGGTCGTTGAGGCCGCCGACCATGCCGCGATCGCCAGCCGCGTCGAGGACGGGTTCAGCGTCGAGGTCGAGGTGGAGGGTCAGGCGGTTCACCTCGACGCGGAAGAGATCACCGTCACCCGTTCGTACGGCGTTGATTGGATCGCCGCGGCCGACGGCGGCACGGTCGTTCTGCTGGACCGCCGGATCACCGAAGAGCTGAAGCAGGAGGGCGTGGCCCGAGACATCGTACGCTTCGTGCAGGTGACCCGAAAGGAGGCCGGTCTCGAGTTGGAGGACCGCATCGTCCTGAGCCTGCGGACCGAGTCCGACCTGCTGAGAGCGGCCATCGCCCGTTGCGGCGACTACATCGCCGCCGAGACCCTGGCGACCGAGGTCCGTGACTCAGACGTGGACAACCCGGCCGGTGCAAAGGATGCCAGGATCGCCGGCTCGACGTTGAACATCACGCTGCGCAGGACCTAAGTTAAGGCCGCGCGGACCATCGTCGGCAGCCTGGCAAAAACGGTGTCTGCTGGTCACGGTTGAGCGGTCGCGGCGGACGAGCCAACGGGCGCAGGTGCGGTCGCTCTGGGAGTGCACGCCGATACGCTTCGAGCGGGTCCGCCCTCAGTTCACGTCGAAGGCCGCCTGGAAGGCCGCGAAGTCCTCCACATCCAGGTCTCCATCCGCGTCGAGGTCTCCGTGGGCGAAATCGCCCGGATCACAGGAAGGTGGCGGCGTAGTCACTTGCGGTCCTGCGATGCACTCGGAGAGAAGCAGGAAGTCGTCGAGATCCACAGTGCAGTCGCCGTCCAGATCGCCGGGCAGGGCGTAGGCGCAGTCGAAGCTCAACACCTCGAATGCGTCCACTCCCGCCTCGACCACGTCATTGCTGCCGCCATCCTGGGCGGTGAAACGCACGTGCATTTGGTCGGTTAGTGGAATTCCCAGGGCCTGCAGATCGGCGCCCGTGAACGAATCGGTCCGCCAGCTCAGACCATTGTTGTAGAGGTGCCGCACCAGTTCCCGCCAAGGCCCCGCCAGGGCGTTGCTGCTGACCTCGACAAGTAGGTAGTCGGACGGTCCCTGGTCCTCGGCGTAGAGGTAGAAGCTGTATCGCAGCGTGATGTTCGCGGCCGTCATGTCGACCAGCGGCGAGGTCAGCCGCACGCCGCCGCCGTCGACGTCGCTGTCGCCCAGGCGATTCGCGGTGAGACAGCACTTGCCGCTGCCATCGGCGTCGGAGAACGGATCATAGGAGTAATTGGGATCGTTGACCGGCACGTCGCGCTGCCAGTTGCCGTCGGTCGCGCCCAGGTTCTCCGCCATCCACCCGTTGAACTCCTCGAAGTCGTCGTGAAAAACCGCCGTGAAGGTGCCCACGGACGCGGTGAAGACCTCGCTGGGCGCATTCGCCGGCTGCGTTACCAGGCCGCTCTGCGTGCCGCTCGCGCTCACGTAGAACTCCGGTGTCTGACCGCAGCACAGCACCGGCAACACGGCTTCGTAGTTCCTGTCGCCAAGAGACGTCAGTGGCACGGTCTGGAACGTGCCGCCGTCCGTTCGGTAGTGCAGCGTCTCCGAGCCGGCCACCAGCGTGTCCTGCACCGGATCGATGCGAAGGGGGATGACGGCCGGAGCGCCTGGGGCGACCTGGTCCGGCAGGCCGTCCGGGAACTGAATGTGCAATGCGGGAACCGCGCCGATGCCCAGGTCGGGGTTGCCGTAGAGCGCGCCCCATTCGAGCACCTCGTACCTCGGCCAGCGCCACAACCCTTGGAGGTAGGTCTCGCGTAGGGCGCGTTGTAGCGCCTCGCCCTGCGTGTAGCGGCCGCAGGAAACATAGCTGGTGAACAGGTAGTTCAGCGTCTGGCTCGAGCCGTCCGCCGGCTTCGCCCAGCATGCCCGTCCGCCGGCGACCTGCGTGGCCCCCACGTAGCCGATTGCGCCTTGCCCCAGCATCTCGCGGCCCAGGTTGGCCTGCGCCGGAGAGGACGTGTGGCACGAGTCGGCGAAGACGATCGACGGGTAGTCGTCGTTGAGCACCGCGCAGTCGGCCGCCGTGATGAAGGCGGGCATGTCGGGATAGTAGCGGTGCGCCGACGTCGGCGAGCCGTGGCCGCACCACGTCACTACCGCGTACGTGCCGCCCGACCACTCGGCCACGACGTTCGCATTCGTGAGGTCGTAGTCCGACCAGTATGCCGAATAGCCCCACTCATACATGAAGATGCCGGACCAGCCGGTCAAGTGCGGCAACATCGCAATCGTGGTCATGAGCTCGGCACAATCGGTATCGGGCCAGAAGAACCCGCCGAGCAGCAGCATATTCTTCTTGTACGTCGGGTCGTGGCTCTGCTCGAACAGAACCGATTTCTGGCAGATATGCTGCACGGTCGCCGGGTCACTCCAGGGGATGCGGCCCACGCAGATCTCGGTATAGAAGTCGATCGCATCCTCATCCTCGGCGTAGCGCCCGTCGCCGTCGGAATCCCACGATTGATCGTCCGGCAGGGAAAGCTCGGCGTAGTACGCGTCCGTCTGTGGACGACCGTAGCCGACGTCCTGCCAGACCAGGCGCATGAGCAGATCGTCGTAGTGGCCGACCAGCAGCACGTGCTCGATGCCCCAATCAGCAGCCGAGTACTTGTCGCGAAGGAAGGCGCGGATCTGCTCCGCCTGATCCACGCCCGTGTAGTTCGCGGCGATCCACTGCGTCGTCACAACCTGCGTGCCGCGGCCTTTCTGCTGCTCCCAGGCAACCAGCGGCGCGACGCTGTCGACCAGCTCCGCGGGCGTGACCACGACGAACTCATAGCGCTCGCTGTCTGGCCGGTGCAAGCCTGTATACCAGGCGGTGGCCTGATCGTAGTTGAGGATCAGATCCTGTGCATTGCGCTGGACGGCGGGCGAAGCTTCAGCGATGAGCGCGCTTCCCTGCTCCGGCAGGCGGTAATCCACGTGAACCGTGATATCGTCGTAGCGCAGCAGTCGGCCGGATGCAGGGCGATATGCCAACGGCGTCACGCGGACTTCGGCCAGGTTGTAGCCGCGGTAGCCTGCCGTCCGCACGAAGTCGACCGGCACCGGCGGGTAAGGTTCGTCCTTGCCGTAGATCGCCGCGCGGTTGGCGTCAAACCGCTGCTGCTCGGCGGTGCGGGCCTGCTCGTTCGCCGGGCCGATCGGCTTCCAGACCGGTGCCGGAGCTACTTCGTGCCGCGTCGGCAGCGTGACCGGTTCGGCAGCCGTGTAGGACACGCGGACCACCGCGGCCCCGGGCGGGATAGCAATCGGAAAGATCCGCACGGGAAGTTGCGGGACGCCCGCTTCGTGCAACGTGCCGAAGCCCTCTACGTACACCCGGTCGCCAGAGTCGGTTTCGGTGATCGTGTGTGCGGCCTGAGGAATCACGACGCTGAGACGGTGCTCCGTTTGACCGGCCTGGACGACGGAACTCAAGGGGAACAGCATGATGACATACAGTGGGGTCCTCATGGCTTGACCTCCTCACCGCCGACAGGGCCGACACAAGGCAAACCGAAGGTTCAGCGTTCCCCCCTCATGCCTCTGAGTGTATCAGAACGGCCATACGTCGTTCAAGGTATGCGTTGGCTGAGGATCAGCGGTGGGTGCAACTGCGCGACCGATACTAAGAGCCGGTAATCGCGGGGTCGACCTGTCCTGTGGCCGCTATCGCGTCGGCCAGCGTGAACGCACCGAAAGAGGATCGAGCCTGCGCCCAGGCTCGCGTTACGGCCACCGATACGTCCGGGTCATAGTCGTGGGCAAATCGCTGGCTCTGCGATGCTGAGGAATCGACGCCGACGACTTCGAGGATGCTGATCCGTTCCGGCGGCCGGGCCAGCAGGTATGCGGATTCCGACTCGTCACCGCTACGGCAGAGGATGCCCGCCGATTCCAGGTGATCCAACACCGTCTGTGCGAACCCGGTGGGGCGTCGGAGGCGCCGGGCCACGCTCTCCGTCGACACGGGGCCATCACCGGCCTCGTATGTCTGGGCGATAGCGGCGGCGACGGCCAGACAGTCGGACGGGCCGGCCTGTGCATCGTCGTCCCGAACCGTGCCCTCAATGGTTCCCAGGTTGGCCGCGGTATGGGCGAGTTCCGCGCCGAACAGGAAGACCGACCACGACAGGTTGAGCCAGATCAGAAAGAGCGGAAGCAGACCCAGGGCGCCGTACAGGTTGCCCGTGGCCACGATCCTGGTCACGTAGAGCCCGAATCCCCACTTGGCCAGCAGCCACAACGGAACGGACACCAGGGCTCCGCCGATCGCGGCGCGGTAGCGAATGTGGGTGTTGGGCAGGAGCTTGTACGCCGCGGCGATCAGCAAGATCCCGACGATCACCGGCTCGAGACGACCGGTCAGAGTGAACATCCAGGAGACGGCCGGCATACCCTCGAAGGTTCGAACGATGGCCTGGCCCACGTACTCCGCCACGATGAGCGCCAGAGGCCCCAGCGTCAGCGCGGACCAGTACAGCGGCAAACGGCGGGCGATAGAACGGTGCGCGGGTGCCTCGAAGACCCGGTTCAGTGAACGCTCGACGGTGGTCAGCAGGGTCATGGCCGTCCAGACCAGCAAGGCCAGACCCACAGGACCGATGCGGCCGAAAGTGAGTTTGGATTCGACGGTGGCCACCATGGCCTCGATCTCGTTCGCGACGTTGATGACCTCCTGCGGTCGGTCCTCGGCGTCGAGCTGCATTCCTTCCGCTGTCTCGACGACGGCGATCTGAGACATGCCGGACTCGTCCAGCAGTCGTCGGAGGCTGCGTTTGCCGTCTTCCAGCGCACCGAGGGACTTGAGGGCCAACAGGGCCAGGACGAGGGCCGGGATCATCGCGAAGATCGTGCGGAAGGAGAGGGCCGCACTCATGGCCGTCACGTTGTGCTCCCACAGCCTGCGCATGCAGAAGCGCCACAGATGGAGCTGGAAGCGAGCGAACCTGGCCCAGCGCCCCAATTCCTGACCGGGTGTGGTCAGGAGGCTCTCGGTTCGGCTCCTGATGGCGTCGGCGAATCTCAATCTTTGTCCTTGGACTTCTTTTTCTTGGATTTACGGGTCAGGTCGTCGAGCAGATCGCCCGCTCCGCCTTTCTCGTCCTTGCCCTTGGCGCCTTTCTTCCCGCTGCCAGCGTCCTTGGACGTTCCTTTGCCCTTGCCCTTGCCCTTGGTCTGACCGGTGCTTTCCTTCTTGCCCTTGTCGTCGCCCAGCAGGCCGGTCTCTTCGAGCAGCCGGCTGGGGTCCGTGAGGTCTTTCTTGTCGATCTTCTTGCCCTGCTCGAGAAGCCCCTCTTTGAGCACGTCCTGAAGCAGTTTGGTGACGTCCACCTTGGAGAGGTCCAGCTCGGGGTTCTCTCGTGTGCCGACGATAGGCAGTTCCACGCGTCTCCCGGCAAGTTTGCGGGCGTACTCTTCGGTCGGCCCCGAGACGCCCAGACGCTCGAGCAGCGCCGGCCGCACCGGCACGGACACGATCAGATTGACCGTGTCGTCGAATCCGACCGATCCGTAATACACCAGGTCGAACGCGTTGTCGGCGAAGGTCATCGTGAAGTCTTTGTAGTGGATTCTGCCATCCTTCAGCGTGAAGTTCAGGCCGCTGAAGCGTACGGTGTACATCTCGCCCGTGCCCATGCCGCCAAGCTTGACCAGTTGAGCCATCAGCCCTCCAGGCTGGAGCTTGGTGTTCTTCAACTGGAGCTCACCCCCGCCGCTGCCGCCGCTGGTGATCGCCTCGCCCAGGGGCAGGTTCAGATCGCGGACCAGAAGGCTGGCGATTCCGCTGACGCGCGTAGCCTTGCTGAAGACGGGGTTGATGCGGCCGAGCAGCTCCCGGCCCAACTGCGGCGTGATCTTGATGTTCTCCAGGACGGCCAGCGTGCCCGGGATGCGGCAGGCCAGCGCGTCCGGTCGCAGGTCGATGGAGCCGCCGATGCGGACCTTGCCGCCCGCGACGTTGAGCGCGGTCTCCGGGATTGTGAGCGTGCCCTTGGCCAGAGAGGGCGACAGGGCGGTCTTGCCCAGGGAGACGCCGTACACCTCGGCCGAGTCCCAGCCCAGTCCCGTTCGGACGGTCAGATCGCGGAATGCCGGCTTGACGTTCGCTTGACGAATTGGGCCTTTGGCGGAAATCTTCCCGGACGACTTGCCTGCAAGGGTGATCGTCTCGGCCGTGGAGGGGGACAGGTCGTGCAACAGGTCGGTCGCCTGCTTCCAGGCCAGCTCATACTGGCCGTCAATGGCAAGTGCCATGCTTGTGCTGTACTGCTCGATGGTGCCGGTCAACTGTGTGGATGCCAGACCGGATTGGATGTCGAGGTTTCGCACGGCGATTCGCTCGTCGCGATGGTTCAGCGTGACGTCGTAGGCCAGCCGGACCTGCTCGTTGATGGTGGTGTCGCCGGTCTGGTAAGTGAAGTCGTTGATGTTCCCGTCCCCGGTTGCGGCGAACCCCGTGGGGCCGGATTTGCAGACGGTGTTGAGCGTCAGTCGGCCGGCTATTGGCGGCGGCTCGTCGGTTTCGGTGAGCCGCGCTGCCAGGGTCGCACAGCGGGCCAGGTCGGCCTCGCACCGCATGCGTCCGTCCAGGGTCAGCTCGTCGCCGAAGCGGGCAGTCACGCCTTCGGCCGCGAGTTGGGCGAAGGCGCTCTCCAGGTTGGCACTATCGACACCCAGGCTTCGCTCCTGCGAGGAGAACCGCACACCCGACCACTTACCGCTCAGGGTTTGAGTCAGTTCGTTACCGTCCAGCCGCAGGTCAGTCCCCTGCAATTGGCCGTCCGAAACGATGGGGGCGCCGGCATCGGATCGTCCAATCTGCGTGCTGAAACTCAGCCGACCGGAGTGCCCGGCCAGCGCATCGACACCCACTGCGGATGCCTGCCGTCCGAGGAACGCGAGATCGGCCTGCTCGACACCCGCCTCGGCCTGAAAGGTCCCGGCCTGGAAGTCGTACCACCCGGCTGCATGGGCCTGCACCTGACCGTCGAGATCCACGGAGGCCTTCTTGAGTTCGAGCCGAGGTCGCTCGCGATTGGTGAACGAGACGACGCCCTCGTTGTTGACCAGGGCGAGGCCCATGGCCAGCTCACCATTGCCGGTCTTGTACCGCAGGCCCTGGGCGCTCAGTTCCATCGCGAAGCCGAGGTCGTCACCCTGGGCCCGGGACACTTCGATCTGGGCAAGCAGGTCGCCGGCGAAACTCGCCTCGCCCAGGTCGAACACCTGACCGATCTGCTGCTGTAGGGCGTTCAGGTCGCCGTCAATTGTGGCCTTGAGTTCCGAGCTGGTCCCGCGGGCCACGATGTGTGCAAACCCGGATTCGACCTGTGCCCGACGGACCAGCAACCCCTGACCCGCCTCGACCAGAGCATCGACCTCGACCCCGATCGGATCGCAGCGAACGTCGCGGCCGTCGGTTTTCGCGGTCAACTCCGTCACATTGATGCTGGCGGTGACCGCCGGCGTCGCGCCTCCCTGGATTGACAGGTCCGCGATCTCGACTCGGCCGCCGGTGATCTCGGTACCGGGTTGGACCTGGAGGATTCCGGGCAGAGCCTTGGCCAGGGCGGGAAGGTCCACGCCGGCCTTGGCGGACAGCTTCAGATCTGGAAGGTGGATGCCCTCGCCCTCCAGCAGCGCCGAGCCCATCTGGGCCGTGGGGATCGTCTCCGGCCGTTCGGCGAGCGAGTAGGCGAACGTCGCCTCCGCGTGGCCGACGTCACCGTCTACGCTCATCCGACCGGCCAGGTTGTCCTTGTCGCCCTCCACCTTCCCGCGCAGGCTGAGGCTGACCGGGGCGACCGGTCGGTTGAGCGCTCCGGACGAGGCGAGCTGCTCCACGTCCGTGCGCAGATCGGCGCTGAGCTTGCCGGATTGGTACGTCGCTTCGATGGCCAGATCGACCTGGCCGCGTGTGCCGGGCTCGCTCAGGGCGAAGTCGCCGATCGGGCCGACGTTGATCTTCTCGTCCGTCTGGAGCCGGAAATGGGCGCTGGCGGCGTCCACGTCGATTCTGCCGTTCGAAAGGAAGTCCGCCAGGTTCAGATCGGCGGTCACCTTGCCGCCGTCCGCGAGGGTCAACTGCACGTTGCCTTTCACGCTGCCGGCCCGGCCCAGTTGGATGTCGGCATCGATGTCCGGGACTTCGTACGTCCGCCCGTCGGCGCGGATGACTCGCACGACGCCGTCACGGACGGTGATGCCGCCGTCGGGAATCGACGTGGGGGCGTCGTCTTTTTTGGCAGGTGCCGGCTGTTTGGGAAGGAACGTCTGGGCCAGCGAGACCGTGCCGTCCTCTGCCAGGTACAACACGGCCTGGGGGCTCTCGATGGTGATTTGTTCGAGGCGCTGCATGGCCCCCACAGCGTCCCAGACGCCGCCGGCGAACGTGACCCGCTTCGCCGCGAGCACCTCGCGGCCCTGCGGGTCGGACGCCTTCACGTCCTGGGCGACGCACTGGCCGAACCAGGCGATCGATAGATCTCCCACAGCCAGGCTGCCCTGCAGCTTGTCGTTGGCGACCGAGAGGATCGCGTCCCGCCCGGCGTTGGTGGACAGAAGCGTCGGGGCCAGCGCGACCAGGGCCGCAAGTCCGACGATCAGCAGTACCAGAAGGACAATGATGCGCCGTCCCCAGCGAGGTCTCCGCCTGGCAGGTTTTGCCGTTGACGGGGGGGGCTCGGTCGGACTTTCGGTCGCGTTGGGCGGTGTTTCCTCGCGCCCGCTGTTGGCCGATTGCATGGTGCAACCTTTCGCTTCAGATCTTGCCCAAGAAGGCAGCTTCAAAGACGGTGCTGTGGCCCCGTGCCGACTGATCTCAGCGGGCACGTCATAGTGATTCTAGACCGTGTTCTGCCCTTGGTCACATGTTGCGGCCCGCAACACGTGGACGGGGGTCATCTTACAGCCGCCGGCCGGGCGTGCAATCGGGGGCGTCACGTCCCGTCAGGCCGGTCGCTGTGGCCGGAGTCACGCGATGCCACGGGTGCGACCAGGCGAACCGGCAACAGACGCGCCGCATCATCGGTAACGGAGAAACGCACGGGCATACGACATGGCGCGCCGAATTGCGAGAAAGCCACCGGGGGGACTCGAACCCTCAACCTGCGGTTTACAAAACCGCTGCTCTGCCAATTGAGCTACGGTGGCAAGTGCCCTTCTTACAAGAGCTTGCAGCGTCGGCTGTGTCGCTCGCGGGCATCGGTGATTCCATCGACGTAACCCGGCACGCAGCCCGCGGGCGGACGAAGATGTTCGCCCACGCTTCTCCGCGGAAACCGTCGCGACGGTCCCATCGCGTCGGGAGCAGTCACCGTCGAGAATCCATCAGCGACCTCCCCGCTCACAGATCGTCCAGGCAGGCGTCGCACGGCAGAACCGCGGGAAGGTCCATGTCCTCGGCGTCTTGACGGCCCCGACGACCACGCCCGAAGAGTATAACCGGCAATCGCCGGACATGCACGCAGGCGAAACGTCCCTGCTCGTGGACGGCCGCCCCTCCGTGATCGGGGTGATCTCCGGCACGCGGCCGGACGCAATCGTGGATGGGTAGGAGATCGTCTCTACCGGAAGAAGTGACGTCTGGTGCTACGCGGCGGCCAAGACCCGCCCGTCGCCCGCGTCGGTCGTCGGAGCTTGTGCGTTGAGGTGGTTCGTTGGAGGGTGTCAGAAATGCGGGACGCCCGGGCGCCGACCGGACATCCGCCGCCCGATCCCGACCGGCCAACCTCGAGGCGCTGTTCGGATCGGTGAGCGTCTCGGCGACCTTACCGCCCGGGCGGCGAAAACCGGCGGCTTGCTGCTTGGTGCCACGGCAGCACCGTCGTCGAGTATTATCGGCCTGCCCTCGCCGGTCGGGCGATCCGGCCGCCGAGCCGTCGCCTGCAGGCCTGCGCCGCCTTCACCTTGGCCACGGTCAGATACCATCTGATGAAATCCGCGCGGGAATGGCGTCGGCCCAAGGCCTTTTCGTACACGGCGAGCAACTGTTTGGCGCCGGTTTCGGCCGCCATGTGGTCTCTTATGTACTTGTGTGAGAAGCGGCCCGCCTCGGCGAGCCGTCGCTCGTCGGTGATCAGTGCCCGCAGCAGGGCGGGCAAGTCCTCTCCGCTCCCGTGCCGATGCCGGAAATGACGCCCGGAGAAGTTGTAGTGGGCGATCTCCTCGACGTTGTCCGGACCCACGAGAGCCCCCTGACCCCCTTCGCCCAGTATTACTGCGGGCTTGCCGCAGGCCATCGCCTCGAGGATGCCCCGGCCGTGGCCGACGACCACGTCCGCGTAGTTGTGGAGCTGGCACAACTCCTGTATCGCGAAGACCGGCCCGATGACGTGACATCTGGCGCGGCCAACGCATCGCCTGTTAATGCCCGAGGCACGCTTCTCGTACTCGTCCAACAGTGGCCCTTCCCCGGCCAGCACGACCTGGGGCCCTGACTGCTCGTTGCCGACCCGCTCAGCGAACCGCATTAGGTTGTCCAGCCAGGGCCTCTTCGTTTCCGCCACACGAACGGCCATGACGACCTTCCTGCCGGTGGTGGGCAGGTTGTACTTGCTGATGAAGGCGTCGCCGACCTCCATCTGCCTGTACACGCGGGTATCGATGCGCGCCCGGATGATCGAGAGCCGGTCGCGCCGGACGGGGTAGGCCCGCATCACATTGTCGAGCAGTTCCTTGCTGAAGAGCACCGTCTCGACGCCACGCGGTGGCACCGTCTCGGTCAGGGCTCCGCCGGCCGCGGTGAGCACCAGACCCGCCTTCAGCCTGATCGCCGCCGCAAAGCAGGGGGCCAGGGCGAGGGGGTCCTGCACGTGTAGTAGATCGACGTTCTCGCGGGCGCCCAGTTGGATCAGTTCGTCCGCTCCCTGTGTGCTGGGCAGCCGACGGACCGGCGGGCCGTGCCATGAATCGCATACCGACGCCCCGGCGGCGGTGAACTCGCCCACCATCTCCGGCACACCGCCGGGAGCCATGACCCAGACGTCGTGGCCCATCTCCCTCAGACACTTGATGTGCGCCAGGGCCGACTTGAAATGGCCCCCGATCCGAATGGGAATCGCAAAGACCGACAGAATCTTCATGTTGAACGGATACGGACCCGGCCCGAGACGCCTCTATGCGCCCGCCTTTCTCGACATCCTGCGACGGATTTTGGCGTAGGTGCTGCGATAGAGCTGCCAATCGCTCCTTTGCGGGATCAACACTTCGGACACCCTGGCGCCGGTGCGCCGCACGTAGACAGCAAGCCGCAGAGCGGCGACCAGGGCGTAGACGCTCGATATCGTAAGGGCTGCTCCGAAAGCTCCGTACGCAGGCACCAGTACGAGACACATAACCACGGCCGCCGCGATGCCCACTATTCCGGTCAGGCAGACCACCTTGGGGTCACCGCTCCCCGCGACATGAACACCCAGGAACTGGATTATGGGGTAGAACACGACAGTAGGGCTTAAGGCGTAGAACAGCCTGACTGCGGGACGGAACGCTTCTCCGTAAAGTAGCGTGATCAGCGGCTCCGCGATGGCGATCAGCACAAGCACCAGCAGGGCCATCATCGGAAGGACGTTGCGGCAGAGCGTGCAGGTGCGCCGTGCAGCTTCCTTCGACTCCGACGCGGCGGTGAACGGGAAGAGCATCTTCGCAAACGGCTCGGCCACCATGCGCGGCTTCATCGCCAGGTTCCGCCCCAGCGACAGGAACCCCACGGCCTGGTTCGTGCTGAAGTACTTGAGAAAGTACACCGGCAGGTCGCCGAGAAAGGTGTCCGTCAGTATGCTCAGATAGCTCCAGCGCCCGTAGCGCCATAGCTCCAGCATGCCAGCCTCTTCAACAGCCGGCCCATCGGCTGAGCCCCGTTCGGCTCGCGGCCTGTGGAGAAACTGGACCGCCAGGTACAGCAGAGTGGCATACTCCCCGATGAGATAAGCGTAGACGGCGCCGACGATGCCCAGGTCCAGGACCACAACGTAGATGACCAGCAGCGGCAAAAAAACCAGGACGTTAATGACGGCCGACAGATTGATGACCGTGATCCGCAATTGGCCGTTCAGTATACGCCGCAGGAGGTTCATGACGAAGAACAGGGGAACCGTCGGAAGCACCAGGTAGAAGAGCCCGGCTGGGATGTCGTTCCATGGGGAGAGGCGGTGTCGCCAGAACAGAAGCAGGCCACCGCATGCCAGGACGGCCATGATCAACCCGATGAGCCAGGCCAGCCTGACGGCCCGTCGCACCGCCATCCTCTGCCTGGCGACGAAGAATGCCAGCGCACTGCCCAACCCCAGGTTGCCGAAGCGATAGGCGAAACCGGAAACCATGATCAAGAGGACGAACATGCCCACGCCCGCTGGCCCCAGCCAGCGAGCATTGATGATGCCGCTCACCACGCCTAAGCCGCTCAAGCCGATCTGCACGGCGCCCGTCTGGATGCTGTACTTCAGGAAGGACATGGCATCAGCCCGTTTATCCGATCCATTGTCAGCGGCACGTGTTCGGAGGGGCCATAGTAGGGCTGTGCCGTGAGTGCCGTCGTACTAGACCGCCTGAGTGTCGTCAACAACGCCTTCCGCCGCGAGGAGCCGCGCATCGCTGGAAATCGTCAAAACCCAACCCGCTCCCCGATGTCGGTCCAGGCCGGCAACAGCGCCCCGCCCACCGTCAATGCCTGGGCCCGGAACGTGCTGCCCTTGCTGAGGGGTTGAGTGCTATCGCGAATGGTAAATGGCCGAGACTGGGTTGCGAATGACGTTAAGGACCGGCTTTCCCGTCCTGAGTCATTCCTTACCGTATCCGGAGACTGTTCGCCCTGGCGTAATTCTTGAGCATGGTCGCCCGCCACAACAGGGCGGCCGTCCTGCGATCGAGAGGGCCGGTCTCTCGCTGATCGGGAGATCTCAAGATGTTTGCATAGTGGGATACACGTGCCATGTTCAGTCCCAGCCGCAGCCAACTGTCGTCGGCCAAAATCTCCTCTAGATCATCAAGCAGCAGTTCCCTGGCCCAACGTTCATAGGGCAAGGAGAAGCCGGACTTCGACGGCAGGAGCGACCCTTGCGGAATCCCCCCAACGACCTCCATTTCGAAGTCCCGCGTATCGAGGGAGCCTTGCGTCGCGTGCGAAAGCAGAATACTCGTATGGATGGGTTCCAGAAAAGGCATCACCGTCTGCATCCCGGACTGCGTGATCGCAAAATCCGCATGGTACTCGTCCGGGTTCGTCCACACCGCCCAGTAATAATGCCACTCGTGGGCGCAGCCGGCGTTCTCAATGAGAGAACTCAGGACTGTGGCTCGGAGAGCGCTGACCTCGTTCAAATCGTCGATTATCGTTTCTCCCAGTAGCTCCTTGCTCACGTGGCTCGTGCTGAGCAGCCGACAACGGTCCAGTAATTCGGAGACGGATTGTGGGCGTTGGCCTTGCAGATAGGCCTGGCAAACAGCGAACGGGCCGCGTCCCCGGACTGCCTTTGTCAGAACCCCGAGGGCAGTCTGCCCCAGCGGTATTCCCGAAATCAGGCGCAGACCGGGCAGGAACAGGACGGGGCGCGCCAGCGGAGTTTTCGGCGTAAAACAGGCGTCTCCCCCCATCCCCGTTATAACCGCCTGGCACCCGTTCTCACGCGCCGCCCTGCAGAACAGGAAGAATGTGGTGGGATCATGGCCGGGCTGATCCAGAATATGAGGCAACACAGCCATGATGTGCCGGACGTCGTCCAGGGCGAACAGACGTCGGTCAAAACCGATTCCCAGCTCGGCTGCAATGCGAGAAGCATGCTGTGTCTCGTTGTACGTATCATAATCCGTGGCGTACTTCTGAACGTCGTATCCCCCGGACATCCCGCGGATATCACAATCGAGCGAAGTCGCTAGCTTGGCCAAACACGTGGAATCAAACCCGCCGCTCTGGGTTACTATCGTCTTCTTCCCCGTCGTGCCGCGCCGGACGGCCAGGCGTAGGGCACGGTGCAGTTGCCGCGCGACCTCACCCCGGTCCTGGCGCGGGGCTGGTCGCACGGGTCGCCAGAACGATGCGAGATGCACTTTCCCGTCCCGCTCGACGAGGCGATGGACTGGTGGAAGGGTTTTGATGTCTCTGACCGCACTCAACGGCCATCTGGGCTCACGAGCGGCCAGGTACACCCTGGCTCCCATGGGGTCAAGCGTCCAATCTCTGTCCAGGAGCCGCAGGATGAGAGGCAGTCGCGTGCTGACGACGAATACATCCTGGCCCTCATGGTAGAACATGCGCCGGAAGCCCTGGGAATCGTTGAAGACACGGATTTCCCCGGTGCGGGCGCAGACCAGACCCACCGAACAGTTCCCGTCGAGGCAACGCGGGGAGAATTCCCTGGCGGATCGCGCCTCTGTCGCCACCAGTCGTCGCGCTTGAACGTTGCTCAGACACTCGGTCTCTTCGCTGCCCAGAAGGCCGGACAGCGTTCCCTGTAGAAACACGTATCGGTCCGCATATGCTGTAAGGACGTCCTCCGTGCCCGCATGCGTTAGCTGGAGGGCGATGATCAGGCGGTTTGGGTTCTCGACCGGTGATATCGTGACAGAATGGCAGGACATGCCGGTGTCAGCACAAAAGCGCTGCGCCCGGTGCAACGAAAGCTGTCGAACGACTGAAGCGCTACCCGACGCGATCAGGAATCCTGTCATACCCGACAACCCGTTTTTCGCACCTGTCACCAATCATCTTGCCGAGACAGGCCGCTCGACCCGATCGCGAACGACCCTTCTCGCCGTGAGTCCCGCCTCTGGGCCGGGTTCGTTTCGTCCGTCGTGCTCCTCCCGCCTCCAGAGCGACGATTCCCGCCCGTTCTTGCGCGGTCCCCCGGATCCCCGGTCAAACGGCCGACCCTTGGATTCGACCGCACTTCATCCGGGTTTCGCCAGCGGCGGGTGAGCTGTGACACCGTGGCGGGGCTGCTGGCGCTGCCACTGGGAGAGGACTTCCAACTAGTTGCCTGGATAAGACACGCCAATAGTCGCTGCTGTGACCTGCGTGGCCTGGTAGACAAGTCCACAGTGCGCGCCGCGGACGAGAGTAAACCCGCCATCCTTCACACCCAGCATCTCAGGAGCTCGGCCAGACGGCAGGCCATTTGAACCGCTGGAAACCGGGCAGACCACGTGCTGCATTTCGACACAGGGGGAAGTCATGGTATCCCCTGCAGCGCGCAGTGCTGAAAGCACGTGCGGCTCAAGTCAGGCGTTCGTACCGGGAGGATTGGACCGGTGCCAGGACTCCCCTGCATGCAGGTGCGGTTGTCCCGCCGCGCGGGTTCGCAAGGGTGCGGACGGGACCCGGCAAGGCATGTCGAATCGGTGAGACGAGGGGGATCAAGTGCTGGCGTTCGGGACGACATTATCACGATTCCGGAATAGAGGTAACCGGCATACTGACTTGATCGTGCATGACCGGCACCTGTGATAGATGGCGGGCGTTCGAGCTGCGGGTGCCCATCATAGACCCTCGTGCGCCGGCCGCGTCCGCCCGTCCGGCAGCAGGTGCCGCACCTCGCAGTCCATCCAGATGCCGGTTCTTTCGTGGATCGCGGTGCGTACCCGATGGATCAGCTCACGGACGTCGGCGGCCGTGGCGTTCCCGGTGTTCACGATGAAGTTCGCGTGCCTGTGGCTGACCTGGGCACCGCCCACCGTCAGCCCCTTGAGCCCGGCTTCCTCGATGACCTTTCCGGGCGGGCCGAAACGATGGAAGAGGTCGCCGCCGCTGACGAACACGGAGCCGCAGTTGGGCAGATCGCGGGGGAACTTCCGCCGGCGATCGCGCAGGATGGCCAGCATCCTCTGTTGGATTGCAGCGGGGTCGTCGTAATCCAGCTCCAACTCGGCCCCGACCACCATCAGCGGCGAACCCTGGAAGGCGCTCCGCCGACGGGCAAACCCGCAATCATCCCGCTTCATCCTAATGATGGCCCCACGGCTCTCCATAGCCTCGACGGCGACGATGGAGTCGGCGATGTTTTTCCGCTGGCTCCCGCCGTTCATGATGATCAGACCGCCCAGCGTGCCGGGGATGCCGACCGTGTGTTCGATACCGGTCAGACCGGCCAGGCCCACCGCTCGGGCCAGGCGAGGCACCGAAACGCCCGCTTCGGCGCGTACCGTCCTGCCGTCCATCTCTACGGCCGACAGGCAGCGCCCGATCTTGACCACCACGCCTCGGAAGCCGTCATCATCGAACAGCAGGTTGGAGCCTTCGCCGATGATGATGGACGCGATGCCGTGATCGTGGATGTACTGCCGGAGCCTGCCAAGCTGGGCGACGCTGCCGGGCTCCACGAGTGCGTCCGCAGGCCCTCCGATGCGCCACGTCCCGTGATTCCGTAGCGGCTCGGCCACACGGACCTCACCGACGTCGAGCGCGGCCAGCTCCTTCGCCAGGTTTCGCTCAGGCTCCATTCGTGGTGATCCCGGCTCGGTGCGTTTCCGGCCGTCAGGCTTCACGCTCTTCGACTTGCGCCCCCAGGGCCGTCAGTCGCGGTTGGAGATGCTCGTAGCCCCTGTGAATCTGGTAGGGGTTGTCAATCTGCGTCGTCCCCTCCGCAGCCAGCGCGGCCAGGACCAGCGCAGCGCCGCATCGAAGGTCGATGGCCTCGGCCCGGGCGCCGTTGAGTTTGGCCGGGCCGTGCACTACCGCGCAATTGCCATAGCTTTCGACTTGCACGCCGAGCTTCCGCAGTTCGCCGACGTACTGAAAGCGGTCCGTGAAACGCTGGTCGGTGATCGTGCTCTCGCCGGCACACTGACTGGCCAGACTGGCGAACAACGGCTGCATGTCGGAATTGACGCCGGGATAAGGGGCGGTGAACAGGTCAAAAGCCCGCAGTTGTCGGTTCTTGCCCGACACGTACACGTTTCCGCCCCAATAAAAGACATCGACGCCCGCCTCGCAAAGATAGGCGATGTCCTGCCGGATATGGTCGGGGGAGAAGCCCTTCACGCAGATCTCTCCCCCGGTCATCCCGGCCGCGATCATATAGGTGAGGGCCTCGTCCCAGCCGGGCATGACCGAGTGGCTGCCCCCATGGAAGCGCGTCGGGCCTTCGACCTCCACCACCCGGTTCTTCACCGAGACGTTCGCGCCGAGCTTGTTGAGGAATTTGCCGAGATCGGCGATCTCGGGGCGGGTGTTGGCATTGAAGATCCGCGTCCGTCCCTCGGCGAAACAGGCCGCGATCATGATGTTCTCCGTGCCCGTGGTGGTGGGCAGGTAGAACTCGATGTCAGCGCCGACCAGGCGGTCCGCCGTGACTTCGATGCCCTCGTTCGTCTGGTCCACCGTTGCCCCGAGCTGACGGAGGCCCTCGAGGTGCAAGTCGAATTTCCGATCGCCGAGTTTGCACCCGCCGGGCATCGCGATCTTGACGTGGCCGCACTTGCCGCTGAACAGACCGAGAAAGAGAAGCGAGTACCGGATCCGGCTGGCCAGCTCGAACGGCACCGACGTCTCTTTGATCTCACTGGAGCGCAGTTCAACGCGCCCGTCTGAGACCTCCACCGAGCAGCCCACGTAGCGCAGGGCTTCCAGGGCCGCGGTCACGTCGTTCAGGTCGGTCGGAACGTTGTCCAGAATGACGGGCTCGTCGCTGACCGCACTGGCGAACAGCAGCGGCAACGCCGCGTTTTTGCCTCCACGGACGCTGACGTCCCCGTTGAGTTCGGTGGGGCCACGAATAAGCAGTGTTGACATGGGTCCGTACCTCTGAGAACTGTCCGGTGCATCAGGCCGCGGCCGTGTCCGCGAGAACGTTGAGCACGGGGGGCATCGTCACGGGGTCACGGCGAATCCCGGGGCCTCGATTCTCTTCCACAAACGGGCCTGCCAGCGGTTGCCCTATCGGAAGCCGCCTGGGCCGCCCCAGCGTGCCCAGCGGCGTCGCTGGTCGAGTCCGACGGACGATGCGCCGTCCGGGACCCGCGTGCTGCAGCCACACCTTAGACTCCGTCCCCGTCAGCC
>Ga0307380_10002301_pt1 | contig 27257 bp, 25 predicted proteins | sample UN3MG_FD_202239 | JGI IMG/M metagenome (GOLD analysis project Ga0307380, IMG submission 202239) | Soil microbial communities from Risofladan, Vaasa, Finland - UN-3 | ecosystem: Environmental > Terrestrial > Soil > Coastal area > Acid sulfate soil | place: Finland: Risofladan, Vaasa | collected... | reverse complement strand
GGCCGCGTCCGCCGAGCAGCAGGCCGGCATCCTGGCCAAGGACCTGAAGACTGTTCCCGCCTACACGCCGGCCTTGCGGGCGCGCATCACGGCCGTGCTCTTGCATGTGATCGGGCCCCGCGCCATGCGCCACGTGCTGTCGGCCTCGAAGGTCCGCGGCGTGTCGGTCTATCGCGGCAAGGTTGCGCCGTCCGCCGGCGCGGGGGCGCAGGGCCACTCCTGGCCGACCACGGTGGAGGAAGTCCAGCGCGAGCATAAGAATTACGGAAGTGGCACGCTCCGCGCAGGCGTGTTCGGCGTCAATGACGGCCTCGTCTCCAATACCTGCCTGGTCATGGGTGTGGCCGGTGCCGGCACCAGCGCCAGCGTCATCCTCTTGACCGGGGTCGCAGGTCTCATGGCCGGCGCCTTCTCCATGGCCGCGGGCGAGTTCATCTCCATGCTGTCGCAGAAGGAGATGTTTCAGTACCAGATCGCGCAAGAGAAAGACGAGTTGGAGCGCTATCCCAAGGAGGAGGCCGAGGAACTGGCGCTCATCTATGAGGCGCGCGGCGTACCCATCGACGAGGCTCGCCACATTTCCAAGCATCTGATCGAGAATCCGGAGAAAGCGCTCGACACGCTGAGTCGCGAGGAGCTCGGGCTCAACCCCGACGAACTCGGCTCGCCGACAAAGGCCGCCATCTCCTCGTTTCTCACCTTCTCGGTGGGCGCGTGCCTGCCGCTGATCCCGTACGTGTTCGGCTATGCCAGCCATGGCATTCTCATCGCCTCGATCATTTCGGGCACGGCGTTGTTCGGCGTCGGCGCGGCGTTGAGCCTGTTCTCGGGAAGAAACGCGCTTCTTGGCGGCGCGCGCATGCTCGTCATAGGGGCCGCGGCCGCAACAGCCACCTATTTTATCGGCTCGCTGTTCGGCGCCACCGTTTGAGCCTCGAAATTTGCGGCAAATTTGCCGGTTCTCCGGCACCCGTTCTTTAGCCTGAGGCGAGGCTTCCCGCGTGCTTAACAACGCATTAGGACAGCGCTCCTATGGTGCGGCAGCTTTCCTTGAGGAGGACCCCCACCATGCTCCGCCGCACCGCGATTTACGCGCTCATCACCGCCTTTGCTCTGGCTACGACGCCCGCCTTTGCCTGCACCGGCATCAGCCTCACGGCTACCGACGGCACCCCCATTCGTGGACGTACGCTCGAATTCGGCTTTCCGCTTCAGTCCAACATTCTCGTCGTTCCGGCGGGTAAGGAGTTCAGCGGTGCGCTGCCTGACGGCGGCAAAGGGCTCACCTACAAGACGCGCTACGACATCGTCGGCGCCAACGGCGTCAACCAGGTCATGATCGTCGATGGCATCAACGACCAGGGCCTGTCTATCGGCCTGTTCTACTTTCCGGGCTACGCCCAGTACGCGCCCTTGACCAAGGAGAACGCCTCGCGCGCTTTGGCCCCGCAGGACTTCGGCATGTGGGTGCTTGGCAACTTCGCCACGGTCGACGAGGTGAAGAAGGCGGTGCAGGATATCGCCATGGTGCCAACGAAGCTCCCCGGCCTTGGCAGCGCCGAGGGCATGGTCGCCGATGTGCATTTCTTCGTGAAGGACAAGAGCGGCAAGTCGATCGCTGTCGAGCCCATCGGCGGCAAGCTGCAAGTCACGGATGCGCCGCTCGGCGTCATGACCAACGCGCCGACCTATGACTGGCACATGACCAATCTCGACAACTACATCAACCTCTCGGCCAAGGACATCACATCCGAGAAGCTTGGGCCGGTGACGCTGACCGACATCGGTTCGGGCACGGGTATGCTCGGCCTGCCGGGTGACTTCACGCCGCCCTCGCGCTTCGTCCGCGCCGCCATGTTCAGCCAGGCCGCCGTGCCGAACGCCAACGCCGAAGACGCGGTGTTCGCGGCCTTCCACATCTTGAACCAGTTCGACATCCCCAAGGGGTCGGTGATCAACGGTTCGGTCGGCAAGCCCGCCGCCGAGATCACGGAGTGGACGACCGTCTCCGACCTTGAGAATCTGCGCTGGTACTTCCGGACCCATCAGGATCAGTCGATCCGCATGGTCGATCTCAAGGAGGCCATCAAAGCCGCCAAGGGTGAGATGCGCACGATCAACATGGAGGCCGCGACGCAAGCCGTCGCCAATGTCTCGGCCGAGGTGAAGAGCATGAAGCAGGCGGCCAACTAGCCGCCAAGCCTGGTCTAAGCCGATATGCAAACGGCCTCGGGGCTCTCCCCGGGGCCATTTTTTTGTTGGGTGCGCCCTAAATTGTGCCATTTGGATACGGATCGGCGAGAAGTTCGCGCTAAGCGGCGTTGAAGGCGAGACAATCGGCGTTTCCATCAATAGGATCGGGCGGCTTGAGGGGAAACGACTGCTGCGCATCGCCATGTCTTATCACTTTCTGATCCATCCTTTCGGATGCTTGCGGGTTCTTGTTTGCGTCTTTGTCTTGACGGCCTCCGTCTGCGTGCCACCGCTCGCTTGGAGCCAGGATGCGCCGGCCCAGGATGCGCCGGCCCAGGATGCGCCGGCCCAGGATGCGCCGGCCCAGGATGCGCCGGCCCAGGACGCGCCGGCCGACGACGTCACCGAGGAGGACGCGCCACCAGAGGACGCTGCACCGGCGGAGCCTGAACCGGCCGAGGCCGTGCCCGAGGCAACGCCAGAGGAGGCAACGCCAGAGGAGGCAGCGCCGGAGGAGGCCGCGCCGGCGGAAGCGGCGCCGGAAGACGCCGCCCCCGAAGAGACCAAGCCGTGGACTCTCTCGCAACCCTGCGAGAACACGCAACATCCTTACGAGGCCGATCTCTGCCAGCAATGGCGCACGGCGGAGGCCGCCGAGAAAACCGCCGCCGCTTCCGAGCGCGGCCTAGGCCTGTCGCGCCTCTTGATGCTGATCGGCGCCTTAGCCACTCTCCTTCTGCTGTTGGCATTTATCCCGCTGACCATGGCGGCCTTGGCCGCGCGCCGGACCGCAAACGCCGGCACGCCCGACTATGCGCCTCATGCGGACCGCGAGGACGAAGTCCGCGCCTATGTCGACGTGGACAAGATCGAGTTCATCGAGACGCCGGAGTCCGAAGGCATCGTCAAGGTCAAAGTCACGTTCCGCAACACGGGGCAGACGCCGGCCTTCAAGGTGAAGAGCGCGGGCCAAGTCGGCATCCGTGACGTATCTGACGAGGATTTGTTGTCCGTCATGCCGCTGCCCGACCGCGCGCGGAATGCGGCGCGTCCGCGTATCGGCCGCGATGCGACGGCCGTGGACATCGTCGAGTGCGATTCCACGGCGAGCCTCGCCGACCGCGTCATGAACGGCGATGCCACCATCCTGGTTTGGGGGTTCGCCGAATACATGGATGTCTTCGACCGCAGGCGGAAGACGGCGTTCCAGTATCTCTGTAATGCCGAGACGCTGGAGACCGGGCAGATCTTCAAGCCCATGGTTCGCGGCGACGAGGACGGCTAGCGGGGAAAGACCCGCGTGGAACGGCATCGGCGTTAGATGAATTCAGTCAGCCGAGAGGATTGCGAGAGCGCGGATGCTCGGCGCGAATAATACAGCCACCCCCTTGTAGCGGATGAAGTCGGCCAGCTGGAGCGCAAGAGGCTCACCGGCTTTCGGTGCGCTGAATTGCGTGTTGGCTTTGGGGAAGGATCTATTTCCCATGAGCGCATCTTGGGCCCTCAGCCCGTTCTTTCCGGTCCTGAAGGCCGGACTGAAGCCGGTCTCCTGTATCCATCTCAAGACCGTGTAAAACTGCTCATTGACACGCGCGAAATAGAAAAGGCCGACAAGGCCGCGATCCTTGCCGTCGTCAACGGTGCCGTCGAGACGGGGACCGTACGAAAAGCCACGTCGAATGAGCCGCGGAGGCCCGCCTGGAAATCGTACGCGGTTTGGGAACGTCATCGGCTGGTCGCGCGAATTGGCTACACGGATGTGTGACACCAGCGGAGTCCTCGCCCCGAGCGGGTCGCTCGAATAATCAAAATCGTTGTCGAGTTGTGGCGTCGGCGGAGGTGCGTCCGGAAATTTTGCCAAGGGCGAACCGTCGCGCCAGCGCCCCATCAGCTTTGCCGCGAGCCATTCTTCTCTGTGGAGCGCAGGCATCTGGGGTGCCACTTGGGCGGCCTTTTCCTTGAGAAACGAGTTGAATGCCGCGGCCTTCTGATGAATCCAGGTCAGTCCAGCAAACGAGCCGTCGCGCGCAAAGTCCTGCCACGCTCCGGCTTTCATGGGTGCCGTCGGATAGTCATCACTTGGATATCCAACAACCAGTTCCCGGATATTTGCCGTTCCTGGCGTCCCGGCGTCTTCCCAGTCGACGGGGACCGACGTGACGCCGTCTCGATAGCCGAAATGGAGCCGACCGTCAGATGGCCGATAGCCGGACAGCGCACGCTCGGGAAATGACTCGACTTCCAGTTCCTGCACGCCACAACGTCTTGCGGATTGCCTCAGCCGCTCCAGAACCTCTGCCTGCTGCTGAGGGCTCTCGAATGATGCGTAAATGGCGAAGTCGATGGCGTCGGAGCCAAACTTCGCGTCCCACCAGGTCTCGGGCGAGCTATCTCCAACGAAGCCAAGTTGCTCGGCCATTGCAGGCCCCCCGGCGCTTGCATGGGATCGACGAAGAAGGTCTCGAACTCGCGGCGCCCCTGCGTTACGTCGAGCGAGGAATGTTGCTGCAGCAACTTTTCGAGACCGGCCCAGCTGAATAGAAAGTGTAAGGTAGGTTGGCCCGGGGCGTCCGGTGTCAGACCATCAACAGTATGCGCCATCCAGTGCCGCAGCATCTGCTTCGCATCGCGCGGGCGATCAATCTTGCATAGCAAGACAGAGTGAAGCGGTCTGGTAGAACTCCGCACCACAATCGCCTGCACATTGCCGAGATCGGACACGCCGCTAGGTCTCAGAATTCTGCGCGTCTATCGCGGAAAGGACATCGTCCACAGTCTTGTGGTCGTAGGCTGAGAACAGCCAGCCAGCCGGATTGCCACTGAAGTCCGTTGCGCCGTCGGTCGCACGGCCAAGGGACCGAACGTTGTGGTTCTTCGAGAACTCCCAGAAGGCGTTGGGGTCACTAACGTCGGGGACCCCGTCGGCCAACGCGAAGATGGCAGCAAATACCGGCTCTAACTTGCGGCGAAAGAATTCGGTGTATTCCGCGTGCGGCCCCTCATACTCAGTGATGACTTGGATGTATTTGTTGTCGATCACCAGCACGCGAGCAAAGTGTACGAGCCGAGATTCCTTCAGCGCCGCCTCAATCGCAGGCTGGACCTGCGTTTCGAATATCTCCGCGAGGTGCTGGAGCGCGGCCTGACTCTGGGCATCTTGTTTGATGGGTAGCGTTAGATTCAGCGCATGTGTCACTTGATACCCTCCGTTGCAATTCTGCTATATGCAACTGTAAGTTTAGCGCTGCCCGTCTCGCTTGATCAAGGCGCAGGCAGCATAAAAATGCCCGCAGCGGGCTAAGCCTGGATATTTCGGCGGACCAATCATCTGGGATCATGCATAGGGCGCTTGGTGGGAAGCACGCCCTGCGGATCCGGAACCCTCTAGGCTTCTCAACGGTTTCTTGTTCTATTCGGCGTCAAATGCCGGACCGTCCAGCCGGAGACCCGTCATGCCGCCCCGTTCGCCATTGCCGCTGCTACAGCCCGCCGGCGACAGCCGCGCCCGCACCCTGCAAGGGCTGCTTATCGCCACCATCGTCATCGGCGGTCTGTATTTCGGCCAAGAGGTGCTGCTGCCGCTGGCGCTCGCCATCCTCTTGAGCTTCGTGCTCACCCCGCCGCTGCTTGCGCTCCGCCGCATCAAGGTGCCCCGCGTGCTCGCCGTCGGCCTCGTCGTGGTGACCGCCTTCGCCATTATCGGCGGCCTCGGCTGGCTCATCTCGCGCGAGGCCACCAAGCTCGCCGCGGAGCTGCCGAGCTACCGGGTCACGCTCTCGCAGAAGGTCCAGTCCCTGCGCGCGACCACCAGCGAGTCGAAGGTGCTGCAGAAAGCTGGCGACGTCCTTTCGGACCTCCAAGCGGAACTCGACCAGCCCGATATCGAGCCGGCCACGCCCGAGGTCGGCGAGCCGGCAGATGTTCCCGAGCGCGAGCCGATCCCCGTCGAGATCCGCGAGCCGGAACCCACGGGGCTTGCGCTCTACCGCTCCATCGCCGGCACGATCCTGCCGCCGCTCGTCACCGCAGGCATCGTGCTGCTTTTCGTCGTCTTCATTCTGCTGCAGCGCGAGGATTTGCGCGACCGCCTGATCAGGCTGTTCGGCGGCTCCGATCTTCAGCGCGCCACCTCGACCATGAGCGACGCGGCGTCCAGGCTCAGCCGCTACTTTTTGAGCCAAGTGCTGATCAACGCGGCCTATGGCGTCTTTATCGGCTTGGCGCTCTGGGCCATCGGTATGCCGAGCCCCGTGGCTTGGGGCGTGCTCGCCATGCTCATGCGCTTCGTGCCTTATGTCGGCTCCTATATCGCCGCCGCCTTTCCGGCGCTCATCGCCGCGGCCATAGATCCCGGCTGGACCATGGTGCTCATGGTCGTCGGCCTCTTCGTCGCGGGCGAATTGACCATGGGCCAGGCGGTCGAGCCGCAAGTGTTCGGGCGCGGCACCGGCGTGACGCCCATCGCCGTGATTGGCTCCACCATCTTCTGGACCTGGCTGTGGGGCCCCCTGGGCCTGCTCATCGCCACGCCCATCACCGTGTGCCTCGCCGTGCTTGGCCGCCACGTGGAGGGCTTGCGCTTTTTCGAAGTGCTGCTCGGCGATCAGCCGGCCCTGTCGCCGGAAGAGAGCTTTTATCAGCGCGCGCTGATCGGTGACGCGGCCGAGGCCACCTACCAGGCCGAGCTCGCCCTCAAAGACGAGAGCCTGGCGTCCTATTTGGGTGAGGTGGCGCTGGGCGGCTTGAAGCTTGCCGAGCAAGACGCCGTCCGCGGCGCGCTCGATGCCGAACGCGCCCAGCGCATCGCCACGACCGTGAAGGAGATGCTGGACAATCTCGCCGATTTCGAGCCGCGGCGCTGGTTCTCGCGGTTGCGCCACAAGGCGGAGAAGAACAACGACGGGATACCCCCCGAAGGCTTGGCCGCCCTTGAGCCCGACGACGAGGACGATGCGCAGCACATCGTCGATCCCGCGCGCCTGGCGCAGGGTTGGGACGTGGAGCCGCAAGTGCTGGTCATCGGCGGACGCTCGATGCTGGACGAGGCCGCCGGCGCCATGCTCGCCGCCGTGCTGGATAAGCGGGGCTTGCGCGCCGAAGCGCTGCCGCCCGAAACCATCTCGGCCGGCCACATCACAGCACTTGCCAGCACCAAGGCGAAGCTCGTCTGCCTCTCTTATCTGGGGCTCGGCACGGGCCCGGCGCATATCCGCTATCTGGTGCGGCGCCTGAAGCGCATCCTGCCCGAAGGCACGATGGTCCTCGTCGCCTATTGGGACCGGGCCGAGGACACCGAGGGCCTCAAGGCGCTGCTGGAGCTGGTGCGCGCCGATGCCTATGCCACCACGCTGCAGGAGGCGGTCGACACGTGCGTCCAGGCCGCCACCGGCGAAATCGAGATCGAGCGGGACTCGCCTGCATCCAACGGCTCCAACGGCAAACCGAAACGACCGCCCGCCGTCACCCCGCCGCCGAAGCGCCCGACCCCCAAAGGCAAGAGGACGACCGCGCCTGCGTAGGGCCCCGGAGAGGCGCCATCTCCTGTGCGGTCGCGCGCGGCCACATCGTCACGGGGGTGGTGTCTTAGCGCGGCGCCTCAGCCTCCCGGAAGCACAGCGCCATGAGGCCGCCGAGCGCCAGCGCCGCCGCTAAGAACAGCAGCGCCGCCGAGAAGCTGCCCGTCGCTTGCTTCAATACCCCGACGATATACGGCCCGGCAAAGCCGGCCGCGTTGCCCATGGAGTTGACCAGCGCGATGCCGGCCGCAGCGCCTGCGCCCGTCAGAAGCGCCGTGGGCAGCGACCAGAACGGCCCGAACGCCGAATAGAAGCCGAGCGTGGCGATGGTCAGCGCCACCATGGTGGGCACCAGCGGCCCCGAATAGGCCGACCAGGCGAAGGCGCACGCGGCGAGCAGAAGCGGCAGCGCGATGTGCCAGCGGCGTTCGCCCGTGCGGTCCGAATGCCGTCCCCAGGCCACCATGGCGATGGCCGCGAACAGATAAGGGATCGCCGTGAGGAAGCCCACCTGGAGCGGATCGAGCCCGAACCCTTCGATCACTTGCGGCATCCAGAAGCCGATGCCGTATAGCCCGATCACCATGAGGAAATAGAGCATGCCCAGCGCCAGCACTCGCGGCCGGGTCAGCGCCGCGCCGATATCGGCATAGCCTATCGCCTTCGTCGTCTCGGCTTCCGCCGCGAGTGTGGTCGCCAGCGCCTGCCGCTCATCGCCGGTGAGCCAGCGCGCCTGCGCCGGCCTGTCGGTCAGGACAAACAGCGCCGCGATGCCGAGCAGGATGGCCGGCACGCCCTCGATGATGAACAGCCAGTGCCAGCCCGCCAGCCCGAGGAAGCCGTGCATCTCCAAAAGTGCGCCGGAGAGCGGCCCGCCAAACACCGTGGCGAGCGGCACCGAGGCCATGAACAGCGCGATGATGCGCGCGCGCTCGGCGGCCGGGAACCAATAGGTGAGGTAGAGAATGATGCCCGGGAAGAAGCCGGCCTCGGCGATGCCGAGCAGCAGGCGCATCACGTAGAAGCCGGTCTCGCTGCGCACCAGCGCCATGGCGCAGGCGATCAGCCCCCAGGAGATCATGATGCGCGCGATCCAGATGCGCGCGCCGAAGCGCTGCAGCGCCAGATTGCTTGGGATCTCGAAGGCGATATAGCCGAGGAAGAAGATGCCGGCGCCGAAGCCATAGACCGACGGCGAGAGGCCGAGATCCGTGTTCATGTGGAGTGCGGCGAAGCCGACATTCACCCGGTCGAGGAAGTTGATCGTATAGGCGAGACAGAGAAACGGGATGAGGCGGGTGGTGGCCTTGGCGATGGCCGAGGCCAGGTGGCCATCCCTCGTCTGCTCTTGGTCCATATACCCCCCGGCATGGCGTATGCTGGCGCGCGGCCGCCTGATTCGGCCACAAACCTAGAGGAGGGCACGACCCATGGCCATTTCCTTGGACGAAGCCGCCGCGGTATTGCGCCAAGCCATGCGCGAGACCGTGAAGCGCTATTCGTTCTGGTACCTGATCCAGGGCGTCTTGTTGGTGGTCGCCGGCGTTCTGGCCTTTGTCTATCCGCTCATCGCCTCGGTCGCCATCATCGTTCTGCTGGCCTGGATTCTGATTATCAGCGGCGTGCTGCAAGGCATCGGCCTGATCGGCGCGCGCCACGTCCCGCATTTTTGGCTGCAGGCGATTTCCGCGGTGCTGGCTATTCTGATTGGCCTGTTGCTGCTGCGCGCGCCCGGCAGCGGGTTGTTGGTCATCACCGTGCTGCTGATCGTGTTCTTTATGGTAGAGGGCATCGCCAAGGTCATCTTCGCACTGACCATCAAGCCGTTCCCCAATTGGGGCTGGGTGCTCGGCAGTGGCGTCGTCAGCATCTTCCTGGCCGTCATCCTGTGGGCCAACATGCCGCTCAGCGCCGATTGGCTGCTCGGCGTGCTGCTCGGCATTCAGCTGATGTGCGAGGGCGCCGCACTCACCTACCTCGCCTGGCAGGTGCGCACCGCGCCCGCGGTGAGCACCTAAGGGGCATCCGTTTCCGCGAGGAAGCGGGTGTAGATCCACCCGTCCTGCTCGGTGGCGGGGTCGGAAATGTGCACCCAATTGCCGTCGCGCTCGACGACGCGGAGCTTGGTGCCCTTCTGGGCGACCTTGAACGTCTCGTCGGTGGACGATGGGCCTTTGCGCACATTGACCGCGCTCGCCACCTCGACCCACTCCTCGCTGGAGGCAAGTTCGGTGGCGGCGGCGACCAGCCGGCCGAGCGGGCCGGGTCGTGGCTCCCGCGCGTCGCTCGGCTGTCCCACTGGCGCCGCTTCGGCCTCTTCCGGATCCGGCGTCGCCGCGGTCGCCGCCGCCGGCTCGCTGCTTCGCGCCCAATCGTCCTTGAGGCCCTCGAGCTTCGTCTCGTGATCCACAAGGCCAAGAGCTCCGGCGCGCGCATACCAAGTCTGGGCGGCTTCGGGATCGGGCTTGATGCCCTGCACGCCGAGCGCTGCGATGAAGGCCGGGTCGTAAGTGGCGCCGACGGCGAGCGCGGCCTCGCCGCTGCCGGCCTCCGCCGCGCGCTCATAGTAGGCGCGGGCGCCGGCGAAATAGCCGACATCGATCATCTTCTGGCCATGGGCCATGAGATCCTTCACCCGGTCCTCCTCACCGGACCGTACGACGAGCCCGGCCGTGGGCGGGGGAGCCACATCGAGCCGGGTCGCCGTACGGGCCAGCACTGCGCCATCGGCGGCTACGAGTTCGACCCGCAGATCCGACGCGCCTGTTTGGTGTTCGGGCAAGCGCAGGGTGAGACCTGCGATCTCATCCGGGCGCAGGCTCCACTCGCCGGCGCCGAAGGGGCGCCCTTTGGAGAAGAAGGCGCCGTCAGGAAGATCACGAATGGCGATGGCGCTGCGCGCCGGCAGGGGCGCAGCCGTGTCGATTGCGATAGCGAAGTTCACCTGATCGCCTGCCGTCGTCACGATCTCCTCCGGCGCCGTCAAGGCGACCTCGGCCGCAAGCGGCAAGAGGGGAAGCACCGGAGCAAGCGTGGCTTGATGGGCAAGGGCGGGGCTAAGGGCAGGGCTGCGTTCGCCGTGGATCGCGTCGGGGCCGCGCAGCGCCCCGAACCACAACAGTCCGGCTAGGATCGCGGCCGGTGCGATGGCCACGGCGGTCAGGACCAGGAGCACCCCGCGCGTCGGTGTGGATAAGAGCCGCGCACCGGGCGCCGACAACGATGCATCGCGAACAAGAGGCCGCTCGGGCTCCACGCGCGTTGCCCGCAACACGTCCGGCGCGAAGCGCTCGGCCATGGACGACACGGTGTGTTCCGGCTTCGCCGCCCTCAGCCTCACGCCGGCGGGAAACTCTGCTTCGAGCCGCTCAGCCAGGCTCCCCGGCAGCGGATCGCTTAAGCTCTCGACCGGTCTAACAGCCGGTTGGATCATGGCACCCTCCTTCACGCGATACGAACAACAAGGAAGCCGTCAGTTTGGTCTTTGCGACTTGCTCCATTCCAGAAAGGCGCGAAACAGCTTGGCGCGCTCATCGTCGGACCCTGCGGTTACGCCGGTGTCTGCTTGTGCCAGAAACGTCTCGAAGCGCTCCCGCGCACCGCTATCTGCCGCGACCGCGGTCTTGGCGCGGTCGATCCATCGCTGCGCCAAGGGCGAACGCTGCCAGCCTTCGAGCGTCGCGGCGAAATTGACTTGCTGCCATTTCGGATGGCGCGGCGGCGCCAGAAAAGCATCGAAGTTCGAGAAGAAGCGCTCGACGAACGGCTCGAGCTTCTTGGAACGCGTGCTGTCTTTCGCCCAATTGAATGAAACGAGCACGGCGCAAACCGCGACCGTGTCGATCCGCGCGCCGTCCTCGATCAGCGCCGGGTAGTCCTCATGGCTGAGGATCGCCGGATAGGTGTCGTCTTCCAGCCCCTTGACGTAGGGCAGGCTAAGCAGCTTCAGCCCGCTGCCCCGCGCCACCTGGGCGAGGATCGGCGCCGGCTTGCCGCCGACCACGACCGTGGCATCGATCTCGCCTGTCTCGAGCTTCGCCAACGCATCGGCGGGATCGAGATGGACTTCACGAACCGCGACGCCGAGCGCGGCAAGGACGAGACGCGCGGTGATCTCGGCGCCGCTCCCCTCCATCCCCACATTGACGGTCTTGCCGTCGAGCGCGCGCACGTCATCGACGCCTTCATGAGCCACGACGTGCATCTCTTCGTTGAAGAGCTTGGCAATGTAGGTGATCTCGCTTCTGAGGGGTCCGAGCTCGCCGGTCTTGGCGTAGTGGCCGAGCACATTCGCGTGGGTGATGCCCATGTCGACGCCGCGCATGAACATCACGTCTCTCAGCGTCTGCGCCGGCCCCTTGCCGATCATGGGCACGACGCGCATGGCCGCGCCGTCGTCGAGCACGGCGGCGATGTCCTGCACGATGGCCGCATCCGTGCCGCGGGCGGCGCCCGACATGATGGTGACGGTGTTGTCGTTGAGTTTCGCCCGGTACGCTTGGCGAATATTTTGCGCCGACGGCCGGTCTTGCGGCGTGGGCTTCGCTTGGTCCTTGGCTTGATCCTTGGAGCCCGCCTGTGTCGCGCAGAGCGGCAGCAGGCACAGACCGATAACGAGGGCGATACGCATCACTAGCCCCTCTAAGAACAGCGCCTCTCCCCGTACGCGAGCCGGCCCGCTTGAAGCGCGGAAGACGAGACGGCCCCGGTGCAGCAACTTGGTTTTTGATTGCGGGGGCGGAAATTGAGGCCCCGCGCGACATCCCCCGTCGTGCTGCTATCCCTGTGCCGCGATGGAAAGTGATAGATAGGCCGCTGTCAAGCAAAGAGGTTAACGAGACATAACAATATCAAAGTATTGCCTTATATGTGGCGTCGAGAACTTCAAAAAGGCAAGACAAAGGCAAGTCATCAAGGGTGCTTTAACCATAAAAAACTGTCCGCCAACGGTATGTTCCGTTACGTGATCTTTGCGCAGCAGTGACGCGCGGGCCGCGAGCGAGCGGCGCGCCGCATCCTTAACGTCACGAGGATCGATTTGGTTTCAGGACAGGAGGGAGGTTTTAGTCCGCGTCCATCTTAAGCGCGGCGATGAAGGCCTCTTGCGGAATGTCGACCTTGCCGAAGCTCCGCATCTTCTTCTTGCCCGCCTTCTGCTTGTCGAGGAGCTTCCGTTTGCGGGTGATGTCGCCGCCATAGCATTTGGCGGTCACGTCCTTGCGCAGCGCGCTGAGCGTCTCGCGCGCGATCACCTTGCCCCCGATTGCCGCCTGGATCGGGATCTTGAACATGTGCCGCGGGATCAGGTCCTTCAGCTTCTCCACCATGTTGCGGCCGCGCGCCTCGGCGCGTGAGCGGTTGACGATCACCGACAGCGCATCGACCGGTTCATCGTTCACGAGGATCGCCATCTTGACCAGGTCGCCCTCCTCGTAGCCGATGATGTGATAGTCGAACGAGGCATAGCCGCGGGAGACGGATTTCAGCCGGTCGTAGAAGTCGAACACCACTTCGTTGAGCGGCAGTTCATAGACAAGCATGGCGCGCGACCCCGCATAGGTCAGCGTCTTCTGCCGCCCCCGCCGGTCCTCGCAGAGCTTGAGCACGGCGCCCAGATGCTCGTCGGGCACGAGAACGGTCGCCTCGATCCAGGGCTCCTCGATCTTGGCGATCTTCTGCATCTCCGGCATGTCGGCGGGGTTGTGCAGCTCGATCATGGTGCCGTCGGTGAGATAGACTTGGTAGATGACCGACGGCGCCGTGGCGATGAGGTCGATGTTGAACTCACGCTCCAGGCGCTCCCGGATGATCTCCAGATGCAGCAGGCCGAGGAAGCCGCAGCGGAAGCCGAAGCCGAGCGCGGCCGAGGTCTCCATCTCGTAGTCGAAGCTCGCATCGTTGAGGCGCAGCTTGCCAACCGCTTCGCGCAGATCCTCGAAGTCGCCGGAGTCGACCGGGAACAGTCCGCAGAACACGACCGGCTGTGCCGGCTTGAAGCCTGACAGCGCCTGTGCCGTGGGGCGCTTCTCGTCGGTGACCGTATCGCCCACGCGCGTATCGGCGACCTGCCGGATCGAGGCGGTGAAGAACCCGATCTCGCCCGGGCCTAGTCTGTCGCGCATCTCCTGCTTGGGGCGGAAGATGCCGACCCGGTCCACCTGATAGGCGCCGCCGGTTAGCATCAGTCGGATGCGCTGGCCCTTGTTCAGCGTTCCGTCGATGATGCGCACCAGGACGACGACGCCGAGATAGGCGTCGTACCAGCTGTCCACCAGCAGCGCCTTGAGAGGGGCATTGATGTCGCCTTTCGGCGGCGGCAGGCGGTGCACGATCGCCTCCAGCACGTCCTCCACGCCCTTGCCGGTCTTGGCCGAGATTTCGAGGGCATCGTGCGCGTCGAGCCCGATCACCTCTTCGATTTGCTCCCGGACCCGCTCGGGCTCCGAGGCGGGCAGGTCGATCTTGTTGAGGACGGGAACGACCTCGTGGTTGTTGTCGAGGGCCTGATACACGTTGGCGAGCGTTTGCGCCTCGACCCCTTGGGTCGCATCCACCACTAGGAGCGAGCCCTCGCAAGCCGCAAGAGACCGGTTCACCTCATAGGCGAAATCCACGTGGCCTGGCGTGTCGATCAGGTTCAGCTCGTAAACTTGGCCATCCTTTGCATTGTATTCGAGGCGAACTGTCTGGGCCTTGATGGTGATGCCCCGCTCGCGCTCGATGTCCATGGAATCGAGCACCTGCTCCTTCATCTCCCGCGCCGTGAGGCCGCCGCAAGTCTGGATCAAGCGGTCGGCGAGCGTCGACTTACCGTGGTCGATATGGGCGATGATGGAGAAGTTGCGGATGCGGGAAAGGGGCGGCGTCGCGGATGAGCTCATGGGCGGCTAGGTAGGGGAGCAAAGCGCCGCGGGTCAAGCTTGAGCATGCGACAATAAAGGCGAAACCATGAGAATGATTGCCGCAATTTTGCAGCTGTCGGGGTCTATGAGACACCTGCTAGAAAGGTGCTCCCAACCCATTTGGAGAATTCGGACATGTTCAAGAAACTTCTTCTGGCCGCGATCGCAGCCGGTCTCGTCTCTGCCGCGACGCTTCCGCTTCAGATCGACCCGGCTCAGGCCGGCATGATGGCCGGCATGACCTGCAAGGATGCCGCCAAGATGAAGTACCCGGATGATCGCAAAATGCGTCACGAGTACAAGAAGGCCTGTAAGGAATCTTGGAAGGCAACCCAGTAGGGCGAGCCCCACGAACATCGCGTCAAGTTGAAGGAAGGGGGTCCCTTGGGGCTCTCTTTCTTTTTGCTGCATCACCCGATCAGATTCGATTGAATCGCAGCGTTTTTGCCGATACTGGAATCGTTAGCGGAACGACGACGTTGCCGCTTCATCTCACAGGAGTGACCCCATGCTAAAGAAAATGCTCTTCGCTGCGGCCGCGACCGCGATTGTCGCCGGTGCCACGATCACCGCGCCGGTCACGGCCCAGGCCATGTCGTGCCAGGACGCCGCGAAGATGAAGTACCCCGACGCCATCATGGATCGCATGGAGTACAAGCGGGCCTGCAAGAAGGCCTACAAGGCGTCCATGGGCAAGGAAGGCCCGCTGGCCAAGCTCAAGATGAAGATGATGGACAAGAGCTAGCCACCGGCGCAGTTCAAGTCATTCAGGAACGGGGCCCGTCGGCCCCTTTCTTTTTGCCCGCAGAGACGTGCACGGAATCAACCGGATCGTAACGCGGCCGCTGCTATGGCGAGAGCGCGGCGGTTGGCGCCGCGCACTACGAGGAGCGACTTCATGCGAAAGACGATTCTTCTGGCCGCCGCCGCATCACTGATCGTGGCCGGCGCCATGACGGTATCAACCTCGGCCCCGGCCGAAGCCAAAAGGCACTGCGACGCCCGGGCAGATGCGAAATATCCCAACAATAAGAAGAAGAACAAGGCCTACAAGAAGGACTGCAAGGGCGACTATCGCGCCTGGAAGAAGCGCAACGACAAGGGCATCTGGATCATCCTCTAATTTGCCGTTGCTCGAGAGATTGACGAGGTCCCGCGCGCGCCGCGGGGCCTTCGTTTTTTGGGTTCAGATGCCCGCATACCAGGCGTAGCCGCGGTCTTCCCAGTACCCGCCTTTGCCGCCGCTGATAGTCTCGAAGCCGTCGACGGCTTCGATCCGCATAATGTATTTCGCCATCTTGTAGCCGAGCTGGCGCTCCACCCGCAGCCTGAGCGGCGCACCGTGCGGGATGGGCAGCGTCTGGCCGTTCATCTCGTAGGCGAGGATCGTCTGCTCGTGGAAGGCATCCTCGAGCCCGATCGATTCGTAATACTTGGCGCCCGTGCGGCGGCCCAGCGTATCGGCGCAGTAGAACACGATGTAGCGCGCGTCTGGCTTGAGTTCTGCCCGCTCCAGCAGCGCGCTGAGCGGCACGCCCTTCCACTTGCCGATGCAGCTCCAGCCTTCGACGCAGTCGTGACGGGTGATCTGCGTGCGCGACGGCATGGCGCGCAAATCGGCCAGCGATAGCGACAGCTTCTGGCCGACGAGACCGCCGATCTCGAGCGTCCAATCGGCGAATCCGTCTGCCGCGAGCGCGCGGTAGTCGGGGTCCGGAGGGTTGGTCGAGCCGTTTGCCTTGAAGTCCTTCGACAGCTCCGCCTCGCTGTATTCGCGGGCCATCGCCTGGGGCGACAGCAGAGCCCGTTGCGTGACGTGGGTCAGCGTTTCGGCCGAATCCAAAATGCGCCGGACCGTGGGCTGGCTAGAAATGTCGTCGCAGCCCGCGAGCAAGGCGGTGCTGGCGGCGGCAAGGCCGCGCGCGAGGAAGCCGCGCCGGTCGAGGCGGCGCCGATTCATGGGGTCTCCTCCGGCTTGATGACGTAGCGCCCCGTGATCATTGAGCGGAGATTGTTCCAGAGGCCCGACACCAGCACCATAAAGATGTGCACGGCCACGAAGATGACGATCGCGCCGGCCGAGATGAAATGGATGGTGCGCGCCGTCTGGCGTCCGCCGAAGACGTCAAGCAGCAGCGGAAAAACGGCATCCATCCCCGGCGACATGGCGAGCCCCGTGAGCAGCATCAGTGGCAGGAGGATCAACGCGACAAACAAATATGTGAGTTTTTGTAAGACGTTATAGCGCTTCGCCTCTTCGCCTTTCGGAAAGTGGAAGCGCGCATGCTCGGCGATCGAGCTGCCGACATGCTTGAGCTCCTGGCCCGAAGGCGCCAGGTCCCGCCGCAGGTGCCCGCTCCCCAGGCTCCACAGCAGGTAGGCCAGACCGTTGAACAGGAACAACCAAGCGAAGAAGAAATGCCAACTGCGGCCCATGGCCAGACTGCGATAGCCTGGCAGCGTGACGGCCCAGGGAAACCCGCGCCGCTCCAATTCGCCACTGGCATTCTCGCCCGCCCCCAACACGCCGGTCGTATCGAAGCGATAGCCGAATAGCGTGGTCACGCCCTTGATGGTCCCGTCCTCGCGAACGGCCGTCATCGACAGAACCGGATCGGCGAACACCGACTTGGAACCGAAATAGAGCGCGGAATGGGCGTTGAAGATCTGCAGGCCGCTCATCAACAGGACGAGCAGCACGAGCGCATTGATCCAATGCGTGAGACGAACCGCGCCTGAGTGCCGATAGATGACTTCGTGCGCCGCCATGGCAGCCTCAAGAGCTCTTGTCGCCCCAGATCTCGGACAGCCGCTGGGCACGCCCGCAATTCCATTTGTAGTACTTATAGCTCACCGGATTCACGTTGTGATAGTCCTGGTGGTAGTCCTCGGCCGCGTAGAACGTCGTCGTCGGGCGGATCTCGGTCGATACCGCCTTCTTGAAGCGTTTGGCGATCTCTTGCTTCGTCTTTTCCGCGAGATTCTTCTCTTCGTCGTCCGACACGAACACCACGGTGCGATAGGCCGGGCCCTTGTCGCAGAACTGCCCGCTGGGGTCGAACGGGTCGATATTGTGCCAATAATGATCGAGCAGTTTGGCGTAGGTGACCTTTGAGGGGTCGTAGGTCACCTTGAGGGCCTCGACGAACCCCTTATGGCTGCCATAGGTTGGGTTGGGCTTCGTGCCCCCGGCGTAACCCGAGACGGTCTCGGTCACGCCGTCGACCTTGTCGTAGGCATCCTCCACGCACCAGAAACAGCCGCCGGCGAAAATCGCCGTCTTCATTTCCGCGGCCTTGGCGTCATAAGCCCCGCCCGCGATCATGAACGCGCCGAGAAATGCAGCCATCAGACCCGCGCAAATCCATCGCGCCATCATTGAGATGCCTCCATAGTGTTGTCTCTGTCAGACGATAGGGAGGGCGCGGGCGCGGGCATAGATGGTCTCGCGCGACCGTGATGCGAAGTGACAAGGCCCCCCCAAATTCTACTTTAGATTGCAATGAACGGAACTGCGCTCTGTGCTGGCGGAAGCCAGGGGAGGGAAGCAGATGTCGCTACTTTCCATTCGGGGCGTCGTTACCCTAGCGATGCACAAGGCCGTCCTAAGAACCGGGGTTTTCAGCGAGGCCAACTATACGGAGGCGATCGTTCCCGGGAAGCCGCCCATGCATGGCTGGGGCGCAAACGTCCCGAATTGGCAGCTCGTCCTGGACAAGTGCGGCGAGGACGTCGAGGCGAACGGGCATGTCTGGCCGTTCCTTTCGGAAGAGTTCGTCGCACGCACGCTGTCTGTGCCGTTGGCAGACACGAACAATGAGCTGGCTCAGGCAATCCACCAGGGGGCAGCCGTGTCTTAGGCAGAACGCCCGATATCGCAGACCGCCGGGGGGCAAGTCATGCGTAGACCACATCAACTCGCGATCGCAGCAGTCCTTCTCACGTTGTTCCCGGACCCCGCGTGGGCCGGAGTCGTGACCAATACGCTGCAGAGCAAGCATCAGGACGAAATTTGCCATTTCGAGAATGGCGTCTACAGAATTGATCCGAGGCTCCTTGCCCGGCGCATCGTCATCGCCGCGGCCATTGGACCGGACCTTCTCGAACACGGGAATCCGCCTAACGATGTCATAAGCCTCGTGGTCAAGGACGAGCCTTTCGGCACGGGATCCTTCGCGGCAACGCCTGCGGCCCTGGCGGCAAGGCAGAGACTGCTCGCGGCGCGGATGGAACTCACCGGCTTCCTGGTGCTCGGTGACGAGAAGCTTGCGAATCTAGACGGCTATACCGTCGTCAATGCTTAGGGGCGCCGTCCAATTTCGGACGATCTGTTCCTTCAGCCCAATGATCTCTACATCCGATGCGACCGGTTCAGGGCGCCGCAGCAACAAGCGCTAGCATCCCCGGTAGAGCCGGGGTCAACCGCGGAACGGACGCCGGTCACGGCCCGGCCCTGGGCTCTGGCACCGGCCTCGGTGGCCCCAACCGACAGTGCAGCGTCCTTGGCCCGCAGGCTGCTTGTCCGGGGAGATATTCTCGAACTTCTCATCCCACAATTCGAGCGCAGCCGAAGCAAAGGCGCCACATTCTCCTTTGCGCACGACAACGTCGACAGCGAGGACACCTTCATTGGCGACGGCACGGTCGGGTGGGAGCTTTGGGGATACCGGCCCCAACAATATCCCACAGCCTTTCCCTATCTGCAGAACGCCAAGGTCGTCCCCTATTTCAAGTATGACTCGACGGGAAAGCAGGCGACCGATCTGCCCGAGTACATCGAGCCCGGTGTCATGATAAATGCCTACCTGCACAAGAATGGCTCTTTCGCCGCGAATGCTGGGCTAACGGCCAGCCGCATCATCGACGACAACGATGGCAGCGATCAATCCAGCCTATCGGCCTACATGATTCCGAGCTTTATCATGTTCACCGGGTTGCCGGTCTTCCAGAACCTGCGCGGATATCTCGAATATCGACTGATGCACAATTTCGGGGTACGCGACGCGGACCTGTTCCAGGCTGGCCTGTACTACCCTCTCTTTGGAGAGCTCTTGAGCCTGAACTTCGACTACTCGGACGGCCGGGATCTCGCGACCCTCCTGGAGGATGAGCGCTACATGTTGGGTCTCGCTTTTCGCTATTGATTTCGCTAGGGATTCCGGGAACGCCAGAAGGACCCCGGAGTCTTATGGAACGTCTGTCCGAGCCTAATGACCGCATGAAGCCCGCCTACGACGTGGTTGTCGTCGGCTCGGGCTATGGCGGCGGTGTCTCGGCATCCAGGCTGGCGCGCGCGGGCCAGCGCGTTTGCGTCATCGAGCGGGGCCGGGAGGTGCCCACCGGCGGTTTCCCGGGACGCTTGCCGGAACTGCGCCGCGAACTGCAACTGAACGGCGGCAAGATGCGCTCCGGCTCCCGCACCGGCCTCTACGATTTCCGGATCGGATCCGACATCCATGTGCTCGTCGGCTGCGGGCTCGGCGGCGGCTCGCTGGTCAATGCGGGCGTAGCCTTGCGCCCCGATGCGCGTGTCTTTGCCGATGCGGCCTGGCCCGAGGCGATCCGCGCCGACAGCCTGCTCGATCTCGGTTTCGAGCGGGCCCAAGCGATGCTGCGCCCCGCACGCTACGGCAAGGCTGCCGCACTGACCAAATACCGCGCGCTTGAAACGGCGAGCGCCGCGTTCGGCCAGTCCCCGGTCGCAGCCCCCGTGCTGGTGAGCTTCGAGGAGACCGTCAACGCCGCGGGCGTCCTGCAACCCGCCTGCACGCTGTGCGGCGATTGCTGCTCAGGCTGCAATGTGGGCGCCAAGAACACCGTGGCTATGACCTATTTGCCGGACGCCAAGGCCCATGGCGCCGAGATCTTCACCGAGCTCACGGTGAGCCACCTCGAGAAGCGCGGAGAGAGTTGGCGCGTCCATTTCGTGCCGTCGGAGGACAAAGACGGCGAACCAAGCTTTGTCGACGCCAAGACCGTGGTGCTCTCCGCCGGCACGCTCGGCTCCACCGAAATCCTGCTTCGCTCCCGCGACCGCGGGCTGAAGCTCTCCGACCGGTTGGGGATGGGTTTCTCCGCCAATGGCGACATCGTCGCCTTCGCGCTCGGCGGCCGCGAGAAGGTCAACGCCGTCGGCGTCGGCGAGCCGCCGAAATACACGGGCGACACGGTCGGGGCTTGCGTCGCCGGGCAGATCGAGCTCCCCGATGCCAGCGACCTCGACAACAGCATGATCATCCAGGAGGGCGTGATGCCCTCGGCGCTAGCGCCTCTGCTGCCGGTGTTCTTCGTCTCTGGCGGGCGCATCCTCGGGGCGGCGCAGAGCCTCATTAAGGGCGTCTACGAGGGGCCGCTCTCGCACCTCCACACCTTCTTCGTCGTCTCCCATGACGACGCAGGCGGCCGGCTCACCCTCGACAACGGGAGTCTCAAGGTTCAGTGGCCCCATGTCGCCGAGCAACCCGTCTACACCCGCGTCGACGAGGCGCTGACCAAGGTGGCCGAGGCGGTCGGGGCGCGCTACGTCAAGAGCCCGCTCGCAGCCACCAATATGGGCACCAAGCCCGCCACCGCCCATCCGCTGGGCGGCTGCGGCATGGGCGAGGATGCGGCAAGCGGCGTGGTCAATCACAAATGCCAGGCTTTCGCCGATACCAGCGGCGAGGCGGTTCACGCCGGGCTCTATGTCTGCGATGGCGCCGTGATTCCGCGCTCCATCGGCTGCAATCCGCTGCTCACCATCGCGGCGCTGACCGAGCGCGCCATGGTCCACCTTGCCCGCGACCACAATCTGGGATTCGATACGGAGCCGATTCGCGAGGCAGAACGGGCCGTATCATGAGGACCGGCTGACCCATGCCAAGCCGTCTGCTCAAGTCCGGCCTTCTGAGGCCCCTGGGCGCCGCAGCGGCGGCCATCGCGCTCGTTGCCGGCGGCAGCGTGGCGGGTAGCGCTGCGCGGCTTCAGCCTTGCGCCAGCACCGAATACACCGCCTCGATCGGCGATCCGGCCACCAAGGGCCCGGCCTCTAAAAGCTCGCCCCCCGACCGTCTCACCATCGTGCTCGTGGGCGACGCGGGTTTCAATCCGAACGGCGCGGCCGTCGATCCGAAAGGCTTCAGCAAGAACGGCAAGACGATGGGCTTCAAGGAAAGCCTCAGCGGGGTCGCGGGCGATGTGGATGGCGACTTTGCCTTCATCAATCTCGAGACGGTGATCACCGACCGCAACGATCTTCAGGCGGACAGCAAGGGTCAGAAGGCGCCCTACAACTTCAAGAGCCATCCGCAAGGCCTGAAGACGCTCATCGACACCGGCTTCAACCTGTTCTCGCTCGCCAACAACCACTCCATGGATTACGGCGCCAACGGCGCGGAGGAGACGCTCTACCACATGGCTCTGGCGGCGGCGGAGCGCGCCATCGCTTTCGCCGGCATCGGCGCGAACTATGAGGAAGCGACCCGGCCCGGCTGCCTCGAGCTGGAGGGGACCAAGATCGCGTTCGGTGCCACCGGCATCATCACCGGCCAACGTCCCGAGCATCGCGCCGGTCAGAACAAGCCGGGCCAGGCGGGCTACCGCAACGAGAAGGACTTCCAGCTGGTGGTGAACCGGCTGGCCGAGCTGCCGGCCGACTACCGCATCCTGTCCATCCATTACGGGCTCGAAGGCCGCGTGGTACCCGACCAACGTCAACTGAAGGATTGGCGCGGGTTTGCCGCGCGCCAAAAGGGCATCGACCTCATCGTCGGCCACCATCCGCATGTGGCCCAAGGCGTGGAGCGCGCAGGCAACGCGCTCATCTTCTACGGGCTCGGCAATTTCCTGCATCCCGGCACCGCGGAGATGAAGCGCTTCGGCATCTGCCGTGACTACGGGCTCATGGCGAAAGTGCATCTCGCCAAGCTCGACGGCGATTGGAAGGTTGAAGCCGTCGAGGCAATCCCGCTCACCCAGACGCAGATGCGCCCCGAGCGCTTCCCGGTGCAGCAATCGGTGACGCGCATCTACGCCCTGAATTATCTCGGCGCGCAGCTCGGCGACGGCACCACCTCGCAAGGTCTACGCTTCACGCCGCGAAAAGATGGCTCTGGGCTTTACTGCGCGGCAGGGGCGCAAAGTCTCGGCGGCAAATTGGGCGCGCTGTGCGCCGCATGGCAGCCCGCGCCGGCCATTCCGAACACGCTGTCACGGCAGCTTGCGAGCGCCTGCGCCGATAAGCCGTTCTACGGCGCCGCCAAGAAGAAGCGCCGCAAGACGAACTCGTTCTTTGGGTTTGGCCCGCGCTAGCGGCTAGCCGCTAGCCGCGCAACTCGCCGCCAGTGGCTTTGACGACCGCGGCGACCACCTTCTCCGCCACCGCATCGATCTCAGCATCGGTCAGCGTCTTGTCGCGCGGCTGTAAGCTCACCTCGATGGCGAGCGATTTCTTGCCCTCCGGTACGCCTTGGCCGGTGAACACGTCGAACACATTCACCTCTGAGATCAGCGCGCGGTCGGCGCCCGATGCCGCGCGCACCACATCGCCCGCGTCCACGCCCGCATCGACCAGGAACGCGAAATCGCGCCGCACGGCTTGCAGATCGGAGGCTTCGAGCGCGGGCTTGGCCGTGCCCTTGCGCTTCACCGGCGGCAAAGTGTCGAAAAAGAGTTCGAACGCGGCCATGGGCGCTTCGGCGTCGAGCGCGACAAGCGTGTCGGGATGAAGCTCCCCGAACACCCCCAGCGTCACCTTCGGCCCGAGCTTCAGCGCACCGGAGCGGCCCGGATGGAACCAGTCCGGCGCCTCGCGGGTCACTTGGATATTGGCCGGGTTGAGACCGAGGCTCGCGAGCGCCGCCATGGCGTCGGCCTTCACCGCCGCCCAATCGGCGCCCGGTGCTTCGCCCGACCAGTGACGGCCCGAGCCCGCCAAAGCGGAATGCCCGAACCGCACCCCGGTCGCGGCCACATATTGGTCTTCCGGCTCAGCGCCCCGATAGGCTTGGCCAAGCTCGAACAGCGCGCCATCTGAAAGTCCGCGATCCTGGTTCCGTTTGGCGGCGCTGATCAGGCCGGGCAGGAGGCTTGGCCGCATCTGCGCCAGCTCGGTCGAGATGGGATTGTCCAAAGTGAGTTGGGGTTGGCCGCCGCCAAACAGTCTGGCCTCGCCGAGCGGCACGAAGGACCAGGTCACAGCCTCCACGAACCCGCGGCCGGCGAGTAACCGCCGCACGAGTTTGGCGCGGACTTGCGCGTCGGTGAGCACGGGCCGGGCCACGCCGGACAGGCGTGGAAGGGGCGTGGGCGCGATATGGTCGACGCCGATGAGCCGCACCACCTCCTCGACGAGATCGACGCCCATGGTGATGTCGGGCCGCCAAGGCGGCGGCGTCGCCTTCAGCACGTTGGCCTCGCCCTCGAGCTTGACGCCGAGCGCCGAGAATTTGCGCCTGATGTCGCGATGGGGCAGGGACAGCCCGCTCAAGCGGCCGATCAGCGTCATGTCGAACCTGAAGGGCGGATTTGGTTTTGGCGACTTGCCGGTGATCGTCACCGTGCTCGGCGCGCCCCCGCACAGATCGCGCACCATATGCGTGGCAAGTTCGAGCCCGGGGATGACGAACTCCGGGTCCACACCGCGCTCGAAGCGGAAGCGCGCATCCGACTGAATGTTCAGCGTGCGCCCGGTGCGCGCCGTGCGTTTTGGATCGAAATAGGCCGACTCGATGAAGACATTGGTCGTCTCCTCGGTGCAGCCCGTGTCCTCGCCGCCGATGACACCGCCAAGGCCCAGCACGCGCGCCTCGTCGGCGATGACGCACATTTCTTCGTCCACCGCATAAGTCTTGCCGTCGAGCGCGCGGAATTTCTCGCCCTTATTGCCGAGCCGCGCGCGGATCGCACCGGTCAGTTTGTCGGCGTCATAGACGTGGAGCGGCCGGGCGCGGTCGTAGGCGATGTAGTTGGTGATATCGACCAGCGCGTTGATCGGACGGAGCCCAATCGCCTTCAGCCGCCGTTGCAGCCATTCGGGGCTCTGCGCGTTCTTGACGCCGCGCACCAAGCGCCCGGCGAAGATGGGGCAGGCGTCCTTCGTCTCCTTGGCGAAGTCGAGCTTGATCGCGACAGGATTGTCGAAGCCGCCTTTGACCGGCTTGATCGTGTCCTTCTTGAGCTTGCCGAGACCGGCCGCCGCAAGATCGCGCGCCACGCCGCGTACGCCGAGGCAGTCAGGCCGGTTCGGCGTGATGGCGATGTCGAACACCGCGTCGTCGAGGCCGAGCGCTTTGGCTGCGGCGCTGCCGACTTTTGCTTTGGCCGGAAGCTCGATGATGCCGGTATGCGCCTCGGAAAGCTCAAGCTCCTTCTCGGATACCATCATGCCGTTCGACTCGACGCCGCGGATCTTGGCCTTGGTCAGCGTGAAGTCGAGGCCGGGCACGTGAGCGCCGACGGGCGCGAACACGCCTTTCATGCCGGCGCGCGCATTCGGCGCGCCACACACCACTTGCAGGCGCTCCGTGCCGGTGTCGACTTCGAGCACTTGCAGCTTATCGGCGTCTGGGTGCTTGTCCGCCTTCAGCACTTCGGCCACGCGGAAGGCCTTGAGCGCGGTCGCGGGGTCGAACACCTCCTCGATCTCGAGCCCGATGCGGGTGAGCGTCTCGGCGATCTCCTCCACGCATGCCTCCGTGTCGAGATGCTCCTTCAGCCATGACAGGGTGAATTTCATGGCTAGCGGCTCAGCCCCGCGGCAAGCGTGGGAACGGCGAGCGGCGGGAAGCCGTAATGGGTCAGCCAGCGCAGATCGCCGGCGAAGAACGCGCGCAGATCCGGCATGCCGTATTTCAGCATGGCCAGGCGGTCGATGCCGACGCCGAAGGCGAAGCCTTGATATGTCTTGGGATCGAGCTCGACGGCTTTCAGCACGTTGGGATGCACCATGCCGCAGCCCAGGATCTCCAGCCATTCATCGCCTTCGCCGATGCGGATCTCGTCGCCCACCTTGGCGTAGCCGATATCGACTTCCATCGAGGGCTCGGTGAACGGGAAATGGCTCGCGCGGAAGCGCATCTTCACGTCCGGCACCTCGAAGAAGGCCTTGCAGAACTCTTCGAGCACCCATTTCAGATGGCCGAGATGGGTCTCCTCGTCGATCACGAGACCTTCGACCTGATGGAACATCGGCGTGTGGGTTTGGTCGGAGTCGCAGCGATAGACGCGGCCCGGCGCGATGACGCGCAAAGGCGGCTTGTTGGCGAGCATGGTGCGGATCTGCACCGGGCTTGTGTGGGTCCGCAGCACGGGGCGCGTACCGTCGGACCTTTCCGCGAAATAGAACGTGTCGTGATCCTGCCGCGCCGGATGCTCGGGCGGGATGTTGAGCGCGGTGAAATTGTTGAAGTCCGTCTCGATGTCGGGCCCCTCGGCGATCGAGAAGCCCATATCGGCGAAGATTTCGGTGATCTCGTCGGTGACCTGGCTGACGGGGTGAATGCGCCCCGCCCCGAGCGGGCCTTGTCGGACCGGCAGGGTCACATCGGCGCGCTCATGCGCCAGCTTCTCGGCCGTGGCGGTGCGCGACAGCGCCTCGCGTTTGGCCTCGAGCGCGTCGGATACGGCGGTCTTCACCGCGTTGACCGCCTGACCGAAATCGCGGCGCTCTTCGGGCGGCATGGCGCCGAGCCGCTGCATCAGCGCCGACACGGCGCCCTTCTTGCCCAGCGCGCCGATGCGCACCTCTTCGAGCGCGGCAAGATCGGACGCGCGCGCGATCGCCTCAAGAAGCTCGGTCTTGAGGCTATCGAGCTCTTGCGCGCTCATGATCTAGGCTCCCTGGCCCGGGCCGGTCGCCGGGCTCACGCCCGCGCGGCAGATGAAGCAGCCTCGACCAGACCCTGGAAGGTTTGCGGCTCGTGCACGGCGATATCGGCCAGGACCTTCCTATCGAGATCGATCCCGGCCTTCTTCAAGCCGTCGATCAACTGGCCATAGGTCGTGCCGTTGGCGCGCGCGGCGGCGTTGATACGCTGGATCCACAGACTGCGGAACGTGCGCTTCTTCACCTTGCGGTCGCGATAGGCGTATTGGCCCGCCTTCTCGACGGCCTGCTTGGCGACGCGGATGGTATTCTTACGGCGGCCGTAATAGCCCTTTGCCTTGGTCAGCACCTTGCGGTGGCGGGCATGGGCGGTAACGCCGCGTTTCACACGGGACATAGCGATGCTCCTCGAAGCTGGTCTCGTCCTTAGGCCCTAGCGGCCATAGGGGAGGAAATTTTTCTTCACGATCTTGGCGTCTGCGTCGGCAAGGACCATGGTCCCCCGGGCATCCCGGATGAACTTGGTGGTCCGCTTGATCATGCCGTGCTGCTTGCCGGCAGCGGCGCATTTCACCTTGCCGGTGGCCGTGATCTTGAATCGCTTCTTGGCACCGCTCTTGGTCTTGAGCTTGGGCATTTGGCTTCCTTAACTTTCGGCCGTGGCAGGCAAGGCCCACCCGGCATTCTTGAACTTGATGCTGGAAAGCATGCGAGCCGCCACGGCATGCCCTGCCGGGCGGCTCCTTGAACCGCGCGTTATAGGGGGATTTCGCGCGGGTTGAAAGAGCCAATACGCCGCCTAAGGGGAATGCTTAACTACGCCCCTTAACGCTTGCTTCGCGC
>Ga0307380_10002300_pt1 | contig 27257 bp, 27 predicted proteins | sample UN3MG_FD_202239 | JGI IMG/M metagenome (GOLD analysis project Ga0307380, IMG submission 202239) | Soil microbial communities from Risofladan, Vaasa, Finland - UN-3 | ecosystem: Environmental > Terrestrial > Soil > Coastal area > Acid sulfate soil | place: Finland: Risofladan, Vaasa | collected... | reverse complement strand
TTTAAACCGGCAGGTTGCGTCGTCGGTCCGTTTTACGGTTTGGAAGCCCCCCGCGGTAGTATCGGAACGACAAATCCTACGTCAACCGATAATAGCATAGCCGGGAGGTAGGGGGAAGTTTTTTATCACGGCGGAGCGGCGTTGCCGGTCTTTTGGGTTTAAAGCTCTTGACTGGCGAGTTTGGCTGTGATAGATTTATTAAAAACAAGGAGGAAGTGCCGGTGCGTACCAGAATCATCGTTTCGTGCTTGGTAATACTCTTCGCGCTAAGCGGCGTCGTGCTAGCGAAGTCTTGGCGCGTTGCGGGCGCCATCGTCCATATGCGCGAGGACGAATACCAAGCGGCAATCAAGCTGTTGGAAGAAGAGGTAGCCGAGTCTCCGGATAGCGCGGAGGCGTGGGCGTATCTCGGCGACGCTAACGCTCACGAGAGTGAGTTTATGGAGGCCGCGGACGCGTGGTCCCGCGCGGAGGATATATACGCCCAGAAGAATAAGAAAAAAGAAATAGGTAAAATACTCCAGAGCCGGGAATTCTTTTGGTCCCAAGCCTTCAACGCCGCGCACAGATACCTCGCCCGGGCGCTTAGTATCGTTAACGACCCCGAATTCGTCTCCGAAGAGGGAGAGACCGTCGCGGGCGATTTGGATAAGGCGGAGGGGGGGTTCATCGCGACGTACCACGTTTTCGAACCCCATCCCAAGACGCTGTTCCTTTTGGGATTAGTTTACGAGGAGAAGGCGACCTATTACGGCGATTTGGAACCCGAAGAATCGGTGGACGTTACCGAATACGACCTCGACACCGGCGCCGCGGCCCAACGCCAGGTTAAAACCGGCGAGTATGCCGAAGAGATGTGGGCTAAGACGCTGGATACGTACGAAGTAGCCGTGGGGGCGAAGCGCGCCGATAAGGCCGGGCCGAACTGGGACGAGAAGACGCCGCTCGGCGAGTACCTTCTAAAGGTCGTCAACGCGTGCCTGCGCCTCGAGAAGTACGAGCGCGCGCTCGCGATTATCGAACCGCTTTTGGAAGAGAGGCCCCGCGAAATGATGCTGCTGAACGCCAAGGCGGCCGTTATGGACAAGCTGGGCCGGGTCGACGAGGCGATAGCGACCTACGAGGTCGTGGTCGAGTCCACCGAGGACCCGAAGATAAAAGGCGAGGTCCTGGGCGAGATTGCCGCCTACTACTTGAGGAAAGAGTACGAGGGGCGCGACCCCAAGAAGGCGATAGAGTATTTAGAACAGGCGATGGAGTATGCGCCGGACGACTACCGCATATACATCAACCTCGGTAAGGCGTACGGCGAAATCGGCGAGTACGAAAAGGGCAAGGAATACCTAGAGAAGGGGGAAGAGCTCTACGAACAGCAGAAATAGACTCGCGACGGGGCAAGGCCGTAGTCGGGGCGCCTTCCGGAGGGACGTTAGATGAGGTGCCCGGCGTGCGGCGGCCCGGTGGCACCGGACGAGCTTCAGCTCGGCCTGTATCAGTGCGCCCAATGCGGAGAAGTCGAGGTAGACGAGGGTGGCGCGTACGTGCGGGGCCGCTTCTACGAACTCGAAAACGACGGCGAGAATTCGCCTCTCGACGAGTGGGACGCCGCGCCGGAAGAGTACGTGCCAACCTGGGAGGACGTCTTCGCCGGCGAAGATTCCTCCAAGCCGTACGACGAATAAAAACGAACGCGTTGGACTTCAACCGCCGCCGGTGAACCCGGCGGCTTTTCGATTACTTTACCCTTCGGCGTAGCGGCGAACGCGGAACGCTACGCCCCATTCCTTCGCCAGGCGCTCCACGGCCTCGAGCGGTACGGCCTCGGCGGCGACGGCGGTTATTATCACCGTGGGTACGTGGCGCTTGGCGACGGTCACGAATTCCTCTACCGCGCGCCAGGCCGCGGCGCCGGCGCGCGGCCGGCACAACCGCTCGTAAGCGGCCTCGTCCGGCGCGTTGACGCTCACCGAAACCTTGTCGAACAGGCCCGCCATCTCGGCCGTCACGTCGCGGCCTTGCGTGAGGTTCGCCGAGCCGTTGGTATTCAGGCGGACGACGCCGCCGGCTCGCTTCACCGCCCGGGCTACTTCCGTCACCGTTTCCCAACGTATCGTCGGCTCGCCGTAGCCGCAGAATACCACTTCGTCGTAGGCGGCGGCGTCGCCTATCGCGGCGATAATCTCGGCCGCCGTCGGCTCCATCTTCAAGCGCAGGTCGTAGCCGCCCACCCCCGGTGCGCGTTCGCGGATGCAGAAGCGGCACGCGTTCGTGCACCGGTTCGTGACGTTCAAGTAGAGCGAGTTCCTCAGGCGGTAAACTATCGCGCCGCCGAAATCGGGCTCGAGGCCGAAGAAGCGCCGCGCCACCAGCGTCGTTTCCGCGTAGACGTCTTCGGGCGGCTTGCCGGCTCGAGCGCTCAGCGCGTCGGCGACGAGGGGCAAGTAGGCCGGTTCGTTTCGCTTCCCCCGGCGCGGTATGGGCGCCATGTACGGCGCGTCGGTCTCGAGCATCGTCGTGGCGAGGTCCAGCTCCGCGAAGTAGGCCGGCGGCCGGCTTTCCCCTCCGTACGTTATGTTCCCCGTGAACGAGACGAATAGGCCGCGTCCTCGCGACCACCGGTAATATTCCAAGTCTCCGGAGAAGCAGTGGAGGACGCCGCCGCGGGGCGGCGCGCCCTCCTCGTCCAGAACGAGCCTGAGGTCCGCCTCGGCGTCGCGCTGGTGGAGGATTATCGGCAGCTCCAGCTCGCGCGCCAACGCGAGATGCCAACGCACGAGCTCGAGCTGCTCGTCGCGGGGCAGCGCCATAAAGTGGTAATCCAAGCCGCACTCGCCGACGGCGACGGCCAAGCCCTCCTCTTTGCCCCGGGCCAACGCTTCTTTAATCCCGGACGCTTCGGCGTCGTCGAGGTGCAAGCCGCAGTTGGGGTGGAGGCCGGCGGCGAAGTAGACCTCCTCGTAGCCGCGGCCTAGCTCGAGCCCGCGGGCCGCGTCGGCCGCGGCGCAGACGGGTACGACCATGTAGCGTACTCCCGCCTCGCGGCCGCGCGCTATCACGTCGGCCGCGTCCGCGGCGAAGTCCTCGTGCTCGAGGTGGACGTGAGTGTCGGCGAGGAGGTAGTTTAGCTTCATGCTATTCGTCCGCACGGGGAGAGGTTGGTCCCCAACGTACGTTCCGGGGAACGGCGAGGATTCGGGCGGGCTCGTTACGGCGCCGATCGATTATTACGAGACGGCGCCCCGGTGAGCAATTACGGCGGCGCCGTTAGAAGAAGAACGCCGGGCCGAAGCCGGCGCTGAAGGTGGGTTTCCGGGTGCCGGTTTCGTCTTTAAGGCTGGCCGGTTCGACCTTCGTGAAGTCGTAGTCCAGCGCGGCCGTAACGTATATACAGAATGGCAGGACGATTTCGATGGTGTTGGCGTTGCGGAACGCCAGGCCGTTCTTCCAGCCTTCGTCCTCTTCCGCCTCTTCGAATTCAAGGCTGCCGTAGCGGCCGCGCCAACCGAAGTACACGTCGGAGAAGATGCATTTGGTCGGCGACGGCCTGAAACGTACGCCGCCCAGAACGCCGAGCTGACCCAACGAGCCGCCCCTATCGCTGGTCGCGAAGCGCGCGCCGAAGAAAGGCCTGACCGCCGGCCTGAGCGGCCCCGACGTGAAGTAGACGGGTAGGTTATAGTTGAAGTCGAAGACCTTGATCGGTAGGCCGAAGTAGCCCTCGGTCGCGGCGAGGTCGAAAGTGACGAGGTGCGTTACGCGCCCGTCGTTGCGATAGAAGTCCGCGCCGAGGTGAAAGGCCACGTTGTACGAGCTTTCCATCTTGCCTTCCACCCGGCCGAAGGCCTCGTACGACGTGGCGCCCAGCGCGCCGCCCACGAGCGTCGAGTGCTCGAGCTCCTGGGCGTACGAGGCCGCGGCCGCGGCCAGGACGACGACCAAGACCCTATTTCTCATTTTTTGTCCTCCTTTAGAAGCTGAACGCCGGGCCGACGTCGACCAGGCCGTAGCCGAATTTAGCTTTGTCGAATCTGAACGCGGCCTCGAAGCCCGCCCGGAGCGCTATCGTTTCGTTAAGGGCGAAGAAGTAACGGTTCCGGATGGTCCCGAAGCCGTCGTCGTCGACGTATTTATAACCGCCATCAAAGGTGAAGTAGAACGGCGACGACAACGAGTTCAAGCGGACGCCGAAGTACGCGGCTATTATGGGGAGGAACCGTTCTTCGCGGCGCCGGTCTCCCCCCCCATCGGTTTCGTCGTCGGCGAAGTAATTCAAGCCGACGGCGGGAGCCAAATAGGGCCGGAATTTCCCTTTGAAGGGATACATCCAGTATTCGTTCTCCCAACGGACGGACGTCGTGTTGCCGTTTTCCGGGTTCAATACGTGGCCGCCGAGGCGGACGTCGACGCCGAACCAGGAGCCGTCGTATTGGGCCCAGAGGGCGCCGCCGCCGCCGAAGCTCGAGGACGGCCCGAACGCCGCTACCGCCATCGGCCCGAGGCGCAGGGCGCCCTCGCCGGTGGCGTCGGGGATGGTCCCGGCCCACGCCGCCGCCGCCGCGGCGCACAGTGCCGCCGCCAACGTAATGATAAAACGCCCCATTTGTGCTCCTCCTCTTTTTCGTTATTAAACGGGATATTCTTCCCGGACCGCTACCAGGCTATATTCGCCGAGGTCCGCCCGGGCGAGCAGCGCCGGCATCGGCCCCGCGGCGCCCAGCTCGCCGCCGGCCTTCATTAGGTACCCGCGCGTCGCGAGCTCGCGGGCGGCGGCCACCTCGTGCGTCGCGAACACCAGCGTCGTCCCGCGCGCCTCGTTGAGCTCCCTCAGATAGGATATCACGCGGTCGCGCGCCCGGGGGTCGAGCCACTCCAGCGGCTCGTCGAGTACCAGCAGCTCCGGCGACGTCACCAGAGCTCCGGCCAGCGCCACCAGTTTCTTCTCGCCGCCCGAGACGTAATGCACGACCTTACCGGCGAGCTTCTCGATTTCCAACGCGGCGAGAACGTCGCCCACGCGCCGGTCGACTTCCGCGCGCGGTACGCCCAGGTTCCGCGGCGTGAACGCCACGTCGTCGAAGACGGTGGGGCCCAATATTTGTTCGTCGACGTTCTGGAGGACGACGCCGATGCGACCCACCAGCCGGTCGAACTCGCGCGCCGGGTTCGCGCCGAATACCCGCACCTCGCCGTCGACCGGCTCGAGCATCCCCAGGATATGTTTGAGGAGCGTCGTCTTGCCGCAGCCGTTGGGGCCGAGGATGGCGACGCGTTCGCCGCCGCGTATTTCGAAGTCGAGGCCGCAGATGTCGACCTCGGTCCGGTCGGCGTAGACGTGGCGGACGCACCGCACCGATACTATCGGCTCAGAGGTATATTCGGCCATCGAAACCCCGCACTTTGAGAGCCGCGGCGGCGTTCTCGGCGCGCTCCAGCGCCGCCAGCACGACGTAACCCACCGCCCGGCCGGTATTGACTACGAACCGGCGCGGGTGCCGCCACCCGGGCGCGCCCCGCAGGCGGTACGCGGTCCGCACGTCGCGCGCTACCGCGGCGAGTATGAATACGGCGCGGTAACTCAAAAAGAGGCCGGCGACTATGAACTTCGGTAGAAACCGCCCGGCGGCCAACAGTCGCGGCAGCGGCGTAGTCGCCACTATAAGGAGGACCGTCAGCGACACCGTCATCACGCGTACCGCGAAGTACACCACCGCGAAGACGTCGAGCCCCCGCACGCTAAAAAATAAAAACGTCAGGAAAACCAGCGGGTACGCCGACGCCGCCAGTATGCGCCGCGCCGGCAGCCGCGACGTAAACAGAAACCCGAGCAGCACGACGTACAGCGCGCCGTAGAACAGGAAGTCGTAGACGAATATTATCGCGGCGACGACGCCGGCGAGCCATGCCAGCTTGAGCCACGTCGGCACGCGGTGCAGCCACCCGCGGGTGCTCGTCGCCCAGTAGTCGAGGTCTTCGAGGAACATTACGTCGCTTCCCCAAAGAGCCGCGGCGCGGCCTTCTTGAGGTACGCCGCCACCGTGGCCGTTACTAAAGCCTCCAGGACCCAGCCGATGGAGCCCAGGCCGTAGAAGAGGGCGGCGAGGCGGCCGCGCGATACTTCGGCTTGGCTTTCGTCGGCGTGGTGCCCTTCGTGTCGCGCGTGGTCGTCGAACAGCTCGAAGGTGACGACGCTGCCGCGGCCTCGCTCCACCACGTCGCCGAAGTCGCGCGTGCCGACGGCGACGACGCCGAACGCGAGCGTCGTAGCCGCGGCCAGCGCGACCAGCGTCGCGACGAACGCCCGGGGCCACGTCGCCTTTATGAACGCGGCGGCGCGGAAGAAAGCAAAGGCCGCGAGCGCCTCCGCGCCCAGCGTCACCGTATTCAGGCCGATTACGGTTATGCCGCCGTGGCCCAACAGTGCGAGTATGACGTTGGCGAACAGGCAGGCGAGGAGCGCCGCCGCCGGCCCGGCCACGATACCCGCCAGCGCCGCCAGGTTGAGATGGTACCCCAGCGGCGCGACGTGGAACGACATCGCGACGACCATCAGCGCCGCGAAAAACCCCGCCCGGGCGAAGACGACCAGGTTCGGGGCCCGAAGGAACTTGAGCCACGAAAGAACCAAAAAGGCGGCCACGACGGCGTAGCCGGCCGCCCACAAGTAGAACGGTAGAACGCCGTCCGGAAGGTGGAGGTGGGCCATAGGATTTCGTCGGGCCGTTCGCCGGCGCGGCGGCTTACGCGATGCGGCGGACTTCCACTAACAGGCCGTCGGCGCGGACCACTTCCACCGACCCGCCCGCGGGGATGGCCTCGGCCGCGGTGGCGCGCCAATACTCGCCGCGGACGAATACCTGGCCGCCCGCGGGCCCCACCGCCGTCGTAGCCCGGCCGCGTTCGCCCACCATCCCCTTGTCGCCGGTGGTGGGTTTGCGGCGTTGGGCGCGCAGGCCCATCCCCACGGCGAAGAGGAAGAACAGCACCGTCGTGACCACCGCCGGTATGATGACGGCCCAGGATATCCGCAGGTATTGCGCGGGCGTATTTATGAGTAAAATAGAACCGAGCAGCATCGAGATCGTCCCTCCCACGGCCAGCAAGCCGTGGCTGGTTATCTTTATCTCGGCCAAAAAAAGTATTATAGCAAAAACGATGAGCCCCACGCCGGCGTAATTCACCGGCAGCGTCGACAGCGCGTAGAAGGCGAGGATGATGCAGATGCCGCCCGCCACGCCGGGCAGGATGGAGCCCGGGTTGGAGAGCTCGAAGATGATGCCGTAGAAGCCGATGATGAGGAGGATGTACGCGACGTTGGGGTCCGTCAGTACGGCGAGTAAGCGTTGGCGGAAGTCGGGCGTAAACTCCTCGACGCGCGCGCCCTTCGTCTTTATGACGACCTCGCGGCCCGCGGCCTTCACCTTCCGGCCGTCCACTTTCTTCAGCAGGTCGTCGAAGTTCTCGGCGACGAAGTCGACGACGTTCTCGGTTACGGCGTCCTCCGCCGACAGCGAGGCCGACTTGCGGACGGCGAGCTCGGCCCACTTCTCGTTGCGGCCTCGCCGCCGCGCCAGGCTCTTGATGTAGGAGGCGGCGTCGTTCGTTATCTTCTCCGTCATGGCCTCGTCGGCGCCCTCGCCGCCCATACCCAGGGTTACCGGGTGGGCCGCGCCGATGGAGGTGTTGGGGGCCATCGCCGCGACGTGCGCCGCCAGCGTGATGAAGGTCCCGGCGCTCGCGGCCCGGCCGCCCGGGGGCCACACGTACACCGCCACCGGCACCTTCGACGCCAGGATCTTCTTGATTATCTTGCGCATCGACGGGTCGAGGCCGCCCGGCGTGTCGAGCGAGACGACCACCAGCGACGCCCGGGCCGCCTCGGCCTCCTCGATCCCCTCGACGATGAACTCCGCCATTATGGGGCTGACGACGCCTTCGATTTTGAGGTGGCGGACGAGGGGGGCATCGGCTCGAGCGACAGCCGCGAGCGCTATAGCGGCGACGGCAACCGTAAGTAGTATTTTCCGTTTCGTTTTCATATTTTTAGTGGTAAATCGCCAGAACCCTTCCCAGCGAACTGGGCGCTACGCCCAAATATTCGTCGTAACCCTGGCTCGTCCGGTCCCACCATCCGGTAAGGCGCCAGTATTTTTTCCCGGCGGCCTCGTATCGCTCGAACTCGAAGTTACAATAGCCGCCGTCAGCGATGAAGCCGTTTAGGTCGTCGATCATGACCAGGAGCGATATAGATATGTTCTCGGCCTTGTACGTGGTCTCGCTTTCGCCCGGTTCGCCCACGCGGCCGGTGGGTATAGAGAGGCTAATCGAATACGCTCTAGTAAACATTTTGTTCAGCGCCATCCAAAACTCGGTATAAGACCACGACTCGGGGATAATATACATGCCGCCAGGCGGGCTTTGGCCTACGTCCCGGGGGTCGAAGTAGAAGACGAAGTTTTCGCTCAAAGCCGAAACGAGGATTTTCGTGGCCCGCTCGTTGAACGATATTTCGACGTTCTTGAGGACGTTAGCGGGCGACGTAGGCTCAACGCGGTCTATCTCCCGGGGCGTCACGCCCTCCTCCTCGCCGCAGGCCAGCGCCAGCAACGCGATTAACGTGACGCTGATTATTACCTTCTTCATTATCGTAACCTCCCTATCTAAATAGCGCTAGTACCCTGCCCAGCGTCGTAGGTGTCAAACCCGGGTATACGTCTAGGAACTCGCTCGTCCGGTCCCACCACCCGGTAAGGCGCCAGTACTTCTTGCCGGCGGCCTCGTAGCGCTCGAACTCGAAGTTGCAATACCCGTTATCGGCGATGAAGCCGTTTAGCTCGTCGATCATTACGACTAGGGAAAGGGTTATATTATCGGCCCGGTACGTGGTCTCGTTCTCGCCAGGCGTCCCGACGCGGCCTGTGGGAATGGATAACGAGATTGAATAGGCTTGTCTGAACATTTTATTTAGGACCTGCCAGAACTCGGTGTAGGACCACGACGGCGGGATAATATACATGCTCCCGGGCGGGTTCTGCCCTACGTCGCGCGGGTCGAAGTAGAAGACGAAGTTCGTGCTGAGCATGGCCTTGAGGAGGTTGATGTCGCTCCGGTTAAACGATATCTCGACGTTCTTCAGGACGTTGGCGGGCGTCGTAGGCTCGAGGCGGTCCGGCTCCCGGGGCGTTACGCCCTCCTCCTCGCCGCAGGCCAGCATTAATACGGCGACCGCTGCGAATGCTATTATTACCTTCTTCACGGCGTTACCTCCCTAATTAAATAGCGCTAGTACCCTACCGAGCGACGTCGGCGCGACGCCGCGGTTTTCGTCGTAACCTGGGCTCGTCCGGTCCCACCAGCCGGTTAGGCGCCAGTATTTTTTCCCGGCGGCCTCGTATCGCTCGAACTCGAAGTTACAATAGCCGCCGTCAGCGATGAAGCCGTTTAGGTCGTCGATCATGACCAGGAGCGATATAGATATGTTCTCGGCCTTGTACGTGGTCTCGCTTTCGCCCGGTTCGCCCACGCGGCCGGTGGGTATAGAGAGGCTAATCGAATACGCTCTAGTAAACATTTTGTTCAGCGCCATCCAAAACTCGGTATAAGACCACGACTCGGGGATGATGTACTCGCTACCCGGCGGGCTTTGGCCCACGTCCCGCGGGTCGAAGTAGAAGACGAAGTTTTCGCTCAAAGCCGAAACGAGGATTTTCGTGGCCCGCTCGTTGAACGATATTTCGACGTTCTTGAGGACGTTAGCGGGCGACGTAGGCTCGAGGCGGTCCGGCTCCCGGGGCGTAACGCCCTCCTCCTCGCCGCAGGCTAATAATAGGATCGCGGTAGCTATGGTGAAGATTAATACTTTCTTCACGTCGTTACCTCCCTAATTGAATAACGCTAATAACTTCCCGAGCGACGTCGGCGCGACGCCGGGGCTTTCGTCGTAACCTTGGCTCGTGCGGTCCCGCCACGCCGTAAGGCGCCAGTACTTCTTGCCCGCGGTCGAGTCGTACCGCTCGAATTCGAAATTGCAGTAACCGCCTTCGGCGATGAAGCCGTTGAGCTCGTCGATCATTACGAGCAACGAAAGGTTTATGTTGTCGGCCTTGTACACGGTCTCGTTCTCGCCGGGCGTCCCTACCCGGCCGGTGGGTATAGACAGGTTGATCGAATAGGCCTTGGTGAACATTTTCTGTGCAGCCTGCCAGAACTCGGTGTACGACCACGACTCCGGGATGACATACATGCTGCCCGGCGGGTTCTTCCCCACGTCGCGCGGGTCGAAGTAGAAGACGAAGTTCGGGCTCAGGCATTTTTTCAGGAGGTCAATATTCCTTTGGTTGAACGAAGTTTCTACGTTTTCTATAACGTCAGCTGGGTAAACGGGGTTTGTTACTGGTATTCGCGGCCGCGTGATGCCCTCCTCCTCGCCGCAGGCCAGCGCGAGCAACGTTATTATTACGAGGGTGATTATTACCTTATTCATCTCGCGACCTCCCTAAGTCGGCTTCTCGTACAGCGACAGTATATACCAGAGAGGCACCCGCTCGACGCCGGCCAGCGCTTCGCCGCCGCCCTCGGTATCGTCCCACCAGTTCGTTATCCGCCACCGGACCTGCCCTTGCTCGTTCTTATATTTTTCGAACTCGAAGTGGCAGTACCCCTCGTCTGCTATGTAGCCGTTTAGCTCGTCGACCATCACGAGGAGGGACAATTCAACTTTATCGGCCCAATAAGTATTTTCTTCGGGGGCCGGCTCGCCGACGCGCCCGGTGCTAATGGAAAGCGAAACGCTATACGCGCCTTTGAACATATTATACGCGATGTTCCAAAACTCCGTAAAGGTGTAACAGGGCGGCGGCCGGTAGTAACTCTCGGCCGGTTTGGGGCGGCCTATTTCTCCGGGGTCCGTGTAGAAGACGAAGTTGGGGCTCAAGCAATTCTTCAGGAGGTCTATATCTCTCTGGTTGAAAGATATTTCTATATTTTTTAAGACTTCTACCGGCGTGGTTACCGGCGGCGGGGGCGGCGGTTCCTCCTCACCGCAGGCGAGCGCCAGGAGCGCCAAGGCCACGGTCAAGGATATCATCCTGTTCATACTAACGCCTCCGAGTTATTCCCGGTAGTATAGCGCTAAAACCTTTCCCAGCGACCCGGGGGCGGTCCCGGCATGTCCGTCCAGGAGCTCGCTCGTGCGGTCCCACCACCCGGTAAGGCGCCAGCGTTTTTCGCCTTGCTCGGTCGCGTACTTCTCGAGCGCGAAGTCGCAGAAGCCTTTGTCTATCTTAAAGCCGTTAAGCTCGTCTACCATTACGAGCAGCGATATCTGAACGTTATCCGCCCGGTACGTCGTCTCGTTTTCGCCCGGCGCGCGCAGGGGCGCCACCGGCACGAAGAGTGAAATCGAGTACGCCGTTTCGAGCATACGATGCGCGCCGTTCGTGAAGTCGTCGTACGACCACGACTCCGGGATGACGTAGCGGCCGCCCGGCGGGTTCCTCCCCACGTCGCGCGGGTCGAAATAGAAGATGAATTCCGGGCTTAGGGATTTTTGAAGGTAGTCAATACTGCGCTGGTTGAAAGATATCTGTACCGCTTTTAAGACCTTCGCCGGCGACGTGTATTCGGGCACGGGCGGGGTTTTACCGTCGACGACGGTTTCGTCGCACCCGGTAAACGCCAAAGCCGTTAGCATACAGGCCGCCGGTCGTAATAATCCCCTCATCTTCTCCTCCTTAATAACCTACTTCGCGGCTTCACTCCGTCCCGATATTCTCCGCGGCCCAGAGAGCCAGGCCGCCGCAATCCTCCCGCGGGCGGCGCTCGAGCCGGGCCCCCTCGAGTTCCCACAGGATTACCTCGGCGACGAAGATCTCGCAGCCGGGCATTATATGGCCGCCGAAGCCGCGCCCTTGCCGGCTCGAGAGCGCGAGGTGCGCGTGCACGAACGGCTCGCCCTCCTTGAGCGAGACGTTGCCGGTGAGCGCGCAGATCTCCATCTCCTCGTCGAACTTATTTACTATATACTCCTTTTTTTCGACGTCGAAGATGCCGACCGCGGCCTTCCGGAGCGCCCCTATGCCCGACAGCGCGCCGACCTCGATACCTTCGGCCTTGACTAATTTATTTAATTCCTCCAGCAAGTCGCCGCCCGGCACCAGCCGCCGCACGACGACGCGCTTGACGTTCGTCGCGTCCATACCGTCTCCTTTTCGCGCCGTTAATATATCATACTAATTATGTCGGCGCAAAGAAAAGGCGTCGGGCCGTTTTCCCTTTTTGGCCTATATATTTTGTATTATAATCGCTCGAGCCGTTACTCATCGTAAACATGCCTAAAAACTTCGACGTAGAGGAAGCACCGCCCGAAGGCCTCGCGCGGTTCGACGATTTTCTGGCCGCGTCGCCCCAGGGTACGCCCTTCGCCGGCGCGGCGTGGCTTTCGCTATTGGCGGGGCAGCTGCCCGGGCGCGTCTTCGCGCTGGCCTTCGCCGCCGCCGGCGAGACGCGGGCGCTCGTGCCGGTATGGGAGCGCCGCGGCGCGCTCCTGGGTACGGTGGCGGAGATACCGCCGCTCACGCCGTACTGGGGGCCGTGCCTACCGCCGACCGGGGACCTCCGCGCCGAGCGCGCGAAGGCGCGCGACCACGACGTCCTGGCCGCGGTCGCGGCCGAGGTCCGCCGCCGCTGGCGCTACGCCCGCTTGGCCTGCCACCCTGCGCTGGGCGACGTGCGGCCCCTCAGCTGGGCCGGCTTCCGCGGCGACGCCCGCTACACGTCCATACTGCCGCCGACGCCGGAGGACGAGTTCCTGGCGTCGCTCTCGTCGTCGCTGCGGAACAAGCTGAAGCAGGGCGAGGGGCCGGCGGTCGAGGAGAGCGCGGACGCGGAGCCGTTCGTCGCGATGTACGAGGCGACCTTCGGCCGCCGCGGGATGGCGCCGCCGGTGGCCCCGTCTTTTTTGCGCGCGCTGGCGGCCGAATTCTGCGGCTCGGCCGGGGCCGTTTTTTATTTGAAGAACGAAAACGGCGAGCCGGTGGCCGGGCGCCTCGTCTTGTGGGGCCGGAGGTCGGCGTACGACCTGCTGGCCGCTTCGTTTGAAGAGGGACGCGGCCCGCTCGGCGCGTACTTGCTGTGGCGCGAGGTCCAGGCGGCCTGGAAGCGCGGTCTCCCGCTGGATATGGTGGGCGTCAACGTCGAGGCCATCGCGCGCTTCAAGGAGTCGTTCGGCGGCCGCCTTACGCCGTATTACCAGCTCGCGGCGTACCGCTCGCCGCTGGTTCGGCTGCTGGCCGCGGCCCGGCGGAGGGCCGGGCGGTGATAGGCGTCCACGTCGGCGAGTGCGGGTTGGGGGCGGCGCGGGCCCGCCACGTATTGGCGGAGCTGGCGTTGATGGCGGGGCTGCCGCGGGCCGACGGCTCGCCGGCGGTGACGCTGGCGCACGGCCGCGGCGAGTTCCCTCCCGGGCCCAAGGTCGTGATACCGTGCGAGGCGGAGCACGTCGCCCGGGAGACGCCGCCCGACGTGTGGCGCGACGGCGACGTGGAGGTCCCGATATTGTACCGGGCGCCGGTGCCGAAGGGGGAGGTCGTCGCCCGGGCCGTAGGCGGCGAGCCGCTTATCGTGCGGGAAGGGGAGGCCGTCTATCTGGGCTTCGACGTCGCGGCCGCCGCGGACTACTACCTCAACGGCCGCGGCGAGGTCGGTTGGCCGCGGGACCGGTGCGGCAGGCCTGACCTGCGCGGCGCGCCCCCCTGGCGCCGCGAATCGGTAGCGGTAGCGGTCGTCAACCGCTACGCGCGCTTGCTCGCCCGGGCGGCCGAGGCCGCGTGCGAGGCGGCGGGTATACCGTCGATTCGCTTCCGGTATTGGCCCGACGGCGCGCCGTTCGCGGCGGCGCTGAGCCACGACGTCGACCGGCTGCGGGGGCCGACCCGGCGGGAAGTGTTCAAGTCGTGGCTGCGTCCTTCCCCGAGCGGCGCCCGGGCCCGCTATAAGCTGCGGGATTTCGCCCGCGGGTCGGCGCCGCTCGAGCCGATGCCGGCTATCCGGGAGGCGGAGGAAGCGGCGGGAGGCGCGTCGACCTTCTTCGTCGGCTCCGTGCGCCGCGGCCCGATGGATTTCGCGTACGACCTTGACGACGTCGCCGGCCTGATAGGCGAGATTAAGGCCGCCGGCCGCGAGGTCGGCCTTCACGGCAGTTATTATACCGACGCGGCGGCGCTGCGCGAGGAGAGAGAACTCCTCGCGGGCGCGACGGGCCGGGAGGTCGCCGGCGTGCGCGGCCATTACCTTCGCCTGGGCGGCGACGAGGGTTGGCGGGCGGCGGAGGCCGCGGCCTTCGCGTACGACGCCTCTTTCGGCTTCGCGAACGAGGTCGGCCTGCGGGCGGGTGCCGCGCTCCCCTACCGGCCTTTCGACGGCGCCGCGGAGAGGCCGCACGACTTCGTCGAGGTGCCGCCGGCGGTGATGGACGGCACCCTGTTCCAATATAAGCGGCTCGGCCCCGGCCGGGCGTTGGCGGCGACGCTGCGGCTCGTCGCCGAGGCCGCGGCATGCGGCGGCCTGTGCTCCCTCATCTGGCACTACCGCGCCTTCCGCGGCGGCACCTTTCCGGAATGGGGGGCGGTATTCCGGGACGCCGTCGCCCATATAGTAGAAGCCGGCGGCCGGGCGCTCACGCACCGCGACGTCGCCGCCCGTTACCGGCTCAACGCCGCCGTCGCCGCGCGGGGCCCGGGCCCGGACGGCACTATCGAAATCGTGTTACCGGCGGGCGCGCCCGGCGACGTCGTCTTCGAGGGCCCGGAAGGTTGGAAGCTGGCGCGGGGCGACGTGCGCGCGCTCTCGCCGCGGACCTTCGCCGTCCCGGCCGGCGTGCGCGCCGCGGCGGTAGTTTTCGCCCGCGAGAGGTAGCCTCCTGTTCGTACCGAGACTCAAACCGTTCGTCGATTACGCCGCGCTGGCCGAGCTGGCGGGCGCGGCCGAAGTAGCGGTGGCGCGGGAGGCCGTGGGTTACGAAGAGGAGTTGCGGGCGTACTTCGGCGCCGCCGCGGTTTACCCCCTCTCCTCGGGCCGGGGCGCGATAATGTTGGCGCTGCGGGCGTTGGGCATAGGCCGGGGCGACGACGTGGCCATCCCGGCGTTCACCTGTCCCGCCGTGGCCGACGCGGTCCTCACCCTCGGCGCCATCCCGCACCTGGTCGACGTATCGCCGCGGCACTTCGGCCTGGAGCCCCGCAGCCTGCGGCGGGTCCTCGCCCGCGGCCGGACGCGGGCCGCGGTGGTGGCGCCGCTCTTCGGCGCGGTCCCCCCCCAGGACGAAGTACGGGAACTCCTCGCCGCGCGCGGCATACCGTGGGTGGAGGACGTCGCCCAGGCGTTCGGCTCGAGCCGGGCCGGCCGCCCCGCCGGTTCGACGGCGCCGCTGGCGGTGCTCTCCACCAACTTCGACAAACCCTTCACTACCGGGCGCGGCGGCGTTCTGGTGGTCAACGACGCCGCGTTGGTGCCGACGGCGGAGGAGTTAGTGGATTCGCTGCCGGCGCAGACGCGGGCGGAAGCCGAAACGGCGTTGAAAGGGCTCGTCATCTCGGATTACCTCTTCGACGCTGAGAGTTACGAGCCGTTCGTCTCGGTGGACCTGGGGTACCTGTACGCGGCCGCGGAGGGGGACGCGTACGACCTCGCCGACCTCGTCGCGAGGGGCGCAGCCGTCGCGGCGCGGCACGCCTCCGCCGCCAAGGAGAGGTTAATGCCGGCACGAAAGCCGCCGTTATCGCGCCGGTTGGTCCGGTGGTTCTTCCCCAGCTCCGCCGTCCCGCCGTTAGGCCCGGCGAAGCGGCTCGAGCCGTTGTTGGCCGCGTTGGGCTCGCGCCACCTGGCGGCGGCTCGAGCCGACGGCTCGAGGCGCCGGAGGCTCGCCGTGCTGTTCGACGAAGCCTTCGCCGGAAGCGCTTCGGCCCGGGCGCCGAATTGGGGCGCCGCGGGCGATGAGCCGTGGCCCATACGCTACCCGTTGTTCTTGCGGGATTGGGCCCGCCGGCCGGAAGTCATCAAGAGGTTGGCGGACGCCGGGTACGAGGCCGGGCCGTTCATATATCCCCGGCCGCTCTCGGGGATGTTCCCCTATTATAAGCTTTCGCGCACTACCGGCCGATATCTCCGCGGGGCCTGGCGCGCCGCGGCCGCGGTCGTCAACCTCCCGCTGCACGCCGGCGTCGGCGAGGAGGACGTTCTCAGGATGGCGGAGGCGGTGTGCGGATGAGCGGAGCGGGAAGCGTAACTTTGATAATCCCGACGTTGTCCCGTTTAAACGACCTCGAGATAACGCTTGAAGCGGTACAGGCGGGGACCGTTTTGCCGGGTGAGATCATTATCGTGGATGCGAGCCCGGACGACCGGACGGAGCGATTCATCGGGGAATTAGCGTTGAGAACCCGCGCCGTGGAGTTCGTTTATATCCGCGCGGAGCGGCCCGGCGTCCCCGGCCAACGCAATGCCGGCCTGGCGCGGGCGGAGGGGGATTTTATCCTTTTCGTAGATAACGACGTTACGGCCGCGCCCGATTTTATCGAGGAACTGCTCAAAGCCTTCGATAATCCGAAAGTCGGCGCCGCTTGCGGCCTGATATCCAACCAATTCCTACCGGGCGGTTATACCCGTTTTTTGCAATGGTTATTCCGGCAAACACGGTACGCCGGTCGCTCGTACTACCAGCGTTCGGGTTTCCCGACGTTCCTTTACCGGCCGCGAAAGCCTTCCGTAGTGGGCGCCTTGACGGGCGGCCTTACTATGTTCAGGAGGGAGGCTATCGGCGATTTCCGATTCGACGAACGCATCCTTTTCATCGACGACGATAGCTATTCGCTGGACCTTCGGGCCCGCGGCTGGGAGTTAATGCAGTGGCCGGCGGCGCGCGCCGAGCACCGGGAGGCGGGGGAAGGAAGGAGCTTCGCCGGCCGGGTGCGAAGTAACGTCGTAGGTCGTCGCCTTTTACACAAACGCTACTTCCCGCAAAACATACTTAACGTTTCAAGTTACTATTACGGCGTACTGGGAGGCGCGGCCGCGGCGGCGTTGCGGCTTAAGCCGCGCCTCATGCTGGGGAACGTTTTGGGCCTGTGGGACGTACTCCGAACCGGCGCCCGGCGCGTCGAAGCCGAGCCGGAAGGCAATCTCGCCCCAAAATCCGAATGACGGCGGAAGCGGCAAAACTTAGGATTGCCCTGGTGGGAATGGAGGAGCTGCCGGCGCTCACGGCGCTTCGGCTGCGCCAGGCCGGGTTCGCCGGCGCGCGGGCGTTGGAGGGCGCGCGGGGCTTCGGCCTGCTGCGCGCCGTCCGGCCGTACGACGTCTTCCACGCCGTGTATCCGGTCTATTATTTTAAATGGGTACCCGCGTTGAAGGCCGCCGGCAAGAAGGTCGTCTTTCACTGGATAGGGTCCGACTGGTACGAATGCAGCAGCAGGCCGGCGCTGCGGGCGCTGTTCGGCGCGGTCCGGCGGGGCGTCGACCTCCATATCGCCGACGCGCCGTGGCTCGTCGACGAGCTGGCCGCGGCCGAGGTCGACGCCCACCTCGTACCGACCATCTCGGAGAAGATGACCGGCGCGCTCGAGCCTATGCCCGAGGACTTTAAGTTGATGGCCTATATGCCGGACCGGCGGCGCGACTTCTACGGTTGGCCCGTCGTTAGGCTGGTCGCCGAGCGGTTTCCCGACGCGGAGGTAATAGCGGTCGGCGGCGACGCGGAGGCCGACGCGCCGTCCAACGTCCGCTTCACGGGCCTGGTGGACGGCGAGGCGATGGCCCGCCTGTATCGGGAGGTTTCGGCGCTCGTTCGTCCGACGGCCCACGACGGCCTGTCGCAAATGGTGCTCGAGGCGCTGCTGCGCGGCCGGCAAGTGGTGTGGAGCCGGCAGTTCCCCTTTTGCATCAGCGCGACGGCGCCGGAGGAGTTCGTCGCCGCGGTCGACCGGCTGGCGTCGTCCTGTCCCGCGAACGTCGACGGCTCGCGCTACGTCGCCGAAAATTATTCGGCCGAGGCCGCGTCGCGGGCGCTAGCCGCGGCGTACGACGATTTGTAACGCCGGGGCCGCGGGCCTGATAAAAAACGGGAGCCGATACGGCTCCCTTTTATTTCGCGGTCCGGAAGGCGCCGGCTACGGGATGGGGAACTCTTCCTCGGCGCCCGTGGTGGCGAGCTCGTAGTCCCACATATCGTCGGTGACGGGCCGCCCCTCCAATATGCGGGCGAAAAGCCAAAGGGGCGTATGCCAATAAATGCCGTAGCGGCGCAGGTAATAGGGCGACGTCTCCATCGAGTTCGCGCCCGGGGCGATGGTCAACAGGCCCTCGTAGCCGGCGTTGATGGCGACGCTGACGCCGTAGGAATTGAACGAGCCGTACGGCCAGGCGAAGGTCCGCACCGGCTTGCCGGTCGAGGCCTCCAACCGGTGTTTGGGATACGTTACTTCGCGCTCGAGCCAATAGGGGTAGGCGGCGCCCGTTTTCTCGGCGCTGGCGAGGTTGCCGTGGCTTATGGAGTGGGCGCCGATGGTAACGAGGTCGTCCGCCGCCAGCTCGCTCAGCTCGTACCACGTCATGGATTTGCCGCCGGTTCCGATGTAGTTGGTGTAAATGTAGACGGCGAAGGGGAAGCCGTATTCGGCGAGCAGGGGCCAGGCGAAGTCGTAGACCGAACGGTAGCCGTCGTCCACCGTTATCACCACCGAGCGCGGCGGCAGCAGGTCCGGGTCTTGCGTTTCCAGGGCCTCGACGAGTTGGTCTACGGATATGACCTCGTACCCGTTGCGCGCGATGTACTCGAGCTGGGCCCGGAAGTCGGCGTGCGATACCTCGTACTTGTTGGCCGGGGACAGCCGGAAGCGGTGGTACATCAAGATGACGCAGCGTTTGTCGCCCGGGCCGTAACCGCCGACGAACAGGCTCGCGCGGCCGTAGCGCTCGAGCTCGTCGCCGGATACCGCCAGCGCGTCGAACGCGCCGCCCGGCTCTTCCGGCTCGAGCGGCAGCCACAGCGAGCTGTCGCCCGCCCGGGCCCAGGCGTCGAAGACCACTTCCGCGGCGGGGAACGGGATGTATTCCGAGCCGAGGGCGAAGCTGTCCAACGTGAGCAGGGATGCGTCTCCGACGGCGGGGGCCCGTTCGGCCGCGGTGGAGTAGGCGTCGATAGGCTCGTCGCCCCGGCCCCGGGCCGGCGCCCACAGCGCGGCCCCGCAGAGCGAGGCGAGCGCGATAATCGTAATATTTACCCTGGGGAAAGGGGCCGACCGGCGGGCCCTACTCGAGCTCATTAACGGCGTCTTCTCCGTACGTTGTTACCTCGGCTTCGGGCGCGGTTTCCTCCGGCTTGGCCGAGATGTCGTCGACGTGTTGTTGGGCCAGCGCGATATACGCCGGGGAGTCCGACAGCTCCATAAACTTCCGGAAGTGCCTTATGGCCCGGCTCTTCTCGCCCTTCTTCTCGTACGCCAGCGCCGCGTTCCAGTGAGCGTCGGCGAAGTTGGGCTTTATGGCGAGGCACTTGTTGTAATACTTGACGGCGTCGTCGTAATACTCGCGCTCGAAGTAGACGTTGGCGAGGTTGTTGTAGGCCTTGAAGTAGTTGGGGAGGCCGTCGAGCGCGGCCTTGAACTCCTCGACCGCGGTAATATAAAGGCCCTTGCGCTTGTATATAATGCCCAGGTTGTTGTGGGCCAGCGGGTTCCGCTCGTCGATTTTCAATAATTTTTGGTATTCGGCCATCGCGCCGTCGTAGTCGCCTTTCTCGGCTAGCTCGTTGCCGCGCTCCAGGTGGCGCTCGATTTTATCTTTGTCCTCGTCGGCGACGGGCCGTCCCGGAAAGGAGAACGTGACCAGCACCAGCAGGGCCACGACCGAGACTAAGGCCGCTATCTTCTTCGGCATAGCTTAGACCTCTTGCTTGCGGCGTTTGGTTGTGATGATATCGAGGCGGCCGCTTTCCAGCAACCGCACGAACGCGTCGGCTATGGCGGGGTCGAATTGGGCCCCGCGGGCGGCGGTTATCTCTCGGGCGGCTTCCTCTTTCGATTTGGCCTCGCGGTACCGCCGGCCGGTGGTCATGGCGTCGAAGGAGTCCGCCACGGCGATAACGCGGGCGATGAGCGGGATGTCCTCGCCGGCGAGGCCGTCGGGGTAACCGGAGCCGTCGTAGTGTTCGTGGTGGTAACGGACGCCGTCGAGCGCGTTACGGAGCAGCGGGATGCCGCGGAGGATATCGGCCCCTATCAGCGGGTGGCGCCGGAGTTCGGCCAGCTGCTCCTCCGTGATGCCGTTGGGCATGCGCAGGACTTCTTCCGGGACGCCGAGGTATCCCACGTCGTGGAGCACCGCGCCGAACAGCAGGTCCTGCCGCCGGTCTTCCTTGAGGCCGATCTCGTCGGCGAGGGCGGAGGCGTAGAGCGTTACGCGCTCGGTGTGGCCGCGGGTATATTTGTCTTTGGCCTCGATGGCGGAGATGAGGGCGCGCACCAGGCCGCCGTAGTTTTTCTTCGTCTTCTCGAGCAGGCGCGCGGTCTCGATGCTGACGGCGGCGAGGTTCACCAGCGCCGCCAGCAGGCGGAGTTCGTCGGCGTCGAATTCGCGCCCCGTTATCTTGGCCCCCAGCCCCACGATGCCGATCAAGCGGTTTTTAAAGCGGATGGGCGCGAGGGCCGCGATGCCCTTTTCTACGAACGGCTCGAGCTGGCGCCGGTCGCCCTCCTCTAGCTCCTCCGCGAGCGCGCCCACGAGAGCGGGGCCGGCGTGGCCGTCGACGACGTCGGCCAAACCCTGCGGCGGGATGGTCAACTCGTGGAGCGCTTCGGCGTCGAGGCCGCGGGCGGCGCCGACCTCCAGGCCGCCGTCGGGGGCGCGAAGCAAGACCACCGCCCGGTCGGTGCTGAATTGTCCGGTCGCCATCATGAGGAGGGCGGGCAGCATCTTCTCGGTCTCGATCGCCTCGGCCAGGCTTTGGGATACCGTAAAGAGCGTCTCCATCTCCATGGCCTTGCGGCCTATTTCCCTTTTGGCCCCGGGCGAGTGGTCGGGGGGGCGACTCGCCGCCAGGTGCTTGTCCAGGGCAAGGTTGAGGGACGTCCCCAGGTACCGGAGGAGACGCCGCTCCTCGTTGGCGACGGCGCCGCCGTCCTTCTTTTCGCCCACCACCAGGACGGCGATAATTTTATCGGCGATGCTGAAGGGGAGGACGAATTGGGTGCGGTTTTTGTCGGCCCACTTACCCAGCGTTCTGCCGTACGAGGCGAGCTCTTCGGCGCCGACTATTCCTTGGGCGGGCAGGTTGTCCGCCAGGGCCGACTTCACGGCGTCGTCGACCGGGGGGAAGTTGTCGCGCGCCGCGGCGGCGACGAGGCCGGCGTCTTCGACCAACGGCACGAACGCGCACTGGTTCAGCGCCATATAGTTGGCCGTCACGTCGACTAATTGCGACAACTTGCGGTCGAATTCACGGTCGCCCCCCAGGACGTCGGAGTAGGCGGCCAGCAGCGAGAACAGCGCTTGCGGGACGCGGGGTGCCGCGAGCGCCTCGGCCGCGCCCGCGGTGAGCTCTTCCAAGCTGGGGGGTTTGGGGAGCTTCCCGCCGCGAAACCTCTCGACCGCCTGGTCGACGTCGTCGGCGACGATGAAGTAGTCGAGAACGTCGAGCGTCTTGAAGACGGTTAATATTTTGTTCTGCATCTTGACGAAGATGATGTCGCCGTCGTTTTTGCGCATTTCGCCGACCGCGGACAGGAAGGCTCCCATCCCGGCGCTGGAGATGAAGTCCACTCCTTGGAGGTCGAGTACGATGCGGTAGACTTTTTCCTTAAGGCAAGCGTCCAATAGGCCCTGTATACCCGCCGAACCCTCCACGCCCAACGTGCCCGAGACCTTGAATACGTGGATGCCGTCGGGCGTTTTGGCCGTGATTTTAATGGAGAGTTCTTTGGCCATGGCGTTCTCTAAGAGACGGCCGGCGTACGGGGTAGGTATTTGATGAGCTCGAGGATATTCTCTCGCCCCTGGCGGCGGTAGAGAATCTCATCCATGCAGGCTTCTATGATGTGCATGCCGAGGCCGCCGTCCTGTTCGGTCTCGATTATCTTCGCGATATCCTTGTCCTTCAGCGACGACGGCTCGAAGGCGCCACCCTCGTCGCGTATGGTAACGACGAGCTTGTCGAGCTCCACCGCCAGCTTCACGTCGATGAAGTTATTGGGGTTGTTGGCGTAGGCGTGTTCGATGACGTTGGCGCACGCCTCGTAAATAGACAGCTCGATTTCGAAGACGGCGCGCTCGTTGAAGCCCAGCGCCCGGGCGATATACGAGCCCCACTTCCGCACTTTCTCGAGCTGCGGAACGGCGCTTTTGATGCGGAACTGGTATTCTCGTTCGGCCATAGGATTCGGCGCGGGTCAGGCCGCGGTTTCGTCGGCTCCCGGCGAGGCCGCGGCGGCCGCGGCGGCCGGTTCCTCGGCCGACGCGCCGGGAGGTTTGAGCGTTATGGCCAACATGGTCATGTCGTCCTGCTGCGGGCGGTCGCCCACGAACGTCGCTATCCGCTGCAATATGGCGTCGATGATCTCCTGGACCTGCGCGGTCCGTTTATCGGCCAACGTCTCGAGCAAGCGGTCCATTCCGAACTCTTCGTCGTTTTTGTTCAGCGAGTCCATAATGCCGTCGGTGTAGGTGAAGATGGTGTCGCCGTCCTCGAGCGGGAGCGTCGTCTCTTCCAGCCGGTCGTCGAAAAACGCGCCCGACATGAAGCCCACCGGCCTTCCCTGGGTCTTGAGCATCTCGTACGGGACCGGCCCGCCCTTCTTGACGATGACCAGCGGATTGTGGCCGGCGTTGGCGAAGCTGAAGGTGCGACGCTCGACGTCGAGCACGCCGTACAGCACCGTCACGAACATGCCCCGGTGGATGTCGGGCGCGATGATGTCGTTGGCCCGGATGAGGACTTCGCGCGGCGAGAGGTGCTGGCGCGCCTGGGCGCGGATGACGCTGCGAGCCACGCCCATAACGAGCAGGCCGGGGACCCCTTTGCCCGATACGTCCGCGATGACGACCCCCACCCGCCTGCTGTCGATGGCCAGCAGGTCGAAGTAGTCGCCCCCTACTTCGGTCGCGCTCTCGCATACCGCGGCCACCTCTACGGCCTCCATCTCGGGGAAGGCCGTCGGGAGCAGGCTCTGCTGGATGCCGCGCGCGATCTCGAGCTCCTTCGACATCCGCTCCTTTTCCACCAGCTCCTCGCGGGCTTTGGCCAGGCGGGTGGTCATCTCGTTCAACGTCGTCGAGAGCTGGCCTATCTCGTCCCGGCCCGATACCTTTACGCGGACGCTGAGGTCCCCCTCGCCGATGCGCCGCGCCCCTTCGGCCAACCTCTTGACGGGGGTGGTAATGAACCCGGTGAGGATTACGCCCGCGACGCTGCCCAGCAAGCTCACGATGACGGCGATGGCTATTATCTGCAGCTGCGCCGAGCGGAGGGCCTTTTCGATTTTCCCCTTCGACGAGCGTATGAAGACCCGGCCGATGTTCGAAATCTGGCCCTCGTACGTCCGCTTGATGGGCGCGTTCACGACGAAGACGTCCTCGCCCTCGGCCACCATCTCCTCGGCGTCGAGATACGGAATGTCGGCCACGGGTTCCAGGCCGCGGGGGGGGTCGTAGCGGCTTCCTATCTTGGTTACTTCCGGATGGGCGAGGATGGTGCCGTTCCGGTCAACCACCACGATGCTCTCGATGTCCGGGTCTCGCGACATCATTTCGCGGAGGAGCTTTTGGAACGTCAGCTCGGGGTCGGGCTCGAGCATGGTCCGTTCGGAGGAAGCGGCGATGCTGCGCGCTTGGGCCAGGACCCTCAGCTCGACCTCGCGGGTGAGGGCCACCTTCTCGTGTCGCAGGATGATGAAGCCGGTAACGGTTACGAGAGCCAGGACGAACGCGACGGCTACGATCGCGCCTTTGGTCCGCAACGAGGACAGTATGTTTCTTAACCTTCGCATCGGGTCAGCCAAACCACCTTTACGACAGTCCGTCGACGCCCGCCGTGCCGCTCGCGTAGCGCCTTACCTGATTTGGTCTATTTCGGTCTCCGCCTTCTTTATGTAGCGTTGCAGCTTTTCGTTTCCCGGCTCGAGCGCCAGCGCGCGCCGCCACACCCTGAGCGCCGCCGAAAGCGAGCCTTTGGAGTAGAAGTCCAAACCCTGGTAGAGGTATGCCTCGATGAGTTTGGCGCGGGCGGCGGCGTAGTCCGGGTATTGCCGGACTATGTCCAGTAGCTCTCGGGCGGCCTCCGCCACGCCGCCCCTATTGAGTAGCGCGCTCGCCTCCCGGTACTTTTCTATTACGTCTTCCGGTATCCGGGGTACGGGCGGGGGGACTTCGAGCGGTTTAGCGGTGGCGGCGAGGAGTTGTTGCGTTTCGGCCAGGAGGTTGCGGGCGCGCGTATGGTCGGGGTGCGCCGCCAGTATTTCGCGGTAAACGCCAATGGCGCTCCGATACGCGCCGCGCCGCCGGTAGCCTTGGGCTCGGGCGAGGAGTTCGGCGACGCGTTTCTCCTCGGCCTCGCGCGCGGCTTCCTCGGCTTCCAGGTCGTCGACCCTCGCCAGCGACTCGGCGGCGAGGAAATCTTGCGGAACTACGGCCAGCGCGCTGCGGTAAGCCTGCCGTGCCCGCTCCCAATCGTTCCGCTCGATGCTTTCGGCGCCGTCGGCCATGTATTGGTGATACTTCGCCCTGGTCCAGTACCGGCGGGCGACGACGTCGTGGGGGTCCCATTCCAGGATGTCGGCGAATCGCTCCGCGGCGAGTTCGTAGTTGCCGGCCTCGAAATAGCCCCGCCCCTCCGCCAGCCATAATTCGGTTTGGCGGCGCCGTTCGCTGCGGCCGTGGATGTCGCGGCCCGGGTTGACCGAGACCGATAAGTAATGCGAGGAACCGAACTCCCGGGCGGTATAGGCGTAGTCGAAAGACAGCAGGTCGGTGTTGACGCCGATTCCCGCGGCGGGTTGGGTGCCGGTCGCGCCGGCGCGCACCGCGAGCAACGAAGCCACGACGAATTCGCAGCCGATCGCGACCCGCGACGGTTCCGAGAAGGGCAGCGAGAACGTCAGCGCCAGCCGGTGGCGGCCTACGTCGCGCGCCCACGACGCGCCGGCGTTTACGGCCAGCGGTTCGCGGTACCGCCCGGCGAAGACGTCGCGCTGGGTGGCGACCAGGTTTTGGGCGGCGAGGCCCAAGGCGACGGTTCCGGCGGCGTACTCTACCGAAGGGGCCGCGGCCAGCGGCCGCAAATAGATGCCCGCGTCCGCGCCGAAGTTCTGGTACGTAGCTCGCGGTTCGGTGAGGTGGCGTTCGTAGTTGAAAGCCCCGCCCAGCGCCAACCAGGACGTCGCGGCGACGCCGTAGCCGCCGGCCAGGCGGTCATCGTGATAGGTGTATCCCCCCAAGTATCGGCCTTCGCCGGAATATCGTTCCACGCCGCCGACGCGTACCGTCCCGAAGCCGCCGGCTACGGTCCCGTAGGCGCCCAGCGGGACCGCGCCGCCCACGACTTCCGAGGCCGGGTGCGGCGCCGGGAAGATCTTGTGGTTGAAGGTGAACTGCAGCGACGACAGCTCGGCCAGGACGGCGGGGTTCGCTTCCAGCGCGTAGAACCCCAAGTCCAGCGCCGGGTTAGGGCCCAACGTCGCGGCCCGGGCGTTAGCGAAGGTTACTCGCTCCGCGCGGGCGTTGCCGGCGGTTATAAGGCAGCATAAGGCCATTAGCGTTTTCCAGCAAAGTATACGGTTCGACGACATCTCTCGGCGCGTGCGAGTGTCCGTTCATATTCTATCTGTCTACGATCGCGACGAAGGTGTCGCGGTAGGGTTCGCCCCCCATACGCACGTCGAGGACTACCAGGTACGGCCCGGCCCGCACGAGCTCGCCGTCGTCGTCGCGGCCGTCCCACCGTTCTCGGCCTCGATAAACCCCTTTCGGGCGGTCGACGCGTTCCGCCAGCGTCCGCACGTGGTTCCCGTCCAGGTCGTACACGTTGATCGAAACGACGGCGTCTGCGGGCAAGTAATACGCGAGTTGCGCGTCGGCGTAGCCGGCCACGAACGGGTTCGGGTAGGCGAAGAGGCGTAAATCGCCGTCCTCGGCGGCGACTACGCCGGTACCGCCGGCGAGGATGGTTAAAATTAACAGGTACTTCCGTTTACGATATTTATACACTTTCCCTATAATATAAACTACCACAAAACGCCGAATGTATCAATATCTACCGCGTTTTTATAACCCTTGCAAAAAGGCCGGCTTGAAATGCTAAAAAACCCGCCCTGGCGGCGGGCTTTCGGCAAGCTTATTTAAATTTCAGCGCGTGACCGCCATCTTCTTGGTCGCGACGTCGGCGCCGGCCGTCAGGCGGTACAGGTATACGCCCGCCGGCAGCGGCTTCCCGCCGTCGTCCGTCAGGCCGTACCGTTCCTCGTATACCCCGGCCTCGCGGACGTCCTTCGCTACCGTCGCGACCCGGCGGCCGCTCAGGTCGTACACCACCAGCTCCACTTCCGCGCGAGCCGGCAGCGTGTACTTGAAGACCGTATCGTCCCGCGCCGGGTTCGGGTAATTCTGGAACAGGCCGAAAGACATCGGCTTGCCCGAGGGCGGCGTCGTGTTCTTCTTCTCGCCGTATCCCAGGATGAACTTGCCGAGGCCGTCCGCCACCGCCACCACGCGGCGGTTGCGCTTGTCGACCGTACCGCCCAGGTCTTCCCAGCTCGAGCCGGTCCAACGGTAGACGGAGAGATAGTCCTCGCGCGTGACTTCCAGGCCTTCGTACGACAGCGTCACCTCGAGCGGCTTCGCCAACCTCGCCCACCCGGGACCGTATTCGTACGCCGGCCCGAGCGTCACGACGGCGGCTTTCTCACCGTCCGCCTTCGCCCCGTCCGCGGCTAAGGCGTGCGTATTTTCACGTTCGCCGCGTACGATCGTAAACAACGTCCGTTTAATTACGCCGCCGAGAGGGAGGTTGAGCGAGGCGCCTTCGCCGCTCACCGTGCCGCCGCGCGCCGTCAGAAACCCGGCGGCGAAGTACTTTTGGCCCGACACGACGTTGCCGGCTTCGTCGGCGACGCGCCAATTTACGGAACCTTCGCCGGCCTTGCCGCCGTTAATGCCGTAGGTGCCGACGTACGAGTACCCGGGTTTGGCGACCGCCAGCTCGACCATTTTCCGGGAGGTCG
>Ga0307380_10002298_pt1 | contig 27279 bp, 38 predicted proteins | sample UN3MG_FD_202239 | JGI IMG/M metagenome (GOLD analysis project Ga0307380, IMG submission 202239) | Soil microbial communities from Risofladan, Vaasa, Finland - UN-3 | ecosystem: Environmental > Terrestrial > Soil > Coastal area > Acid sulfate soil | place: Finland: Risofladan, Vaasa | collected... | reverse complement strand
ACATAGTCGGTGGAAATAGCACTGAGAAGGTTGATTCTGAAAATCAGGACAACGATATTGATAACTCTGATAACTCAGACAACTCTGATAACTCAGACAACAGTCAGGTGGACGACAACTCTGACAACAGTGAGCAACCAGACAACTCCGTTGTTAACAACGAAGCTGGTCCGTAACTATACAGCTCCTCGTTGCTGTGTTGTTAAGCATAAAAGGGGCTCCGGCCCCTTTTTTGTGCTTGACATTAACTCCACATTAGTGTAATATCCTATTTTCAGGAGATGACCATGGCAGAATTTAAAGCAGAAGTAGTTGAATTAAAAATTGAAGAGCATCCAAATGCAGATGCCCTAGAACTTGCAGTGGTTGGAGATTATCGAGCGGTTGTACGCAAGGGTGATTTCGTAACAGGTGACTGGGGTATTTATATTCCAGAACAGGCCATTGTACCACTGTGGCTCATTGAACAACTTGGTCTTGAAGGTAGGCTTGCTGGTAAGGAAAAAAACCGCGTGAAGCCCGTAAAACTTAGGGGTCAGTTGAGTCAAGGGCTAGTAATGCCTGTGTTTTACGTACACAGCTTGATCATCTCTTATCATATTACTGTGCCTGATAAAGATGGTAACATGCATAATCCTCAAGTACATAAGGGCGACGATGTAACTGAACTGCTTGGTATTACCAAGTGGGAGCCACATATCCCTACTGCTATGAACGGCAAGTGCTGGAACGCTATGGGTAAGACTATCCGCTTTGATATTCAGAACGTGAAGAGGTACCCGGATGTTCTTAAAGGAGGTGAAGAAGTTGTAATGACTGAGAAGTTACATGGTACTTGGTGTTGCTTCGGTAAGCATGGTAGTGATTACATTGTAACTTCCAAAGGCTTGAGTGATAGGGGGTTGGCATTTACTTTAGATGCTGACAACGAAAAGAACCTGTACGTAAGATACTTTCTTAAACAGGGCGGTAAAGAAATCCTTGATAGGTTGGTTTACATTACAGGTCGTGATAAGGTTTACATTCTGGGTGAAATTTTCGGTCCGGTACAGGATTTAAAGTACGGGATGCGGAAGGCAACCTTTAGAATCTTCGACATCTATGTTGGCGATCCCAATGGCCGGGGCACAGGGGGTTGTTTTTATTTTAACCCTAAGACTCTGCTTGCCATGATCTCTGATATTAATATTCTGAATGCACAGGTGGGTATTAAGACGGTGGCTGAGATAGTGCCTATATTGTATCATGGGCCGTTTTCCAGAAAAGTGATGGAAGAATACACTAATGGTATGGAAACCGTCTCAGGGAATCAGGAACACATCAGGGAGGGTATTGTTATCAACCCTATTGTAGAACGCAGTGACCCTGAACTTGGGCGTGTTGTCCTCAAGAGTGTAAGTGAGGATTACTTGTTGCGTAAGAACAAAGATGCTACGGAGTTCAACTAATGTACAATACCAAATCATATCAGAGGATACTGAAAGCCCGTAAGTTGGGGGTGGAGTGCAGTGGTGAATATAGTTTAGCCACCACCCCAACCTCCCATACTTGTACGAGATGTTCATACACATGGGATGCGAAGCCGGTTCTCATACTGGGTAAACATGTTAAGTGCCCTAATTGTAAAAACATACGTAGGGTAGAGAGACTCAATAAGAAGTATGCCAAGACAAGGATGAATATTGAGTGTATTGAACCATATGTCAAGGGGCAGCGAAGTTTTTTACATAGATGTACAAAATGCTTGACTGTGTGGAGTGTACGACCAAGCTCTATCCTGTATGGGCGAAGTCATTGTATTAGTTGCCACACCCCATTCAACCGTACCCCGGAGTTTCTTAAAAAAGAATATCTCAAGAAACTGAGAAAGAGACACCCTAAAATAGAATGTATTGGGGAATATACCCATAGTCTAGTGAGGGTATTACATAAGTGCCACACGTGTGAGCATGAGTGGGAGCCGTACCCGAACAATCTTATCCAAGGGCATGGCTGTCCTAATTGTGCACCGAACAGGGTAGCATTTAAAGACCACTAAATTCCCAACTGTTATAAATAACAGTATGAAACTTTCTGATATATTAACTGAATCTATTATACTTGAATCTATTACGTTCTGGATTCCCGATGAATCCAAATATGGCATGGGTAAATGCCCCTTCTGTGATGATGGAATTGATGGATATCACTCTAAGGTGGGTAATTATTATAGTGGAAAGAAACCTACAAGCTATAAGGAAATTGCCGATAGTCGAATACGTTGGGATGAGCTGTTGAAGCGATTGAAGGCTCGATTAGAATTTCAAACAGAGTTTAAGAATGCAAATAAAGGGCAACCGGAAGATTTTCAAACTAGGGTAGATGATTCAATTAATAAGATAACCAAGGCCATTGAACTGAGAACCAGTAGACATGAGGCCGTGGCCAAGCGTATATTTGATGGCGGTTTCGATGCGGGCCCATGTCAAGCATGTGATGGAACACAGGAGTATGAACAGCAGTTGTCTACTGCCCCGGAGTTAAACGTAGCCAATACTAATGCCCGTGTTGTGCTAGATATATTGGGATTAGAGTTTGATTATTCCGGAAGTATACCAGCTAAAGACATCCCCACACTTAGACGAAGGCTTATTCAATTTTCAAATTCCAAGGGAAGTGCCGACGCTTACACCCGAGATTACGAAAAAAGCCAATCAACTACTATGCGAAAATCTAAAGACGCCGATGGTATAACCAGACTTGAACCTAAGAAGGGGGCCACTATGATAGACATGGGGCTGTCGAAGGAACAGATACGGGGATATGTTGACAGGTTAATGCCTCTTTTGGATTACGCCCAGAAAAAGGATGTTGACATTACTTGGGGATAGTATACCCAAAGTGTTCTATCTCTTCACTAAACTTGTTTGCTATAATATCTTGAAACACCGGGTCATTAATAATCTCTTGTTGATATCCATATGCCGGGGCGTTTTTAACTCGTACCCTCGGTACTCTAGGGACTGTTATATTGAACTCGGATTGGAAGAATTCTATTACCCCAGCATCGAGATTATCAAAATCTAGTGTATGTACATTGTTAAATAAAGTACCATCTTTGAGTCTGAAGTAATCTAGATATCCACCAAGTACTCTCCTATTGAAATATTTATTATATCCATCCTTAGTGTATGGGTGCTCCCAGCCGTGTTTAACACAAGCCTGCACGTACCATGATGCCCATTTCTCCCACGTGTTCCTCTTAACGGCTAGGACTTTAAATGAATTTAAATCCAAACTTGGAAGTTTATCTTGCACATTTGCTAAGGAATAATGCATCCCCATAATGTCACTATAGTTATGCTTGAAGTGTTCAACTATTAGTTCGCGGATGGAGCTACCACCCGTTTTGGATATATGTATAAAAATTATGTTGTGTGGTTTTATAATCATAATGGCTTATAGAAATTAACAAGTGCCTCCATTTCTTTTAATGTGGCATCAGATTTTAGTTTGTTTGCACGGTTAGATATGATGATAACATTATCTCTGGTGTACCCCTTAGATGAATCCACTCTATCGAATGATATGCTATCGTCCCGGGGGTGGTCTCGATGAAAGTATATTGGTATACCGAAGACTGGACATCTGAGTGGGATACCTATATCATCTATATCTGCTACTGTTAATTCAAAGGGAATGCCACGCTTTAATGCAGATGCCTTGAGGTTATTTAGTAGTTGCTTTGTGTCTTTATCTGTGATATGATACGTGTTCATGATACTATTTAGGAGAGACATAAATGCATGAACTGAATTTAGATAAGGTGTTTGAATAACATGCCAAAGAACGGCAATTTTATGGTAGGTTATGGTGCCCCATCCACAACATCCCCTCTACAACAGTTTAGAGACGATGTTATGAAACTTACATTGAATGAAATAGAAGAGGCGTTACGTGATATTCCATTCTCTCACACGGATGTGACTATTGCCTTTCATGCAGGTCAACGGTATAAAATATTAGTATATGAATTAATTAGAAGGCTGGAGGTATAAATATGTATACGGACCCACCGATTAAACGTGTCGTTATTGATAGGGCATTGGAACAGCACAAGGAAAATGTTAAGGGTAGATCTGTGGATCACTTACTGGATAGGATAGCGGAACTTAACATTAGTCACGAACACATGTACAGAGATGCTCGATTACTACAAAATTTAGTAAGCGAACTTTTAGATCAAATCAAATAGAATAGACTGAGCAATCGCGGTCGTAAGGTCGAGGAAGCTCGGGACAAGCCCGACACCAAGTAGGAGGCGAAAGCCGTTTGGACTACAAGATACAGATGGGGCTTGCAACACAAACAGGAGTAGGGAAGTGTCGCCCTTTGATCTCCGGGTTGTGGCAGCACGATAAGTGCCTATGAAAGTAGAGACGAATGATTGCATAAAACAGAATCCCGGCTACTGGTCTATTCTATTATTTATTTTAAGGAGAACTACATGAAAGCAGTTATATCAGAAAGAGTGGATGGTACGTGGTGGATCAAGTTACAGCTACCCCGAAACACCCCGGATTTACAGGTTATGGAAGTATACAATGATAAAGCTTCCGCCAAGCGTGGGGCCAAGAGATACTTGAAGCGTTTTGGTTTCGAGGGGAATGAAGTAATAGTACAGGAGCAGCCATACTAATATGGAAGATGGAGATAAAAGTTTTACAGCCGAAGAGTTACTTAACTATGAAAGGTGGCAGACCACACATGGCTTCCACCCAACATGGCATGAGAGAACTGAACTTCTGGCTGATTTTATACCCCAAGATACAAAGACTGTTCTAGAATTTGGTGCCGGTGATTGTCACCTTCGTGGCGTGTTACCTAAACATATTAGGTATACACCATCGGATTTGGTGTCAAGGGGACCAGATACAATAGTACAAGACTTGAATGAGACTCCATACTCATTCCTTGATAGGCATTATGATGCAGTTGTGTTAAGCGGTGTGTTTGAATATATCATACCCATAGGTGAGTTTATAGCGTATCTGTATGAGGTAACTGACACTGTTGCATGTTCGTATGCTGGAACCGCTTCACACACTCCATCCCCGGATAGCACCGAGGGGTGGGTTAATAGGTTAACACAGCAAGAGTTCTGTGATATGTTCACTGATGTTGGATTTGTAATACAAGAACGTAGTGATTGGAAAGGTCAGAAATTATATAAGTTTGGGAGAGTAAAATGACTACTGAATTAGAACAAAAAGCGTTAGACGCCGCTGCTAAGTTACGTGCCATGGCAGTAGAAAACGCGGAACTGATGGAGAAGGTTAAAGCTAAGGCGGCAACTAAAGAGATTGGCCCTGACGGTGAATTTATTGATAAGGAATTCAGTAATGGTATTAAAGAATTGATTGAGGATACCAAGAAACTTTCGGATGAAATAGCTGCCATTCTGCCCCTGTAGTTCAACAGGTAAAATAGGACCTTGGTACGGTTCAGTTCCCAGTTCGAGTCTGGGTGGGGGCACCAAATTTTGTAATTGTTATAAATATTGTATGAACATTAATTATAGGAGTTGATACAATGGGCTGTTTAACAGTTAAAGAAGCGTTAATAGATGTTGCCAAAGCAGCAGCAGCTCCGCTCTACGCACAGTATGAAGCGGATTTAGCTACCTTACGGTCAATACTCCCGGGTAGTTATGAGACTAAAGAGGACTGGGAAGCAGCGAGGAATGCTGCTATTCTTGATACTGTAACCTCCACGGAAGCATATCAGACAGCACTTGCGGTTGTTAACACGATTAATAGCACAATAGTAGGGATAAAGGGTTGGGTTTTTGATCTTCAGGCACTTACTATTCAAAATGGTTCACTTGCACTGCTGAATCAGCTATTGGCATTACCTATACCCGGCATTGAGGCCATAGAAATACCAGTTAGAGCGGCTATGGCAACGGCAGTGACGGTACAGCAGACAATGCAATGTGCGGCACCGTGAGAATATTAATGAGAGGATAATTTTGAAACGTCTTAGCAATACGCAATGTATAGTAATACCTATTATCCCAGAAATGGTTGAATTAGCTACAATAAGAGCGGCGAACTTACCGAAGTCTACACTTAAGAATTCTGTAATGAAGGGTAAAAAAACAATGATTGGGTTTTTGGGTGAAATAGCTCTTAATTATTTACTTATGGATAGTGTAGTTGAAAACACATTCGATTATGATCTTATATACAAAGGATTAAAAATTGAGGTAAAAACTAAGGATACAACAGTTGTGCCTCAGATTGATTATGAAGGTACAGTGCCAGCATACAACAAAACGCAACAATGTGATGTATATGCCTTTTTGCGTGTTTTAAATGATCTAAGTAATGCGTACTTCTGTGGAATGATTCAAAAAAATGTGTTTGATGAAAAAGCATATTTCGTAAAAGAAGGTCAGAGATATGGTAGTAATAATTGGAAAGCGAGAGTTGATTGTTGGAATATGTTTTACTATGATTTAATTATACCGGACCTTCTTATAGAACATGCAAAGAAGAGCGGCTTTGAAACAATCAATTGGTTGCTTTAAATATACCAGAAGGGGGTTGACTTTCATTGAAACAGGTGGTATAGTGTAAATACTAACAGAAGGAAATTATTATGTATCAAACAAACGGTAAGCATTAGGTACCCGAACCCCGAGGTTCTCCCCGGTTAAATGAGCTATATCAATCATTTAACTATAACTTATATGGAGAACTATTATGAACAACGAAACACTTAAGAAAACATTTTTAGACAGCCTTGAACCACTTGACAATGAATGTCAGGTGTCCTTATCCGATTTCACTACTGACCAGTTGAATGCTTTTGCCAGCATAGCTAGTAATCTTTGTGAGGAAATTGAGAGCTATATTCACAACACTCCCAGATTACGGGAACTCATTGAAAGTGACTACACCTCTTGTAGCATTGGAAGCATCACTTTTGGTGAGGATGGTATTACCTTTCACATGCTAGAGAATGGTTGTAGTTGTTGTCCTCACGACGAATGGGATAGAACTATTCCTACCTCTTGGTTAACTGGAGCGGGATGGAAGGCAGAAGCCGAAAGGATTGAAACGGCTAAGAAGGCAAAGGAAAGTAAAGAACGCCGTGAGAGGGAACTGAAGGCCAAGGAAGCCAAATTACGCGAGGAAGAAAAAGACCTGTCGGAGTTTAAACGGTTGAGTGCAAAGTTTGGTAGTAAAGTATAAATACTGGTCTAAGGATTATAAAATGCAACTAAATAAGGAGAGAAATATGAAGGGTCTATTCTATTAGATAACTTCCATTCGTGGTCCCCCTATGTTATAATGCGATTCAGTGATAACTTAAATGAATGAACATTATATAACACATAGGAAATTATTATGACTACTCAAATTAGTAACATTAAGAAAGAAATATTTGTAACAAAAGAACACTATCTGCATTTCAGACAAGCGTGGAAAGACTATATCAATTCAGGTAAAGCCAAGCCTACATTTGTCGAAGATGCGTATAGAGGGCGGATCAAGTACAGTAACCTTACTGGTGCCCAGCATCTGTTGTTCAACATTTTAACAGAGAAGGATGTCTCTGTTACATTTAAACCATCTACGAACGAAAGCAAGCAAGGCTTTTGGAACGCATACCATAAGTTAATTGGTATTCATACCAAGATAAATATGGCTGCTTTAGATGATGGTAAGAAGCCTTCATACTCGACGCAAGCCCAATATGATGAACGCGTTGCAAGCCGCCAAAAGGCAATCGAAGATTTCTTTGAACCTTTCGGTAAATCATTCACGGTTGAGATGTTTGACCGTGTGATGGTGGAGTTCTTAAAACCTGCAAAGTTTACTAATAAAGTTGATGTTGCAGTAGTGACTGAGAAAGCTGCGTAAGCGGCTTTCCATGGGTGCATAGCTCAATTGGTAGAGCACTGTCATGACATGGCAGAGGTCAAAGGTTCGATCCCTTTTGCACCCACATTTTTTCCAATTTGATAAATAGTTAGATAAAACTGGAAAGAAATATGAAATTACATGACATCTTATTAGAGCGGATATCTGATGTTGTTTATCATTCTACGTCTATACATAATGCATTGTCTATACTAGATGGTAATAGATTCATCCTGTCGTTGGTTTCAGGTACGTCTGCTGAAAAGCAGCATACACCAAAGCTGTATTATCTTAGTACAACGAGGAGTAAATTAGGGTCTTATCATAGGAACCCCATGGGAACTGCTATTATCTTTAAATTAGATGGCGGTAAACTCTCACAGCGATATTCCGGTAATGCAGTAGATTATTGGGGTCCTGAGTTCAGGAAGGTAGACCCGGCTAAGAATGAGATGGAAGATAGAGTTTTTTCGGATGAGCCGTATATAGAAAATGCCGCGTCGTATATTACAGAGATTCATATCTATGTAAATTTAGATGAGATGGGGAGATTTCATCATAACAATACATCCCTTAGAAAGATTAGAAAGATATTTTTGAAAGCAAAGCAGGCTGGGATATCCACCTACTTCTATGATGATAAGAAATCTTGGGGGTTGCAGGCCAAGGGGAAAGCTATAAAGCCTACTCCTGAAATATTAGGTAAGGGAGCTGATCTCCCGGGTCCAGCATACAGCAGACAACGCCGAAAGTATTTGAGTGGATATGTTGAACTGTACTATGTAAGTGACTATGATAAGTTGAGTAAAGAAGGAAAGAAGGTATACGCTGATATAACTCAAGATTATTTCGATGAGGCGAAGTCTCGATTAGGTAATGATTTACATAATATGAAGGGTGAGCACGAAGAGATGAAAACCTTGATGGCTATATGGCGTAAAGAGAAAATAAATTCCGTTGAGGAGTATATTAAATTATTAAAAGACAAATGGATACCAAAAGAAAAGGCATCCTAACTATGAGGAAAAAAGAAAGACAATATGAAATTGCAACAAATATTAGAAAGTACTAAACATTTCCTGTTTGGAATGGAAGGATATAAATTACGTGAAGTATATAGGCATAGGCAACTAAATAGACGTATAGAACTTGAAAAATTGAAAGAGGAACCCCGCGAAAGCGAGGAAAGGCAAGATGAGGTTCGGGGCAGCATAGGATAATAAACAATGAAACTTAAACAAATATTAGCGGAGTCAGTTATAGCCGAGATATCTATCGGGGCTAGGGCACGGCAGAAGCAACAAGAAAGGCCCGCTGTAGATACACAGGCCAAGCTGAACAATATAGCCAATAGACTTATTCAGAATGCAAAGGAATATAACAAGTCATATGAAGATACAGCTAGAAATTTTTTGACTAGATGTAAAATACTTCAGAAGAAAAACCCCCGCATTAATAAAGAAGGATGTATGTACACCTTCAATCGTTTGTGGAAGGGAACTATGGGCCAATCCCCCAATAATAGGGATGATTCACCTTCTCTTACCCATTCCCCCGGTGCTTCTAGGACATGAGCTTAGATCGCTACGTTAAAGAAAAATCGGCTTCCCGAGAGACAGAGCGTTTACTTATTAAGCAGAAAAGGGTAAAGGCTTTGGATCTTGGGAAGACCAATTTCTGTATGAAAGGAATAGACCTGTGGAAGTTTCGTACCTCTATCCACTCATTTAACATATTCTAATATACCCTAAATGTCACACCTGTAATAAAGTATAAATAGTCGTACAAACTAACTATAGGTGATTGATATGACTAGAAAACAAAAAATTAAGGTGGCACGACCAAAAGCCCCAGTTACAAAGAAAAAAACCACAGCAAAGAAAACAAGTACAAAAAAGAAAAAAACCCCAGCCGATATAGCTGGAAACCTTTATGAAAAAACCCCATACAGTTATAGTATCACTGGTATATTGCAACCAGCACTGGCTCATAGGTGGGCTATAGATACGTCTCTCCCAGAGGATTTAAACAATTTACTACAGAGGTGTGCTATACGGTGTGCGTTCAACCTAGTAGATAACACATTTACACTTGTTATAGAACAGCCATTGACGAGTAATGATACGATGTTTCGTATGATAAGACTGTTAAAGAATCGTACACCCATAACAGTGTCCTTTCTCGATGGGGATGTAGGGGTAGGTTCCTTTATTAGCTTTGATGCTAAACTTATTAAGCATGAATTAAAATTAGATTATGCATTATCAGAGGCGGTAACTCACTATCTTGAATTTGAAGACGTTCGGATGTTCGGATGATACTCTCACGTAAATACAAGTATGTGTTTATTTCAACCCCTAAAACGGGGTCACATACATTTTTCAAGTTGTTGGAGGAAGAGTTCGATGGTACAAGACAATGGCCTGAGTTCCATAGAACAGAAATGCCGAAGAGCACAGATGGTTACACGGTGTTCTCCACGGTTAGGAATCCATATGAGCGTCTCGTTGCACTATGGAACTCTTTACTCCACAACAAGAATGACAGGCATGGATATAGGGATACGTGGATGTCGGCATTAAGGAAGGATGACTTCTTAACCTTCTGTGCTTTTGCCGCCAAGCATCACCACAACATAGAGACGATTACACAAGTGAGGTTGCCGAGATTAATGACCCCACAGCATAGATGGTACAGAAGAATGCCAGATCATGTAATACCATTGCATCTGGAGAATGTAACAGAGGAGTTTAATCGCTTGCCTTTTGTGGATAAAACGATTATAATGCCCCATGAATTGAAAAGAGACCATGCCAGTTGGGATGATCTAAAGACAGATGAAATTATTGAATATGCCAATGTATGGGCTGGAGATGACTTTGAAAAATTCGGATACAGAAAAGAAGAGTGTGTTTAAGGTTGCTAATGAATGGGCCAGAAAGGATTTGACCACGCTTCATAGGGTAGTCAGAGAAATGGCTCTAGCTCGACAGGCTAAAGAATCAGATAAAGGTAATAAGTAATGTATTATTCAAAATTTGAAGAGGTAATGTTCAATCTCTTCTAGTGATATTCACTAGAGGAGCAGGACATGAAACCTAAAAGTTACAAAACAGACCCCTTCAAGTACACCTACAAGGTATACGATAAATTTGCTGGGGTCTGTGCATTTGTATCAACTAGCCTAATAGATACCTACGAGGTGCTAGATCAGTACCGGGATGAAACGGTTGTTGTAAGTCAGTTTAACCACTACTTTTACCTTTATGAATCTGGTCATCCAATGCGTTCGTGGGAGTCCACCGTTCCACGTTACGAACTCTGGGACCACTTCGGCAAGACAGTACCATATTCCAGATACTATGCGGCATTTAATAGACTCTACCCACGCTACAGACACCACAATTATCGAAGTGGTTACTGGGGTGTCTGGGGTGGAAAGCGTGACACCACCAAGGTTCAGTATAAAAAGAATGACCCCAATAAGATAAAGAGAGGGTACTACCACACCTATTGTTGGAGTGATGTAGATGTGCCCCGTAGCCTTAACTTCAAGGTTGATGGGTATTTCCGTACTATCAGTACCACTAATGAACGCCGCCAAAATGCCCTTCACGTGGCCGAGTACGGGCCAAACATAATACGCGGGGCACGCCGGGGGAGAAGCCTACCTGATAGCTGGGATGATTACTGTAACAGTGCTGGTAGAGCGGCTAATAACTGGAAACACAACAGTAAACGCCGCCACCAGTGGAAGGTGAAATAAAAGCTTGCATCGTTTGCATAAATAAGTTATACTCGACATATTATTTTGGCTACGAACCCAAACGGCTCGGGACCTCCTTCATAAGGAGACATTAGCTGGTCCAACTCCAGCCGTAGCTACCAAATGAAAGAATTTAAAATTGTAAGAAGAACTCCCGGGGATTTCTGGGTATATAAAAGAGGGCTGTTTTTCGGTGGCTGGAGGGTATTACGCTTTAGTGACCCACAAGGCACATCATCGTACCCAGCTAGATACTCGACGTATTCCGAGGCGTGTCAATGTGTCAATAGACAGGGTATTCATATTGCTGAATACGTTGAATGTGTTAATACTATTGTAGGGGCGACTGAATAACATGCTTCCATTTTGTATATCTGTGGGTTTTATAGTACTTGGTATTTCAGTTTTCTACTGGGGTAAACAAATAGATGATTCCAGTGACCCGTGGGGATCAGAGATACCGTTATTCTTTGGGGTTATTTTCTTTGTTTTAGGAGTTTTGGTAGGAGTCATAGCTCTCTTACCTCTTGTACCTCTAGTTTAACGGGTGTTGGCAAGAGAAAGTCTTATACTGATAAGACTAGATTAGGCACTGGAGAATAGATATACCAACACCCGATTGGAAGTATGGCAGAGTGGTTTATTGCACTGTCTTGGAAAGGCAGAGACTCCCGAAAGGGGGTCCGTAGGTTCGAATCCTACTACTTCCGCCAAATAAATTATGGACAAATACTACAGAGTAGGATATAATCTAGACCACCACCCTATGGCACGAGCTGCATTGTCTGGCATTTTACCACCAGCTTCGCACCCAGTAATGAAAATAAGGAAACAGAATATGCCACGATTCAATGATAGTTTGGAGATGAAGATTGTTATCCCCAATAACGTCATACACGCCTACACCGACCCCAGCCGTTATTATCATGCCTTATCTCATATCCAGTATATGCTTGAGAAGTTGCAGGCACTGACAGGTTATAACATTGATCCTGACATGTTAAATGCCACCATGTGGGCCATTCTGTATCATGACATCGTATATGAGATTCCAGATCCTCATAAACTTAACGAAGAACGCAGTGCTGAACAGTTTAACCTTGAGCACCCCCACCACCCTGATAAAGCCAGTATCCTACAGGCTATCCTAGCAACTAAAACACACATACTTGATGATACGGCCAGCGAAATAGATAAAATTGTGGTAGACCTTGATCTGTGGGCACTCGCATCACGTTCAATGTACCGTGTGAATAACATTCTCATACAGAAGGAAGTTAAAGCCTCTGATGACGAGTGGCGTGTTGGAAGGGCAGCATGGATAGAGGGATTCCTTAAGCGTAAGCAGATTTACTATACGACTCACGGGAAACTCAGGGAAACGGAAGCCCGTAAGATATTACATGCAGACTTGGAAGATTTACGTCCACCTGTTGAAATTTAATTTACATCTTGAATGCTGTTATCTATCGCGGTTAATAGTTGAGACACCTTACCCCTCAGCCTATATAATTCGGGCACATTAGACCTACTCCCCAATATTTTTCGCATAATACTCTCTACTTTGCTTATATCCCCCTGAAGATTTGTTTTCAACTTCGGCTTAATTGCATCCGGGTTTGATTTAATATATTTATTCTGTATTTCCGCAACATTTTTTTTCATAATTATTCCTTTTCAATTCCGTTCTATCCTATCATACCTTAAGAATATTGTCAATAATCAATTAGGTGCACTATTTTTTTCAAAAAATATTTAATATCTGCCTAATTTTTTCCTCTTTAAAATCAATCACTTATAAAAATCAATCCTAATAATTTATGAAGTAAGGGAATAACAATAAATAATTAAGAGCACTTTTGCGTAAGTGTATATAATTAAAACAATATAAAAGGGGTTTGCTATGAAAGAATTGCTTCAACAGTTAGTCGAGAATGAATTGCTAACAGAAGAAACCAAACAAGAGCTTCTAGAAGCGATCAATACACAGTTAGATGAAGCACGTGAAGCTACTGTAATTGAAGCGAAAGCCGAAGTAGAAGCTCTAGTGAGAGTCGAACTGCAAGAGCAGTATCAAGCTGATAAAGAAGCTTTGATCGAAGCTCTAGATACAAAAACCGAAGAGTATTTGAAAGAAGAATTGGAAGAACTCAGAGATGATATCGAAAGGTTCCGTGATTTGGAAGTTGAATACGCTGAAAAACTTGAAGAAGCCAAAGAAGAATTAAGTCAAGTTCTTAAAGGTGATTTGGAAGAATTAGTTGAAACTATTGATTCATTCCTAGATATGAGATTAGCTGAAGAGATGGAAGAACTGAAAGAAGATATTGACAATGTTAAACGTCTACAATTCGGTGCTGAAATTTTCGAAGCGTTCGAAGGTATCTTCACTAAGAAGTTCATTAACGAAAATGGCCTCCAAGAAGAATTGAAGAAAAAAGAAGAGAATCTTGAAGCTGTCATAGCTCAGTTGAAAGAATCTACTAAGGAATTGAACGCCGCAAGACGTGATAAGAAGTTGGAGGAAGTGCTATCTCCATTGAATGGACGTACAAAAGATGTTATGGCAGCGGTTCTAGCGAACCAGCCAACAGATAAATTGGAAGAAGCGTATGCACACTATATTCCAAAAGTTCTACACGAAAATGCTGAAGCTGGCGTAGACGTGGAGTCGGAGAAGGAAACAGATGTTGATTCTGAAGTACTAGCCGAGGGTGAGAAAAAGGTAGCCGACAAAGTCGTTGTTACTGAAGGTACAGTTGTTGCTACTGGCAATAACGAGAAGATGATTGAAGAATCATCTGAAGAAGACGAACTGCCACAAGAAGTGAAAGATACGATTGCTCGTATAAGAAAACTTGGCGGTAACTCTTAAAATATAATTACCCATAAGGTTAGGAGAAACAACTAATGGACAATTCATTATTAGAACACTGGGACCAGACCAAAGAAGCATTACTCGATGGTTTGAAAGAATCCCAAAAAGATGTTGTAGGTCCTCTTTTAGAGAACCAACGTCAATATCTACTTCGTGAAACCGCAGCCGCCGGTGCTATTCAGGCACATGACATTGCTGGTTTCAGAAAAACATTACTACCGATGATCCGACGTATTATTCCGGGCACCATAGCCACAGAGCTTGTTGGTGTTCAGCCTATGTCTGGTCCGGTTGGCCTAGTATATACTCTTCGTTATAAGTATGAAGAGGATATGGTTCACAACGTTGCATCTTCTCAGTTTGGTGGATTTGACATCACTGCTGGTGACGAAGCATTTGGTAACGCTAGTCCTGTTCGTCAGTTTTACGCAGGTAATACTGGTGCTGCTCAAGATCCCGGTGCTTCCGGTATTGACGCTCCGGGTGCCGATGGCACATCTGCTCCTGATGATATTGATGCCGCTACAGCTACAGGTGGTTCATGGCAGTCTTCACAAGACGTAACTACATATGGTACGGGTACATCTGACTTCTCTGGATATTCAGTGAACGTTGGTGGATCAATGCTTGGTGGTTCTAACTCTTTCATTGAGGGTTCCGGTGGTCGTAAGATGTCACTAGAAGTCATCTCTCAGGCAGTTGAAGCTGGTAGCAGAAAGCTACAATCTGGTTGGACAATTGAAGCTATGCAGGACCTAAACAGTCAGCATGGTCTAGATCTTGAAAGCGAGATTACTAAAGCACTTTCCGCTGAAATCGTACAAGAAATTGACGCTGAAATTATTAACGACTTGTTAGCCCTCGCCGGTACAGTACGTACCTTCGATATGGCCTTAACAGTTGGTCCTGAGTATGCTCCTGCATTCGTTGGTGACCGATTTGCAAACCTTGGTGTTCGCATCAATGAAGTGGCAAACGTTATTGCTCGTAAGACGCGTCGTGGGGCTGGTAACTTTATCGTAGTTTCCCCAATGATCGTTTCTGTTCTACAGTCTGCTGCTAAAGCAGTATTCGCCCCAGCAGTTGAAGGTGAATTTAAAGGACCGAACAACACCGAAATGGTTGGTACGCTTAACGGTCGAATCAAGGTTTATTCATACCTCTGGAATCAAGCAGCTCCGGGTCTTTCCTCTCCTAACGGCGACGACAAAATCCTAGTTGGTTATAAAGGCGGTAATGGTGAAGTTGACGCTGGTTATTTCTACGCTCCTTATGTTCCATTGATGAGTTCAGGCGTGGTTGTTAACCCGGTTACTTTCCAACCTGTTATTTCCCTGATGACAAGATACGGTAAGGTTGCATTGACTGATCCTATCACATCTCTTGGCAATTCCGCTGATTATTATGGAAGGATTCAGGTAACCAATTTAGAGTTCATTTAATCTTAGTTGGATGATGTAATTTACACAGAAAGCCCCGTTTATCGGGGCTTTTTTGTGGGTGGCCACTTAAAAGTGCAAAGTATGTGTGTTTCATAATAGACACCTAGTTTAAATCTATATAGATATCTTTAAAAGAGAGCAATATATTTGAGAGGACAGGTAGATGACATATGCAACTAGACAAGCACACGCTTTTATGAAGCACCATATAGATGAACGTATGCAGGGTGATATGGAGGATGGTACTTATGATAGGGAACAGGTGGAGTTTTGTAAAGAACATAATGTTGAGATAACTGGTTATGATGATAAATCTCCTATTATATTATGCCATGAATGTGGGCAGACTACTACTGTTCCATTTATGTCATTACGTGTAGGTATGCATCACCGCCCCGGAGGGGTGTATCAAAATTTACAACCTCCCTGTAAGATTTGTTATAACATGGAACATGCTAAGTTCCCTTCAGTCAACCAGCTTTGGGTGCTTAACAATAAGGCTGGACTATTCATTGAAGACCCTCTTGATGAATTTGAAATAGACATGAAGGATAAGTATCATGTATTATGTACTCTCTGTGATACAACCCACATTGCATCCCCCGCATATATAATTAGTCGTTGGTTCAGGGATGGCATACCCGGGTGTACTAAATGCCGCAGAACATCCTCACCTAAAGAAATACGTGAAAATTTACTTGAGGAAGTACGAATATTAACATATAACTTAATAACCGAAGACAGTTTTCCTGTTTCGTTTGGGGATTATAACACTTCAGTTAGGAAATTAACTGAGAGTATATACGATAAGTATAAAAAGACTATAAACCCCGGCAACAAAATAAGAGGTAGTGGGGAGGGTGAATATCATTTGGATCATATATTGAGTGTTAAGGAATGCTACAAGAGGAAAATTCCCCCGGCCCTATGTGCAAACCCGGAGAACTTACAGATGATCACGGGTTCAGAGAATCAGAGTAAGTCTTCTTCGACCCCGGTTATAATTCCAATTATCTTCGAATCCTATTTACAACCGTAAAATATCCAGTCTTCACCTACACTTCGTATAAATAATATCAAATACGGAGAGTACTTATGGCATCATTCGGCCAATCATCAAGAGAACGATTAGAAACCTGTCACCCGTTGTTACAGGAGATTTTAAATGAAGCAATCAAGTATATTGATTTTTCTGTACTTTGTGGAACTCGTGACAAGGCAGCGCAGGATAAGGCCGTAGCGGATAAAGCCAGCAAGGTAGAGTATCCCAACAGTAAGCACAACAGTATGCCTTCTATGGCTGTTGACGTAGCCCCGTACCCCATTGATTGGGATGATGTAAAACGATTTGCATTTTTACAGGGAATTTTAAAAGGTATAGCATTATCCAAAGGTATTACAATAAGAAGTGGTATTGACTGGAATGGTGATGGTGACATTACAGACCATAAGTTTATGGACTGGCCTCATATAGAATTAGTAGGATAATTACCGATGACTAAATTAAGTTTCAGGGAGTACTATGATTCCAAGAAGAAACTGCTATCAGCATGTGACAGTATACCCAGAATACGAAATGAATATGTCCTTACAAAGTATTGTAAGTTCCCCGTATTTGAATCACTGGATGATGATGAAAAACAGTATATTGCCTTTAAACCCAAGGATACTATAGAGATTCTTTGGGAAAGGTGCAATGAATTTGATGATTATCCCGCCGCTAAATGTATTACTTTAGTTTCAGAAGGTGGAAAGGAAGTATTTCCATGTTGGAACAATAATAAGCTTCATAAATGGGTCGATAATAACACAAATGAAATGTAACCTCTTGATTGGGGTTAATTGTGTCTTAAAAAAACCTAGGGGTAGAAGTATGCCTCTAAATACTACTATAAGATAGGATATAGCTATGTATAACGATGTAATTAGATTGTTTGAAACATACGGTTGGGTAGCTGTATTTTTGTTCGTCATCGCTTTATTTCTGGTCAAGTATTTAGTCAACCGTATATCAGTTTGGAAGCAGAGGGATAGGGACCGGGTCATTAAAACTGAATTCTCCGTTCACGATCAATTAGCAAACCACCAGTTTTTTAGCAATCTGGCATTTAAACTCGATAATGAAATCCACAGTTTAACTTTAAATAACAAAACCACACCAATTCGGCAAAAATTATTTAGGAAATTATTGGAACTGAAACTAATTTCTATACAAGCGGTTGTTGAAACCATAATTTCAGAAGATATGGAAAATATGAACCCTTACCAATGGGCCGGATTTATTACTGGTGAAATATATAAGGGTGATAAGCACCTAGAGACAATTACGTTAAAAGCCGGTATTCCAAGTATTGTGGTAAGTAAGTTCATGGTCTGGCAAATGAGAACTGTTGAACTATTGACGAACTATGTTAATGATCTAGCCATATCCACGGTTTATTCTTCTAATATGGCAAGAACAAACACGCTACTGTATCTCCTAAGTTTACAGCTAATTACCATTATAGGGGATGCTGAAAAGACTCTAGGTGAGCTTAATGGTGAGATATCTGGATTGGTCTACAAGGGCGAAGAGATAGAATAATACTATTAATCAGTGACATCTATCGCCAATTATAAATATCAATATACATGAAAAGGTTTATAATCAATGGCTATATATGAAAAATATGCTGATACCCCGGATAGGCTAAAGCAAGAGGGCGACGAGATCACCGTCAAGTTAGTGCGAAACGGTGACGGCACGGCCACTATTAAGTGGAATATACCAAATATTGCTGGTTGTAACGTCGAAGACCTAATGTATGATGGTATCATTATAACGGTTAGTTCTAGGCCCGCGAACTATATTACAACATCCCCACATGATAACACATATTACAATGCTGATCCAACCTTTGACCATGATTTATTCTCCGGGGATAGTATCAATGTAGCTGATGTTGTGGGTGCCTTTTATCATGATAGAGTCACCGTATCTCTAGAAGTTGCCGATATTAAAGAAAAAACCCCATATTATGTGTCTGCATACGCTGTTGACGCACAGGGACATTATCACCGGGAGGGTGTACACGCCTACAGTCTTCCAACCGCCGAGGATGAACTGGATAAATCTGGTGCGGCTGGACCAGCCACGCATGATATACAGATAGATACCATAGAGGGTATATCTGTTAAGGCTTTAACTGGCCTACGTGCTTCTTCCATGTACAATTTAAAGATAGAGGTAAACGGTATTTGCCATGATTTCACTAACCTACAGGGTGGTGAGATGCAAACATATGAAGATATGGCCGCACTTATTAATCGCCAATTCAAGTTACTAGCTAATCCACTCTTGGGGCCATTATATCCAAATGAAGGGAAGTATATGGTTGATGAGCCTAATAAGAAGGTTTACCTGTGGGATGGCACACAGAACGTAGAGCAGCCTTCAATATTCCTACTCACTGATCCGGCGTTACCTATTCTCGGTAGTTATTGGTATAAGCCATCAACTGGTGAGTTGAGCGTACGGGATTCGGCTGGCTGGGTGCTTATAAGTGACACAAACATTGTACCATACCCTACGGACCCATCACAGCCCGCTGACGGCACGATATGGTTTGAGAAGATACTTAACAGTGCCGGTAATCTAGACACTGTAAATAGCACTGGGTGGTCATGGAACGATAGTACGTGGTGCAAGCAACCAACTATTATACAACCAAGAAATCCATTACTCCCGCCGATATTAACTGGCGGCGACTATTGGTACAATGAAACTGATGGTACAATATCACAGCGTAATGTAGATTTCAAGCGGTGGGATGAGGTTGATCCTATTGTTTGGGATTTAGATCCCAATACTATATCCGACAATGACTATTGGTATAATACCGGTACAGAATTAGTATACATACGATTGGCTGGCCTATGGGATGATATGGTAAATATTCGCTATGAGGAGCCTGATGCAGAAGGAGAGCTACCATATCCGGTTGCTACTCATTATTGGTTCATCCCTTCAGAGCAACGTTTATTTTACCGTGACCCAACTAATACATTTTGGACTGAAATAGATGTTATTATTGCTGCTATGGACCCTGCTGTTCGTGATAGCTGTGATCTATGGTGGGATGTAACCCCACTCGTTGACTCACTATTCATCTGGGATGAACTTAACGGTGAATGGGATGCGGTAAACAGTTTTACACAATCTATTATTGATCCTGCTCTACCACCTGTACTGGAGCCTAATACTCTATGGTATAATCCTACTACTGGTGTGATGCAAAAGATCAACGGACTCAACTGCACTGACGTTGACTACATTTGCTCCCCATATGACCCCACAGACCCACCTGTGGGCTATATATGGAACAACACCACAGATGGTACATGGTACATCTGGGATGGCGTAGAATACGTCCTGTTGGACGTGATGGAGTCTGAGAGTGATCCCTTTGGTGTAACGGATGGTGTGTTTTGGTTCGACGGTACTGAATTACAGCTTAGGGAACTGGGTGTGTGGGTGCCACAGATATACACAGAAGATTCATTAGCCCCCCCAATTGGCACATATTTCTTAGATACCATTGATTATACCCTTTATCAGTGGGATGGTGTTGCGTGGGTAGAGGCATGTGGAGTTGCCCAGCTTAAATTACTTTTCAACAGAGAAGTATGTTTCGATGAGATATCAGCGGCCAACAGCATAAACAACGACATATTTTCCCCTTACAACGACGTTGAGCGGTATGGGCGAGACTTGATGAGATTTGAAACATGTGATGTTGGTTGTGAACAGTCAATTGCCATAGACCTAGGGTCTACGGTTCTCACTGGATTAAATGTTCCTCTTATTCATTATACCCCAAGCGTAGGACGCAGCATAGACGCGGCTGGTCCGACATTTAGAGAGTTGGGAGTGGGTACTGATGGTACACCAGATGAACGACGAAAGCTACAGGATAGAATTCGTATAGCCTTGGGTGCCCCGAATATACAAGTAGAATTAACCAAACAGGAATTGGATGAATGTATTGATAATGCGTTATTGATGGTTAGAAAATATTCCAGTTACTCATACCAGCGTTCATTCTTCTTCTTGGATATATTTCCCAACCAGCAACGGTATATATTAACCAACAAGTGTGTTGGTTTCAATCAGATAATCAATGTTAATGCTGCATACAGAATGCGTACAGGTTTCTTAGGAGCTTCCATGGGTGGGGGGAATACTATATTTGGTATTGCTGCCCTACAACAGTTGTATTCACTGGGACGCTTTGATATGCTTTCCTACCATTTGATATCCAGCTATCTTGAGGATTTGAGTTATATATTTGCCGATAATTTAGTTTTTGATTTTTATGAGGACACGAGGGCTCTTAATTTCCATCAGGTATTCTATGGTAATGAGCGTGTGTTACTGGATGCAACAATAGAAATGTCCGAGCAACATATAATGACAAATAGATATCTTGAGTTATGGGTTAAGAAGTGGGCCGTATCCGAAGCTAAGATGATCTTGTCTCAAGTTCGTGGTAAATTCTCATCCCTACCGGGTCCAAATGGTAGTACGGTATTGAATTCCCAAGAACTTATCACACAAGCCGAGAATGAGCAATCAAATCTCCGCGAAGAAATCATGGATCGTTCATTCCAAGATCACAACAGTGATGTAAGTTCACAGTTCTTTATAGGATAAACGATGAGTGTTACAGGTCAATTAGAATCATTAATGAGTAACGGAAATTGCCCTGTTGATGGTGATGGTAACTTTTTACCAACCCCAACAGATGATGCATATGCGAGGCTATGTAGGTCACTTAACCCGGGCATCACGGCCCCTAATGATATGCCTAACCCGGCGTGGGAACTCACAGACTCTAATGACTCCCGTATCATTGACCAGTATATTAGCGAGACTATTACCATAGGTGGTGCTGTAATTAATGTGCATCGTCTTCTGGGAGTACATGAACAGGGATCATTGCAAGATTTAACTGGTAATGGGTCACCCATTTCAGGTGGTGATAACCCAAACTTCCCAGCGTCCAACGCGTTCGATTTATATAGGACCGTGTGGCGTTCATCCCAACTGGGTAATGATATCACATCCGCGTATATTGGATATGATTTTGGTGAAATACTGCTAGACAATGGTAGAAAACGATATGGAATAGATACGTCTGTGAAAAATGATGTAGCTACTATAAAGATTAGACAAAGCTGTAGAGCAGAAAAGCGTGTTACGAAAGCCCGGGTAGAGAGGTCTACAGATGGAGTTAAGTGGTACGGTGTACAAATAATTGATTTACCAGACTGTGAGGGTGCAACTAAAGTTAGCTTTAAGCGTAGTGCCCCTTCTCGTTTTTGGAGGCTTCGCCCCGTTACATTCAATGGTGGTCCAGAGGATGCATGGGAAATAGAGGCACTACAGCTAATTGACTATGAAGCAACACGTATTGATAATATACAGGATAGAATCTTTCTCGAAAACCGTGACCGTGACTATGATGAGAACCCGGTAAGAATTAAAGGTTCCTATCAGCCAATTGATGTTCAAGCATTTCAAAGTAAGCACGGTTATGGTAGCTTATTCAGTGGGGATGAATGGATAATAGAAGTTAGCTTCTCCACTATAGTAGGTCTTTTAGGTAGGCCGTTTGTTATTGGAGATGTTTTACAGTTACCAGCCGAAACGCAGTATACAACATCAATGAAACCAGTATTGCGTTATGTAGAAGTGCAAGACGTAGCTTGGAGCGTCAATGGTTATACGCCCAACTGGGTTCCAACCATACAACGCTTGATCACTAGACCCGTAATGGCATCCCAAGAGACTCAAGATCTATTTGGTAATTTGACCGAGAACGTAGATGAGAATGGTGTTGTCGATATCAATGATGGCCAGACCAACAAGCCGTATCAAGATATATTTAACATAGCACATACTATAGACGCAGACGCAGACACACAGGTTCCAGAACGCGGGGAAGATTATGCTGACATTGCACAAATCCCAGCGGCGTTCTATGAGTGGGAAGAAGAACAAGATGGTGACACAAACATAGCTAAACGAATTGACCGGGTTCGTGGACAATTCGGTTATGATGCTATGCCACCGAACGGAGAACCATACACACAGGGGGATGATTTCCCACTTAATCCAAAGGATGGAGATTTTCACCGATTAACATATACGACAATCCGAAGTGGTATCCCAGCGAGACTATACAAATATTCATCTTATAAGGTGACATGGGTATATCTCGAAAAAGATCGTAGAGCACAATATAAAAACACTGAAGCTAAATTACAGACTTTCTTAGATCCTGAAAGTTCTACAGTGACCCCACCTGATGATAAAGAGGCTTATCTCGATGACGAAACGTGATTCAACCATGATAGAAAAAATAAAACACCTAGGAGATTTTACCTCCGATGGTTGTAGTATGGCTCCTGATTTGGTATTCTTCGAATGTTGTGAACGCCACGATGTTGATTATATTACAAATGTTAAACGACCAGAAGCGGATAAGCGATTACGCGAATGTATTAAATCCACTGGACATCCAATCCTATCTTGGGTATACTGGGCTGGTGTAAGACTTGGTGGATGGTGGGGATATTATTTTGGGGACTCGTCCCGAAAGCGTAGAAGGTACATTGCCAATCTAGAAAAAGATCATAGTATTTCTTAAAAACCGATATATAATTTGCAATCTTTCATTTTTTCTGTTAGAATGCCGTGGATTATAGGAGCACTCTATTGGCAACCGCTAATAATAAAAAGCAAAAACTAATTATCCAAGATATTCTTTCCTCACCAGAAATCTATGCCAGAGTTGCAAGTATACTAAAACCGGAATACTTCGATGCTGAATATGAAAGAGTTGTGAGATTCATCCACGAGTATAATGAGAAGTATAGTGCAGTACCTGCGATTGATGTGCTTGACGCTGAATTTAGTATTGAATTCGAACCTACCGCAAAAATAACAAAAGATAGAATAGCAGCAACATGTGACACTGTTGAGAAGTTCTGTCGAGAATCAGCCGCCATGAAAGCCGTATACGCATCGGTTGTGCTCATAGACGATGATGATATGGGTGCTGTCTTGGAACTTATCACTAATGCTGTCCATGTCTCACTTCAAAAAGATTTGGGAGTTGACGTATATGACAATCCTGAAGAACGACTATGGAAACTGGTTGAGAAATTTACACCCATACCAACATTAATTGATGGTCTTGATGGTCCCCTCGACGGTGGCCTTATACGAAAACAACTTACTTTATTTTCTGCCAACTCCGGTGGTGGTAAATCCCTTATGCTACAGAACATAGGGCATAACTACGCTACACAAGGGTATCATGTACTCAATCTAACATTGGAATTAGAAGAGGAGATGGTATTCTTACGCTTAGGTGCTATTCTATCAGGTGAGAATATAAAAAACTGGCAAGCCCATATACCAGAAATAAGTGCGGGTATATTAAAAGTAAAAGCTAATTCCCAAGGTGGAAGCCATATTATAAAAAGTATACCGGAAGGTTCTAAGGCTATGGACATTAGGTCGTACCTTAAGTTTTACGAATTGGAATATAACAGAGTACCTGATGTTCTTCTCGTTGACTACCTTGATGTAATGCACCCTAATTGTGGAATTTCCGGTCTTAGTATATCAGAACAAGATAAAATGAAGTCCGAGGAACTGCGTAACATACTCCGTGAGTATGATATGATTGGGGCAACAGCGTCTCAGCAGAACCGAGAAGCGTTGACTATGAATACACCAAGCCAAGGTGGTATTGCTGGTGGTTTATCAAAAGTAAACACGGTTGATAATTATATTTCTCTGTACATGGACGACACCATGGAATTGGATGGGGTCATGAACGCCTACTTCTTAAAATCCAGATCAAGTCACGCTAAAGGGAAAATGTCTATTCTCGGATACAACCAACTTAACTTACGTATCGGTAACCATAAGGATGGTGCCCAAACAAGTGTTATGCCCACCAGACGTAAGAAAGCTGAAGAGAAGGCGAAAGCGACAACTAAGCCCGGGGGTGAAGTCACAGGCTCTATCCCGGGGTTGCCCGGACTCATAGACCTTGAGGTTAGTTCTATTAAGCAACTACCACAAGATGTTTTTGATATGGAAGAGGCTGTTGTAGGTATACCCGATATGGAAGACCACAGTGTTTCCCATGATGAGGCAAGTAAGTTAATGGGTCTAATGACAAGCATGGGAGGTGCTGCATGATACCAGAAGTGGAAAAGACACAATCTATAACAGTAGAATTTAACGGAGAGATGATTAAATTGTTCCGTGATGAAATTTTAAATGACCCAACTCTCAAGGATACTTTCATCATGTATGAAAATATTCGTCAGGAACTGGTTGACATTGAATTTGAACGTGGTAAACTCATACACGCGCAGAGTTCTATGAAACACGCATTACAAACACTCGCATTTAAACATGTTGAGGCCAAGGGGAAAGTAATGTTACCACCTGATACCGAGAAGGGTGAAAATGATGAAAGTTAAAAGAGCTGCTCATGCTGGAAAGTTAAGCAACCGAGTGTGGGAAGGCATATGTCTTGAATGTGGTGTAACTTTAATTGAAACCCAAGGCAATATAAGCAATATCCAAACTGAGAGTGAACACCTTGGAGATTACGCATTACTGCCCTGCATAGAATGTGGGTCAGGTGTGAAATTCTTCCCAATGGATGAGTTCGATGGTGATTAAGCAAATTAAATTAAAGGAAATGTAATATGAATGACGCAGTAAATAATTCTGACCAACCTAGGTTGGGCGCAACAGAAGCACGTATTCGGGAGTTATATGTAGATTATTTGTCTACTAAATTATCAACAGCGTTCTCGCTGACCGATTGGTATGAACAAGAATACGGAAGTGTTCTTTCTGATGATGAAGTTGATGCTATACTGGGTTCCGGTTTAGGAATCCCTGATCTACTCACTTCAACCCGGGAGAAAATTGAAGACACAAACACTTAGAATGATATAAATACCCCTAGATATGATCATTAGGGGTATTTCTCATGACCAAGCCAAAGGGAAAGGTAATTAAGCGAATTGAACATCCTCTCGAAGGGGTTTTTGAAATCGAGAGCAAGACAACTGAAATCGAAGTATTTGAGCGGGAAGGTGAATTACTTACCGCCGATGGATATGATACTAAAGATGTTGAGATAGAGGAACAGTTCCAAGAGATTTATGATAGTGCTATGGATGGTTATGACGAACTATCAGAAGAAGTACACAAGGTGGAGGGGCGATACAAGGCCCGTATGGGTGAAGTATCCGTACAACACCTTAACGCTGCACTTAACGCTGCTCAACAGAAGGCAAGGTTGAAAGAACACAAGGATAAGTTGGAAGTAAAAGTAGCAGGTGATTCCAAAGTTGTCAACAATAATTTGTTTGTTGATGATAGAAGTAAACTATTAGACGAATTACGTAAGGGTATGAAAAGGAATAATAATGATAAGGAATAGCTTTTTAACTGAGATATATAAATCTGATGTGCCCCAAGCGACAATGGATGAGGTAGCCAATATAGTATTGGCGTACTGTATGGCTTCGATGTTCCTCATACGCAACCGGGGATACAGATTAGAACCATCGCATTTCATACACTTGACTAGTTACTTGGATAATCCACGTGGCAGTATAGATTGGGATAGTATGGAAACGGCCTCTAACACATTTGATAGGATAACATTACGTGCCCCAGTGTCTATTGCTGCCAGAAATTACATACGTGATAAGCTTAGACATATGGATAATGCTGAATTTCACATGGTTCAAACTATAATAGATTTTGTGAACGATGACCCGGGATTCAATAGTTTAGTATCACAAACAACTAACAACGGCATCTCTAATCGCATTGTAATTGATGTCAACAGCATTTCAGTTGATAAGCCGATGGAAACTAGTATCTTAATTGATAATGATGAGGTAGATGTGTTCAATACTTTCCTACCTATCTATAACTTTAGAACTGGTATTGGTGGCATCGGTCAGAAGGAATTAGACAAGGATTATGGGTATGAGTCCCACCGATTATTCCTAAATTCACATTTAGGTATTGACATTGGACCCGATTCTGCGGTATACTACCAGACAGTACATAATAACGGTTCTCCTTCGGTTGAAAGTATGGAAAAGGCAACCCGAGCCCTGTATACGAATTTATGTGGCAAAATAAACCAAGGATTTGATGGTGCGTTTGATTCCACACTAATTGATTTC
>Ga0307380_10002297_pt1 | contig 27292 bp, 45 predicted proteins | sample UN3MG_FD_202239 | JGI IMG/M metagenome (GOLD analysis project Ga0307380, IMG submission 202239) | Soil microbial communities from Risofladan, Vaasa, Finland - UN-3 | ecosystem: Environmental > Terrestrial > Soil > Coastal area > Acid sulfate soil | place: Finland: Risofladan, Vaasa | collected... | reverse complement strand
TGGAGAACGGCGGCTGCAGGTCCAATCCTGTCTGCGCTGCATCAGTGATATAAAGGTACTCGGCATCATCAAGCTCAAAATCTGCTGAGGCGATACCTTCCCTGTAGTCAACCGCATTCTGACCGACTGTGTTGACGTCAGTCAGATCGTTGTTGTTTGCGGTATAGTCGAGCCGCGTTGCGCCACTGGCCTCATCCAGTGACCACAGCGCGACAAGGTTCGCATCGTTCTTGAAAACAGTCATTTGCTATACCAGTTTGTACTACCCCCCTGCCGTACAAGTCAATTGGTATGTGAACTGAATTGAATCGCCGTTTATCACGTTAAGCGCGGCAAACACATGCCTATCCATCAACGTCGTGCCAGCGGCCTGGCTAAATAGGCCGTGCTCAGTAATAGCGAATGGGCCAGTATAAGCCGTTGTCGCCACGCTCTGGTAGATATTTGCTGCCGCTTCTGCTTGCGTACCCACATCGCGTGCGCCGCCCCAGGGTGTTCCCAATCCCACATCGCCGACATCGGCGGCCACGACACCTGTACCGCTGTCGTGATATTTGAAGTCGCCCCACTCACCGGTGTCTGCCTGGAGTTCATCAACCATGAAGTTGACGAAGGCGGTTGTGACGAGGTGACAACTGACAAGGCCGTAATCTGTCATGCGCCCGTCTCGGAAGTGCCGCACGTACAGCCGCCCCTCCAGGCCCGCCATACCTAAGGCCCGTCGAAAAGCCCCCTGCGCTAATCCTGGCAGCAGGTGGGACAAGTTGCGCATCTTCCAGCCAATGCCCACTTTCGGTGCACGAATAACCCGCGTGCTCAAATGTCCCTTAAGTACCAGATTGCTTTGCATTTTCTAAACCTCCCTACCCCGGCAGATAACCGGGTTTATGCTCTACTGACGGCCGTCGAAAGGCAATCAGGCCATTTACATTGCCTAGATATTCCCACCATGTCCAGGTGGCCCAGGCATCCACGAAATGTTTGACGCATACGCTTTGTTTCCATACGCCATAATCGTGTATGGCGAAAATCCCACCCGCCATAACCTTCTCAGGCCAATGGGCCAGATCCTTGAGAAAGCCCCACTCGTATCCATGTGCGGCATCGTGGAACAGAAACGCAATTGATCCATTCTCAAAATGTGAAGCGGCTCGCCAAGTATCCTCAGTGTAGGTTGTGATATTTAGCCCCGCCTGTGCAATGTTAGCCTTGAACTTCTCAAGAACGGGACTTCTCCAATTGTCCACTGCGAATATTGGCCCCCGCTCGGCGCGTGCACCAGCCCAACAGACTAGGCTTCCGCCCCGATGTACGCCACATTCTACGGCTATCCCATCAGGCGCCTTTGCCGCCAACTGGTAAATGAAGTGCAATTGCACGTCGGTGTTGCGCTTTAAGTCATTCAGCATTGACTTGGCTACAATCCCGCGCCTCACGGCCTCATTCTCTGGGATAATCATCTTGGCTTCCTGAATGCGATGATTGTCCCTACCGCCCCCAAGGATTCCCATTTGTCTCGTTTCTGCCATTCATCCACACAACGCCCTACCACGCCGCCTTTTGAACTGTAGTCGTGGAAAGCAAGGATTCCACCTGGCATGATCTTGTTCGGCCATACCAGAATATCCCGTGCAATCCCAGTCTCGTAATGCCCCGCATCAATGAAGCAAAAGGCTACCTGGCCTTCGATTGCTGCTGGCGCTTCGCAGGTTTCCATCTCCAGGATAGTGGTACCGCGCAGGTCTGGGTATCGTTTCAGGTTGGCCATGAAGGCATCACGATTCTTGTCCGCCCAATTGTCTACCGCAATCAGCGGCCCCCGGCCCAATCTGGTACCCGACCAACACACGAAACTCCCGCCGTGATAAACGCCGCATTCTACTGCCGTTCCATCAGGCGCTTGCCCTGCCAATTCATACAGAAAGCGTAATTGTATGGCCCGCTTTGCCTCCGGACATTTGCGCTTGCGATTGTAGAGCATCGAGTTGCAATCAATCGCCCGCCGTATCACTACATCTATGCCTATTGTCTTACTCAACCCCAACTCTCTCAGAATGTAGTGACTTGCAAATCCCGGTTGCGACTTGTCTGCTATACGTTGGCCCCAGTAGTCCAGGGGGATGCTTTCTATTTTGGCAAATCTCTTGAATCGGGATACTCGATATTCAAGATATTTGGGCCAATCCCACGCGCCCTTGGGTGTGTGATAATCTGGAAAGCGTTCTTGCATCGCTCCAAATTCCTCCGGGTACAATTCAAACATACAATCCACGATGTGAACATCGTTGATATTATCTGGGACATTCCTACCCAACGCACGTTCCCACTTTAAGCGAGGATAGTAAGCCTGGATTCCTGCCTCATCCATCCCGGCCAGGTTGCACAAGAAATCACCGCGCGCTCCAGGCCCAAATAACGTATCGTTTAATTGAACAAATCGCCACATTCTACCGGTGAGCGCGCTGGTTGCCTGGAATTTGTCAATGTAATCGTGCAATGGCCCTATCCCCCGCCGTGGGATATACCAGTTATTATGTGTACTCAGCACAATCTTGTATCCATCTCGGAAAGCTGCCAATCTGCCCTTGATCAGATTGTGCATGTGAAACCCGGTCATTTTCTTGGAGGTTGTCAGTATTTCGTCGGTTTCTCCTGGCCGATGGTGCCAAGTAGAAGGGTTAGAGATAAATGTTACGTTGCTATACTTGCTCAGAAATTCCTCTACTCCCGTCGAATCCTCGGTAGATTGCACCACATAGATATGGTCGGCAAACTCAGCCTGGCTTGCCATGCACTCTTGGCACACATGCTGGTATCCCCACTTGTGGAGTGGCCCTATTGCCAGTGAGATTGCTACCTTACCCATAGAATACTTCCGTTAATCTGCGCTTAGGTGGTTCTGTCGCCCGGATGTCATATTTGCCTAATGCCATTGCGCCACAGAACAGCAACCCGCGCGGGTTGAAAAGCTCATCAAATTGCGCTTTGTCCTTTGCCCTAATATTAGGGTTTACATAGCAGGCCCCAATTCCTAAAGCCTCAGCGGCCAAGTAGATGTTTTCGCCAGCAAAGCCCGCGTCCAGATAAGGCATATAGGCTTGCTCCCCTGGCGCTTTGTAGGCTACTAAATCAGCGAAGAAAAGCAGAATAGTTGACGCACCTGCTAGCCAATCTCGGCCACCTACTAACAGCCTCTCAAGTTCCTGTTTTTCATCTGCTTCTGATGCCGGCAAGATGACAATTGCCTGACGATTGCATGATGATGGAGCGAGGCGGATGGCTTCGTAAATGTGGCCTAGCTCTACACCCGTAATTGTCTCATCCGTGAAAGTACGCTGGCTTCTGCGCGTTCGCATTGCAGCGAACAAGGCGCTTGGACTGGTGATGTCAAGTCGCTTCCGCTGCTGATGTTCTAGGTATCGCTCCTGGTATTGATCCCTATTTTGTGCCATCTTTCCCTTTCAGCCCCATCGCTTCCAAAATCTGCCAGCTATAGAAATCAGGCCGCGCTTTTGCGGCAATCAGTTGGCCCCAATAGTCGAGCGGCCAATCGAGCGGTTTTGTCCAGCCGAATTTCTTGAAACGCGTAACCCGCGCTGCCAGGCGCTCTTCATAATTCCACACACCATTAAGTGCATAATCAGGATAGCGCACGCGATTGGCCGCGTACTCCTCTACCGTCATCTCATAATTGCAGTCTACGAGATGGACAGTACCAGCATTCTTTGGTATCTTTCCAGGAGTAATCCGCCGCATTTTCATATCGGGTATTTGTTTGGCTACCTGCTCCTCATTCATGCCAGCAAAGTTAAGCATAAGACTGCTATGCATGATTCCCAACAGCCTGTCACAAAGCTGAGTGACAATCCACATTAAGCCTACGGCCTTACTTCGTCTACGAAACATCTCACAATACATACGCATAGATGCGATATTCTTGCGAGGGATATACCAGTTGTTATGAGTACCCAATATGATATTATGACCATCTTTCCAGGCCATCATTTGAGCGATGCGCCGATTTTGGTAAGCGACTCTTACGATTCTACCAGCCGTGGTCAACACTTCGTCTGTTTCGCCTGGTCTGTGGTGCCACGTCTCAGGACTGGAGATGAGCGAGACATTGGGGAATTTGTCTAGTATCTCCTGTACTCCTGTTCTGTCCTCAGTGGATTGCACCATGTACACGTGGTCCGCGAATTCTGCCTGAGATGCTATGCACTCTTGGCAAACCCATTGATAGCCCCACTTATGAAGTGGCCCGATTGGCATGACAATAGCTATTCCCATTATCCGACCTTCTCCAGTGTGCACAGAATAGAGGTTTTGGCCTTGTTCAATGTAGGCCCGTCTATAATCTTCCACTTGTGCGGCGTGTAAAATCCGTACAACTGTCCGTACTTAGTAGACGGATCAAAAAAGTTGAATACCTTCGGCGCGTAACCCCGGCGGTGGGTAGGGTCTTCCCACGTGCGGTCGTGATTCCAATAAGGTAGCTTGACAAATGCCTTACCGCCTGGCTTCATAACCCGCCATATCTCGTTCATCGAGGCCAGCAGATCCACATCCAGGTGCTCCAGAACAGCCCGCGCTATGACTAACTCAAACTGTTCATCCTTCCACGGCCAGGGCAAGTTATTCAAATCCCAGACAATGTCAATTTTATCCGAGTGTTTCACCTGGTCGTGGTTGATCGCATCTCCCCGGATGAGCTTGCCAGCGCCTAGATTGAGGACTGTCTTCCCCTCTACCGCCATCCCAATTCTCCCACTTGCAATACGCCCATCCCACTACCCCATTTCCAGCGTTTGCCATAGGGCATGGCTAGCCCCTCAGCTACCGTGCAATCCGCCCACTCGTTAGCATCGTTGACACGGTACATGTACCAGGTGTGGTCAACGCCTAATTTGCCCATGTGGACCTCCAAATCCAGCATGGGGTTGAATCCTGCCGGAACGGTCATCACCAGTACGCCACCAGGAGCAAGCCAGCTTTTGAGGCGGGCAACCACAGCATGGGGGAATGGCGGCATGTCGGTAAAATCTACGTAAGCACCAAAGCCGATGTGCTCCAATGTACTGATGCTCACGATCAGGCTATATCGTGAAGGCGGCTCCCACTTCATCACGTCGGCATTAGTAATTCCTGGCCCCTTCTCTTTCACATCCAGCACGGACCAATCTCGCGGCCCATAATGCTCTAAAACATTGCCGAACTCCAGTACTGTGGTTTGTGGGTTATGCATCCATGCCAACTCCAGATAATGGCGGATGATAGGCACCTCGATACTGCGCATATTGCGAGAGGCGTGATTATATGGATGACTTAGATAGCTCAGTGTTACCCCCCGGTGTGAAAAGGTAGCCTTACGCTCTGGTATACTCATTTGCGTTGCCATTTTTCCACTGCCCCCTTGACCGCTCCCCAGTTCGTAATCTCATCTTCTAGCCGCCGATTCACCCGCTTGAGCGAGATGGGAAGAGAGGCCATTGATACTCCCAGAAACTTACAGATTTGTCGCGTTGCATCCGCGTTCAGGGTTTGCGTCTCCTCAATACCGCCTGTGATTTGTTCGTAGGTGAGTTGTAACACTGGGCACCCTGAGTGTTTGATTTTATCCCAGACCTGATTACGCTTGCGTACAATCCAGGCATAATGCCGTACAACAGCATCGGGTGATAACTCTACCTTGACCGGTGCCACTGCCTGGAATGAGTGTTGCGGGTGGGTAATTGTCCCATCTCGTGCCAGTTTATTGAGTAGAAAACTGACCGTCTGCGCCAGCACATCTTGGCGCGTCAAGTGGAGGATAGGTATTTTTGCCTTGATGAGATATTCCCACACGCCCCGATACCAAGCTTGTTCGTAGGCCACCTTGCACATAGAAATCAAGTAACCTTCTAGGCTGGTACAAATCTGGAGGATCTTGACTGGCTCCACACCATATAAATTCATCCGCCATGTGCTGAGAGCGTGTAACGGCTCGCCCCTCACGCACCCAATGAAAGGATGGTTACTCAGCGCATGCGTTAACAGAGTACCACCTGTGCGAGGCCCCGTGATAATCACCGCTGGCCTGCTCGCTTTCGTTAAGTCATTCTCTACCCTACCCATCAGTCTCTTTCACCAGATAGACAGATTCATAGTCCAGGTGTCGCAGTTTTTCCTTTGACATGCCAAGGTATTCATCAGTTGCCTTTCGCGCGCCCGGCCAATGTCCATAGTCATCCAGGATGAGCAAGCCGCCTTTGATTAGCTTGGGGTAAAAGTGAGTGAAACACACTTTTGTGGATTCATAGAAATCGCCGTCCAGGTGCAATACCGCAATAGGCCCTGTCAATAGCTTCGGTACTGTCTCGTTAAACCAGCCCTTGACAATGGTAGGTTTTAGAAGTCGTGCAATCTCAAAAGTTCTGTATACGTCCTCCGGTTCACAAGCGCACCACTTACTACCAGCCGCGTCCCATTTTTCCCGCGCTTTCAACCCATCAACTTCTTCTGGTTCTGGCATGCCCTGGAATGAATCGAGTAAGAATACCTCGCGCCCACCTACGCCTATTGCATCCGCAATCACGGCAGCAGATCCGCCGCGCCAGCACCCGCACTCTACAAATGCTCCATCAATCCTGCGCCATTGAGAGGCAAGCGCGTGTAAAGCCTGGAGGCGGGAGTATTGCATGCGCGTGCATTTCGCTCTGGAGATTAGAGCCGCGATGGAAAAGTCGGTATTTGTGCCCTTATGCCGCCGGCCACAGAAATAAGTCCCGATGATTCCGCCCGCGCAAGGGATTATCCCGCTGGCGATTTCGCTAAAGTCACGTCCGAATAGATGCTGTAAGCCCATGACAGAAAAGCGCCAGTTATCCTCCCCTGGCCCGTGTAAGGGATGGGCCAAAACGGTAGACACAAACAGTACACCATGACGGAACACCACACGTGCCACCTCGGTGGCAAAGTTGAATGGTTGGGCGACGTGCTCTAGTGTGTAGTTAGAAATGAGCGTCCCAACCTGGCCGTCTGCAATCTCTGGCATGTGACAACCGTCCACAACACGATCAACTCCTGGCCCCGCCACAGCATCCCACGATCCAATATCCTGGCGTGCTAGAACTCCCTCAAGCCAGCCGTGACGTGCCCCACCTCCCAAGTCAATGACAGGAGTAGGGAGGGCTTCGGGCAATACTTTCCTGAGTACGTCAACGGTCTTTTGTCTAAGTTCTCCCATGCTTATTTCTCCGTCGGATGGGCAGCTTGCCACTGTCTTACCCTCTCCCACGCTTCTGGCGAATCAATCCGCCCTGGTATGATACCTTCCCACCTGCGCGCTTTTGTGTTGTGGTGAATGATGGCTAATTCCCCCGGCGGCTTCTCATAGCGCATGCTGGCGTTCCATTGGTTCATTAGTAGGAACAAGCGCACAGGTCTGAGGTAGAGTGCTCTAAGCAAAGCAGCCTGATCACGTTTGCCAAACTTCTGCCATTCCTTCTGCCAATTCTTGAAAAATTCAGCAGTCGCCTCACATCGGCGGAAACTCATCATGCCCCCGTTGTACTGGAAAGCGCCTTCTTTCGTGCCCATGATGTCCCAGGTGATAGCGCATTCTTCCTTGTTATCTGGCCTAGCCATCTGATCTGCCGTCGCGTACTTTGCCATATCGCGGCAAATGGTCAGTTCCCATCCATCTGCCAAGATTTGGAATAGAAAGGAGATGTCCGCCACGACCTCGGTGTCGGCGTCCAGATACAAAACGTACTGCCAATCTTTAGGCGCTAAATCGTAAGCTTTTAGTTTCGCAATGCGGCCTCCGATGTCCTTGTCGGCTTGCTTCACGAAAACCGCTTCCCCTGCCTTAAGTGGACGGTCACTTACCAGACACACGGGCAACCTCGGCATGTACTTTTTCACCGACGCGATTAGCCTCCGAGCGCACGCCCGAGACGGCTCCCCGAAAGCGACAGTGTAAATGCCGGCCTTACCGTGCCAGTCATCTGCCGCCGCCACCGGGTGGGGTTTGTAAGCGAATTGGCCCACCACGCGCCTATGATCTGCTGCCCACATCTTGGCAGTGTAATTTCGTGTGATTGCCTTACGTAGTGCCGCACGGTCAACCTCTTTGCTGAAAGCGGCTTCCTCCACTGCCTGTATCATTCCCTTAGCATCTCCGCGCTCGTAGCGGTAAATCCCTGGCAAATCTGGCAATGAATCAAGCATCCCCACACCCTTGGGGATGACAACCTTGACACCACAAGCTAAAGCCTCAAGAGGCGGCATACAGGCTCCCTCGTACAACGATGAGCAGACATAGACACTAAGCGATTGGAAAAACCCTGGCATGCGATTCCACGCCAGGGATTGCGTGGGGATAGGCCATCCCTGGCCGCTCGCTTTCAAGGTGAGTTTTTGTGCTAGTTCCGCCCGTGCCAAGGCAGCAATCAAATGCTCCCCTTTTCGATTGTCGCCATAGACATACCCCGATGTGCCTACTATTGGCTTGCCACCTGCCGGGATAGGCGCGATCGTGAATCGCACTATCTCTACTGGTGGCCTCACGAGGAAGGTCTTTTCCTTTGGTAGCAACTCCATTTGTGATTTGCACGTGACTGTCATAAAGTCCATGTGCGGTACTGAGTCATCCCACATTCGCTTTTTCTTTTCGTCGCCTGTATCTCTGTGCGTGAAGTAAGCGCCTGTTTTGGTAAGGTGCCATCCTTTACTGTGCTGGTACCATGTCAGATAATTGCACCAATAATTCACATCGGCATTAGGGTCTGGTTGCGTGCTGAAAGTCCACCCGTTGAACTCAGCCAGATACTTTGCCATTCTCGGCAATATGCGGTTAGTCTCTAGGCGTTCTGTCACGACGTGGACTTTCATTTGCTAGTCCCTGCCAGTTTAACAGCTAGGTAAAATAACCGGCGTGCCATGATAAGGCGCACAAGCTTGCGCTTGCGTTCTTTCGCTCTGCGGCTTCTCTTTATCACCATGCTCTCCCGGTTCATTCCTCTGGTGGATGATTTGTAGCCAAGTCCCAAAACCAGCCACAAAACTCTTTAGTATCAGAATCTATCCTCATCACCAGCACGCGATTAAATAAGCAGCCAATGATGGTATTGAATAAACCTAGGATAGATAACCCGCGCAGATAACAGCGATTGCTCATCTTGCCCTCCCAAACAGATGCTTAACTATGCTTCCTTCTGAGTTATTCCACGGATACCCCAATAACCAGACACGAACAGGACATTTCTGCAAAGCGCGAATCAAGGCGGCCTGGTCCTGGTCCTTGAATTTGAGCCATTCCTCACGCCAAGCAGCAAACAGCCTAGCGCATCGGTCGCGGTTAAAAAACATTACACCCGCCTGGAGTTGCAACGGGAACGGGTCGCCCAATTCCTCTATCGTCTCCTGGCGTTCCTTTGCCCCGATGTGATGGAATACCTCACCGCCTTGATTTGCGCTGAGTGCTACTGCTAAATCCCATCCATCTGCCAAGAATGCAAAGCCTCCAGACACATCGGCCTCGATTTGTGTGTCAGCGTCCAGATAGAGCAGGTCACGCCATTGCGCCGGCGCTATAATGTCAAGGTTCAATTTTGCCCATCGTGTACCCAATTCGCCTTTTGGCACATCAAAGGCAATCTGAGTAATACCTTTCACGTCAAGCGGCTCCCCTATCACAGCCACAGGCAGGTGACAATATCGCCTAAGAGAGGCAATGCTTGCTTTGGCCTCTCGGCAGGCATTTGCGCCATAGGCCATATAAACCACACCGCCTTTAATCACGCTAGCTCCTCGAGGCATTCTGCCCATCGCTCTGCATCGTTTGCATCGGTCAATAACTGCGCACGATTATTTACATTCAGTGCCAATGCGCTATACCCTGCATTCCTGGAGGCTTTCGCCAACCGCTTTAGCAATTCAGCATCATCCTCACGCCTGTGCATGTAGCCAATGGAATAACCCGCGCCGCCAAAAAGCATGCACAAGATGAACATCGCGCCAAGCCAGAGCCAGTCAGAATTACTCATTTTCTAGTCCACGTCAACGGAAGCGCACACGTAATCGGTTTCACTTTGTACCACGCGCGTAGCCAGCATAGCCGCTCGTCGTCTCCGCTCTTGCACTCCTCACGCCACTGATTCAATGTCTGCTGGGCCGCTTCGCACTTCTGCGCGAATATGAGGCGTGTGTCATAGACCGGTATGCGTAAATCGTGTACCACCTCGCGCGTGCGCTTGCGCGCGTCATCGGTCCCGATACTCTCGGCCAGGATATTGTAATCACCCACTGGAATGGCAACTTGCCATCCGGTTGCCAGCCGTGAGAAACCCACAGGCAACAGGCCAAAATGAATGTTTACGCCAGGATTCCAGAATAGAGTACGGGCATAAGGGATGGCATAGGTAAGTTTGCTCACAGGTAGACCAGGAAGGTTCTGCATGATAGTCGCTTTTACAGCATCGGGCGGCCCCCACGCCACGATACCGCAACCATCCAGATCGAGCACAGCCTTACGCAGCAGGGGCGGCATAATCTCGGCTTGTCCACCTGCTTGCAAGAGTCGCGCGTCGTGTTTGCCGACTCGCAGCCAATCACCTAGTCGGTATGTTTTCATGGTGCCCGTTTCGTCTGGCACCCTCACGATTGTGATTGCCCTGATCCAAACTCCCGCCATGTTACCCCTAGGGTGGGGCAGGGGGCACAGAAACCCCCCACCCCCTACGGTCTACCTATCTAAAGGACGATCTCGGTCCATCCCGTGGTCGGCACGGGCGGATAGTTGGAGGTGCCGCGCAGCGGGAACACTGCCGTCAGGACGGCCCCGCCTGCAACGGTCAACACGCCTCGGATATAGTCGAAGGCACCATCAACGTCCAATTCCTCAGTGCGCACTTCGACAATCACGGAGTCGTCGCCGTCGCCCCCGGCCTGGGTCAGTTGCGTGATAGCCTTGGCAGGGGTAAGCGCCTTTGCGCCAGTGCCAGTCGCGTCCTGGGCCTGCTGTACAGCAAAGTCCACCGTACTGCCCGCGGCCATCGCGCCGGTCAACACCAGGAAGATGGCGCGCTGGTGGTTGTTCATTGAAAGCCAGGTTGTAGTGTAGATAGCTGCCGTCCGACTGGTCGGCACCAGCGCCCCGCCTGGCTCGTGAACCTCACTAAAGTTCTCGGTATATACCTGTGTCATTCTCTCATACCTCCGTTAGGATGCTACCGCCGCATCAAGGACGACGAAGGGGCTAACTTGCGTAGTCCCATCTCTGAAAGTCAATGGAGCGGACAGCCACGGCCGCCCGTCCACACGATGCACTGCCCGCCAGCTTGTAAGGTCGTTGCGGAACTTGTAGTGCTTGCTGGAGTCAATGGTAACGGTCTGCCTGTCACCAATCAAGTATTTCGACCAGTCGCACAGGCAAATGTCACCACGAGCGCCCAAGGCGGGACAGTTTTCGATGAAGTAAATCGGGTAACCCATCAGGGTAGTAGGCATCTGGTCGCGCCCGTTCCCGATCCACACGTAGGAAGGACTAGCCGCTGGCCCATTCAGGGAGAGGATGGAGGGCAAGCAGCCCTGGTGCGCCAGCCACACAGGATTGCTTCCTGAGAACTGCGTTACCATGTTGAAGATGTCATTCAACCCGATAGCACCAGCCGCCACCCGCGCAACCGCGATGGTTGCACCGCAGGCAGCATTAGCGATTCCCAGAGGTTGCCCCGCGCCCGTGCCCTGGATGAACGTCCATTCCTCTTCGTTGTAGATGCTCCCTGCGAAGAGTGCTTGTAGCAGGGATTCCAGAGAAACGGCACTGTCGGCCAGGAGTTCATCACTGGCCTCGGTATAGACCACGAGTTTGTGGGCTACAAGTTCCATCTGGCGGAAAGCAGGCTCGCTCTCATCCTTCTGCCCTGCCTCTTCTGTCCATTTGGGAATGACACCCCCATAGTAATGGGAGCTCGTGGTACTGGTAGAAGTCTGATCCAACACGGGTACCTGTATCACGCGCGCCCGCATGGGAATGGTGGTTGCCCGCTGGCGAACGTACCGCGCCAACTCTGGCAAGGCAAACATCTCGGTCAGGTGTTCTGGGAAGACCAGGAAGCCACCAGACCCGCCAGTGTTCTCTACGAGTTGCTTCTGTTCTGGCAGAAAGCCGTTCTGCATAGTAAAAGGCCCGGTGGGGGATTCGTCCGGCAGGACCTTCCATTCAAGACGCGGATCATGCTGAGCCTTGAACGTGGCGTTATGGACAGCCACCAGGAATTCACCGAAACTCGTGAACTTGCCAGCCCTCGCGGCTGGCGACTTGGGAGCGCTCTTCACAGCCTCGGCCTTGAGCGCTTCCAACTCCGCCAGCATCACAGAGCGTGCCTTGAGCGCCTTGGCATCGGCCAGCATCTTGCCAGCCTTCTCCATGTCCTCAGCCGTAGCATCTGGCTTCGTGGCGATTGCTTTGGCCTCATCAAGCAAGGCGATTGCTTTCGCGTCAAATTCGTCAGTCTGAATATCCATCTTACTTACCTCCGACTCATGTTAGTGATTCTATGTCCAGTAAAACTTGCAAGCGCTTCCGCTCAAGGGTGGGTGTCGGAGACGGCCCGGCCCCGGTTGCTGCTTGCGGTATCGCGGCCTGCTCCTCTGTAGTAGCAGGTGCGGATTTCCCTAGAGCATAAACCCGGTCATCTTCCTCATCTTCATTTTGGGGCGGGCGTTTTTGCCAGCCCGTATCTACGCCAGCATCTTCTAAGATTTCCATCAAGGCAGTAACGGCAGCAGCAGCCCGGCTAGCATTGCGGGCAGCCAGTACGCGGCCTTCCTTGCTCTCGGCTGGCGGATCGCCCATGCTTTCATCTTCGGGCAATGGCTCTTGTGCCGCTTTAGCACCCGTGGTCATCGTCGCCGGATTCATCCCCCAAAGTACAGGAGAGATTTCGTATAGTTTCAAAGTGCGCAAATTGCGAACGGTCATTTGTTCGCCGTTGTGCACCTGGTCGGTAAAGTCTTGGTCAAGCACATCGTAGCCAAAGGACCACTCACCAACTGCATCGGCTTTAATGCGCTTGAAAGCTCCTTCCCCCTCTGGTGTATCCATTAGAAATTGAATGCGTGCCTTTGCACCACCCGTGACCGTGGGAAACTCTTGTAGAATCTTCTCAGGCAATTCATCGCGCCCAATCTCCTCTAGACTCACGGGTTTACCAATCACATCGCGCACACTTGAGGTGTTGTGCGCATCCAAGACCATGACCTTGTTGCCCCGCTCTGTAAAAGTCTTGGCAAACGCGCCTGGGTGAATCATGTCACCACCTTCGTCCACATTGCCAAATACCGCGAAGATAGTTTCAACTTCTCCCTGATCACCTGCCTTGATAGCCAAAGCAGGGAATGATTTATACTCACGTCCCATCGTTCTACCTCCTGCCTGGCTACGCGCCTCTTGCCACATGGAGTGACAGATAGCAGCAGCCTGGCTTGAATCATCCGTCGTCCCTTCGCTCAGTACGATAGGGATACAACGGCTCACGTAATCGTCTTCACTCTCGCCCGGTTTCGGTTTCGGCATCTCAAACCTCCATAAACGAAAAAAGCCCCACTCAGGGGGCGGTTTTTAAACGGCCTCCAAAGTGGGGCGGGATAGTCTAGGCTATGCGGCCCAGGTTATGCAGTTGTCAGTTAGTGTAGGACTTTAACTAAGCATTGTCCTATTATTATGACATAAACCAAAAGGCACATAAATAACCCAGCAAGAACAGGCAAAAAAGCAAGAATGAATAGCGCTATTTTAGTAAGGGTAGCGGCAAACAGAATATCATAATCATCAGTCATCATGCGCCTCTATTTTCAATGGTCGGTAAATTGCTAAAATATCCAGAGTAGGCGAATATGCCATGATGGGGCCAGATGCAAGCACTTGTAATTCCAGCGTTTCGACTATAACTGGCGTTCCAGTAACAGTATTGTCAGCCTGTCTTATCTCAACTATCCTGCGAGCTTGCCTTACCGATACTCTCTCTGACCCTGCTATCTGTATTTGTTTGCAGGGAGTGAAGATTAGATTAGTATCCTCGCTCACCTGCGGCCACACCTCGCGGGCAGCAGCTAGTAGGGCATCTCGGTCTTTCTCAGTCATTCCCTAATACCCTCTTTATCTTCTCAATGTCCCCTGTCACGCGGATAAGTACAAGGACACAAAGAGCTAAAAACATCACAATAAAAACTTGCTCTACTACGAAGACCTCTGCAAATAGCGCAGGGTCGGCTGCCAGCAAGGTGGCTATTTTGTCAATCATCTTCCCCCCATTTCTCGATTTGCTTCTGCAAGTATACCTCAATCATTCTCAGCGCGCGATACAGCACACGCACAAAAGCGCGCCACTCGTTGCGCTCAGTATACGCCTGTTGTGCATGCGCGTCAATGGTACTCATTTCGTCTCACTAGGCCCCGCCGGCTTCTGCTGTGCCTGTATCGGTAGCCCAACCGCCTCATTCAACCTAGCCCGCAGGCAATCGCGGCACACCGGCCCGCGCTCCAGGTCCAGGTATTCGCCTTCGTGCTTGGGCTGGCCGCAGTCTACGCAGAAGACAAGTTTTATACCAAAGTTGTCCATCAAGTAACTCTTGGTCATAGTGATAACTCCGTTGGCCTATCTATTCCCCCAGCACTGGCAATTCCGTGCACCTGCAATTTATAAACTCATCAAGAGGCCCGTTTGGGTCGCCTGGATACTGCATCTTGGCACCGCCAACAGTGAAGGTATCATCAATGCCTACTCTCTGGCCATGTGCTTCTCTGTGGCTTGGTCTTGTGCGGTCGTCCAAAGCAGCAAACCACTCTTTTTGTGTCACGCCCCAATCTCTGTATAGGTTGTGCGAACTGGCATTGGAAGCACGCATAATCTCAGTTCGTGCTACCATCTCGGCTCTATAAGGTGGCAGGCGTTGCTCTGCAAAGTAGGAGCGCCCTAGTTCCTCTTCGCTCATATCTTGCATCACGGCCAAAGCATCCCCGGCAATCCACTGGCGGAAAAGCAACTCAAGATTCTCTTGCACTTTGGGAACTGACCAACCTTCGGCGGCGGCAGTCTGGAGCAAGGTGGCAATCTCTCGCTCTGAGGTGGCCGAGATGGGATCCACAAATACTAGCCTATAAGCCTGAAACCAATCTTCTGAAAGGAACTGGTCTACCTGGAGCGGCTTTCCAAAGGTGCTTGCCAGGGCTTGTGCTTGGGCGCCTGAGATTCCACCTAAGAGCGGCGTCCATTCATCAGACCAATACTTTTTAGAATCTGCGTGCAAGTAGGCTGTAATCTCCATCTGGGCAATTTGCCATGATACAGAAGCCTTCTGCTTATAGGCGGCCTTCTGCGCTTTCGTAATGATAGCCAGGATTTTGCGCCTATCTTGCTCAAATGACTTGCGGGCAGCAAGGATGGCCTTGTCCTGCCAACGTTCGCCAATCTGGCGTGTCTGGGCAACGAAAGCGCGTTGTTGGTCGGTTAGTTTCTGCTCAGTAGGTAGGGGAAGTGCTTTTGTTGCTTCCTCTTCCGCCGTCTCTTCTGCCCCGGCGGCTCCCGTCTCAGTTTCTTCCTCACCCTCTGGTGCTTGTTCTGGGGGAGGTGTTTCTTCTGGCGCTGGCAATGCGGGCGGGGCAGGTGGGGCAGGCAATTCGCCGACGGGCACGAACTGTATCATAACGGGTACCTGGTAGATCTCATCCGCCTCAGTCACTGGCAAGCCAATCGCCTGCCTATACTCAGCACGTGTAACGGCGCTGGCAGTCCAGGCGGCAGCCACGTCGGCAATGTATTCACGCTTGTTCCACCAGCCTGGAATGCCTTTATAGTCATACTGAGCGAAATACCTTCCGTTGGCACTACGTAGGAAGAAACGCCACTCAGTCTCAAACATCTGTAGTTCGGGAATGAGTGTGTTCGTGAGGAAGGACTTGTAATCGGTTTCCTTATTTGAGTAAGTACTTTGCACCAGTTCGGGACGCGACTCAATGAGATTTAAAGGTACGCCAAACGGCATCACCATGCGGCTCTCGTTGCGTGCATCCAGGCGACCTAGATCCAACTCATTTAAAGTGGCGCCAATCTTCTGGTACTTGGCTCCCTGGCCCATGATGATAGGCTCTACCCAGTTTGCCCAATTGCCATATTGCATCATCCAACGTTCGCGCGCTTCTGCAATATCCTCATCGGTCAAGGGCATGTCAGTCGTAATCATAGACATGGGCATGGTGCCCTGGTCGAAGAAGAGTTTTAGCCAAGAGGTGGCGGCATTATCCACGTCACCAGATTGTGCCATTGGTGCGACAGGGGAGAGGCCCTTACCCAAGCCTAGATAGGGGTCTAACGGGTTGGGCAACTTGACGTGCATGGTATCTTCTGGCAATAGGGGGATGCCATCTTGTATCGCCATGCCCTCGGGCACGAACAAAAAGCCTTTCAGTTCACCGGTATCATACAGGTGTATTACACGGTCAGGACGCAATGTGTAGAAGCACTCTGGAAATTCTAGGCCAGCCCGCCTCTTAAACCACGTATAGGAATCGCCAAAGAGGTTAAAGAATACAAGCATCTCGGCTTGCAATTCTGCAAAGGACTGATGTGGGTTTGGCCGGTCCAGAAGGTTGCTTAATTCGTTATTGGCTGGCAACAGTTCTGGCTCATCTCGAGTGCCTCTGTAGGCTCTGAGCAAGCAGCCAAACGCCGTTCTCACTTTGAACATAATAGCCGAGTAGATAACAGCGTTAATCTCAAAGCCATCTCGGGCATAGGATGACAAATCGTGCATCACCCATTGGGCCTGAGCATTCATGTATTCAGGCCACATAAGGATGGAACGCGCGCGAGGTGTGCGAGATACACGGCCTTGTGAGACCTTAACTGGATACGTCCAGCCTGCGCGCAACCCGCGCGCGGCGTTCCCTATGCGTCTGAAAACACTCATCCTAGTAGTTTAGCCTTTTTGTACATCGTTGCATATCTCATGGCATCCATGCCATGATCATTCTCATCAATTGGCATTTCTTTAAGCGATTTGCCTTGTGGCGACTTGGGCCACGAATAGGCTGGAAACTCCTGCTCCGTACATGTCGGCCTTTTCCGCGTTTCTAATCGTCGGTCAACTTCTACCAGTGCTCCACGAAACAAGAATAATCGCGGCTTCCCATCGCCTGCTTTTCTGAGTCTAGCCTGTACTTCTTGTATACCGACTGTCACCCGCTTGTCTGCGGGTTGCGTTGGTACGCCATGACGCTCCAGGGTTGCACGATCCTCAGCATCGTGGTCCGCCACTGTCATCTCAATGCGCTCATACCCAGTTAAGTCTACAATCTGGCGTGCCAAGTCTTCCACCAGGCATTGCGTTACGTATATTTCGCGGTAAAGGTACATCCGCCCGTCACCATCCCTCGCCCACCATTGGCAAACGAACGGGTTAGTATAGCCAAAATCAATTGACCGGAAGCGCTTCCACTCTGACGGAATTGTGAACGGTTCCACTACGTGCAAGCGCATGTCAAATGTGTCGTATACTGCCCCTTCTGCTTGTACCCATTGGCCTTTGCACAATCTCAGTGCCAGCAAGCCAGTTAATTGACCTAGCGTCTCGAGATATGCTGGCGGGTTGTGCGGATTATCTAATGCGCCACTATAGTATATATGTGCCTTGCCACCATCAATCAACCGCCGCTTAATCCAGTGGGTGGGAGCATCGGGATTGGTTGATAAAATGATTTGTGTCCAGGGAGCAGCAATGCCACGCATACGTGCTAGGATTTCGTTGTAATCATCCTCGGTGAAGGCGTTCGCTTCCTCCATCCACACAATATCAAGCCGGCCTTCCCCACCCATCGAGCGCAATGCTTCTCGTTGCCGATCATCTTTCATCCCCCCCGCGTAGATTATACTACCATTCCAATATTGAAACGAGCGGGCGGCCTTGCGATACTGTACCAGTGGATCTCCAGCAATGACCGTATGTGCCAGGAAGGGAATCACCGACTTGGTAGCATACTCGTAGGCTTTTCGTAGCACCAGGCCAGTTGCATTTTTGTAGCGCATGCAGAAGCCGTGTATCTTCTCAGCAGCCAAGCGTGACTTACCACCTCCAGCACTACCAGTCAGTACCAGCGTGGGAAAGGTATCCCGCCAAGGGTCTATTTGCCAATCGAGAGGTTGGAAAAGTGCTCTAGTTCCATCACTCTGTGCCATTCTTGGGCCAGTCATCAGGCGATATGGAAACATAGCCTTTTAGCGGTTGCCCAGCGGTGGTCAAGTCCATCTGCTGTTTGGCAGGCAAGCCGCCTCGGTCAAGGACCTCTTTTGCTGCTTTGTGGCGCATGCTCACTTCTATGTCACTCAACTCAGTCACAAACTCCTGTGCTGCCTGTGGCACATAACGCTTTAGAATCTCAGCGGCCAAGATAATGCCATCTGCTACCATTAGTCGCACAGCCTCATCAATATCTGCTTTGTTTTTCCACCTGCAAACTGTCTCTTCTGCTATGCCAGTGGCCTCTGCTGCTTCCTTGTTGAAACGCACAAAAGGCCGTACTGCCAAGTAGCGAAGTTGATCAACTGTGAAATTCTTGACCAACTCTTGCAGGCGGTTGACTGGCGTTGCATTCTGTTGACTAGCCATTGCTCACCCTAAAGAAAAAAAGGGGCGTGGGCAGTGGGGGAAAGGAGGGAAAACCCCACCGAGGATTCCCACGCCCCTGCCAAGAAAGCGCACACCACGTCATTTAGCCGCCATGTGACATTCATGATGATAGACAGCCTCTTCCGATTTAAACCATCGAGGGCCAGCATTCCCCCAATCCGCACAGGGGGAATATCCCCACGTGAACCGTTTCCCACAATACTTGCACCGGCTAAACAGCCAGCGTTTCAGCTGGAAGATAAGCACAACTTTAATCTGCCAATGATGAATATGCCAGCGCGGATGCTGCCACCAGGGGCGAACATGCGCCTTGTGAATGCGGAATATCTGTTGAATATGGCAAATTGCATCATAGTCAGACACACCCTTAAACCAATTCCGCAGGTTATCATATTCATCATGCATGAGCGAATTTGCCAAGGCTATCTCAGTTTCAGATAGGTGTGGATATGTCCATCCGCAACTGTCATCCGTCCCATCAGTTTCTGGGTCAATGTACCAGATTTCTGCAATCCTGATGCCGCGAATGCGAATATCGAAGGCTAAAGTATTTGGGTCGTGCATAGTTCTCCTTTCATGTTCTCAACAGGTCATCTTTTTTGCTTTCATCAAGGCCGTTGGCAACACGCCAAGCCGTGATTGATTCTACCAATCCTGCAAGTAATTCTTCCTCCGCTTTACGCACAAATCTAATAGCGCGCAAATACCAATCAGTGTCACGCTTTGCCTTGATGCGTGCCGCTTGAGTAGTCAGCGTTTTGATTTCGTTCCACAATTGCTCTTTGTCATCTGCCACTGTACATTACTCCCCAAGCCGTCAAATGGCCTGTAGACCACTCTATCAAAGGTGCATCGTCAATATGTGTTGCCGGCAGTCGGTTCGTGTACCAGGCATAGCGCGTTATTGTTGGCTCGCCTTCTATCCAGGCAATAAACCTACGCGCTTCTGCTAAATCTGTAAAAGAGAACTCGGTAACCCAAACTTCCCCAATGCCCCACTCATCAGCCCACACGATGAATTGCCCGACTAGCGCTTCACATTCTGCCGCTGATTGCTTGTAGCAATGCGCTGCCAAAGCATCCAGTTGTGGCAGCTCGCCATAGATGTTAACGTATGCCTGCCTAAATTCTGGCAACCATTCAATGTTCAACTCAGATGGTGCAGGAGCCACAACCTTGCGATTGCCGATGATAGGCAGCAAACGATGATACAGAATTGCGCCTTCATCGGGCGTAATCGGTAAAATCAGATCTGGTTCATTGTAGAGCATGAACCAGTCAGAATCGCCGCCAATTTTCATCATGCCACCGATGATCATCGATGCATCTATGCCACAACTCACCATCGGCACATCCTCCACGCCGTCACATTGCGCCGGTTGTGACCACCAGCCGTATTGCCACGATGCCCCCACCATCAGCGCATCGCGGCACGGACTGCCAGGGTACATAGCCAGGCCTTTCTTGCTCGGCCAACCCTTCACGGCAATGGGAAAATAGTATTTGTAAAGTGCTTGCTGACTTGGCATATCTCGCTGAGCAGGAATTAGCATCATCATCAGCAAGAGAAAAAGTGCCAAGATGAGAGGCACCCGTCTCATTTTCTCTTCAGCATTGCCTTGACTATCAGCGGGTCGAGATGCGCTTCCAGAATTGGCACAGGATCAAGCCATCCGCCGGGATGGGATGTAAACCACCAGTGTGGCTCAAACGGCTGGTCGCGCATGTCCAAGTGGCAATGGTCGCCACCCTCGCCCAATTTGTAATTGCCGATGTGTCCCAAACATTCACCAGCAAAGACACGATTACTAGCTTTCCAAAGCCGAAACTGAGCATCGTCGGCCAGGTGCCAATAGCGTATCCACAGCGGCTTGTTATCATGTTCGGATTGAATGATGATGCTGCCGAGATAGGAAGTGGAATAGCCTGTTACATATACTACGCCATCAGCTACGGTGCAGACTGGCATACCTCTGTCTATGTCGCCCCAGGGACTCACATCTAGGTTAAGGTCAATGCCCGTGTGGCCGTTCGCGCCGATTGGGTTGTGATACTGTGCACAATACCACATTTCTGGCGGATACTTCTCCGTGCCGACAGGGAATGCCCACACCGCCGATGGCACGGGCACGACTTCAGCCGCCAAGATAGCCGCCACAGATTGATTGACCTCCCAGGCGGCCTGCTGAATGTCGGCCAGGTGTTGGCGTTGCTCAGCACTCAGGGTCATTTTTCTAGCCCCTTCAAGACCAATGCCACAATCCCACCTCCAACACCGGCCCCCGCCCCAATCTTGGCTATCTCAATGGCCGCCGTCCAGAGTTTGCCGCGCGTCCAGTCAAGTTCTTTGTCGTGTACCTCATCCTTGACCTTGGCTGCCTCTCGCGCCTCACGCAACTTGGTAACTTGCTCATCAAGACAGCCGAGATGTTGAGAGTGTGCTTCTTCCCGCTCCTCCAAGTGCCGCGTGCGGCCATTGAGAATAACCAGTTGCTTGTTGGTCTCCTGTAGACTCCCAAGCACTTGGAGTACTAGGTCGTGCGTCTGTTGCTGTAACGACGATAGCGGCACTGATTCGTACCTACGCGGTCAGTTTCGTGCTGGTCTTGAATGCCCGCAGGATCAGGTTGATGATAGCGATGATGCCAGCGGCAACCGGTACTACCCAGGGATCAGGTGTGAACTCACCGAAGCCAAAACCAACCGCCACGGCGACGAGCAGGGCCAGAACATTGAACCAAAGCGTTAGGCTGAGATACCACTTTTTCACTGTATCCTCCATTGGAAATTCTCTATCACTTTGCCAGAATATAGACAGCCAGCACAATCATGGCTGCCCCCAATACATCAATCCAGAATCTAGCCCACTTATCCTGCATCTTTCAGCCTCAGAAAACGGAAAAAGCTCACCACGAACGGGTGAGCCTCGATTGCTGCTGAAAACACGGTCTGCCCGTCCGTGCCTATCGTGCCATTATAGCACGAACGGGTGGCAGAATTCTACACCACACACAATTTTTAGGAATTACGGAATGGGGGAAAAGAAAAACTCCACCTTTTTAGGGTGGAGTATCCAGGCTTTCCCTGGCACGGGTGGCAGTGGGGCCTCCTTTCTCGTATTGGCTATTCAGCAGGTTTAAGTTCACCTGCCCACTCATACAACTCCTCGCCGCTATCCCACTTGACGACGCAGTCACCGTACTGGTTAGGGCGATCTTCATCGTACTCGCAATCAGAAGCATCGCCGTGGGTGCTGATTACAGTTCCTGTCCTGCCACTCTTGGCAACTCGCTCTCCAATCTTGGACACGGTTCTCCTCTGCGTTAGAGCCGCAGCCCTCATTAGCTATACAATCCGATTCTTATACCGCTCCCATCTTCGTACAGGAGCACAATTTGCCGATTCCGCCCGCGTCCTTCGAGGCGAACGGTTGCCAGTTTGCCAGCCTCGATACCATCCTGGCAAAATTCATGCACCAAGACAGTCTCACCAGCCTTGATGGTAAAGCGCCGGCCAATTCTCAAAGCCTCAGCAGGCCGACCAGCGCCTTGACGGGCACCGCCCGAATGACCTTTTGTACCTGTCATCAGTTCCACCAGTCCACTAACTGCAACTCGTCCTTGGCCTCAAAGCATTGACCGTTGGGACTCCCGAGATGGGCCTCGTAGAAAATGATATTCTCGCTACCGGGCTGCTCGTGGTAGAATGGCCCGCGAATCTCTATTGTAGTCCAGGTAAACTCATGATCCACCAGGAAGCGCCGCACCTGTTTTAGCACGACCTCGTATAAGTCCTCTAGACGGTCATCGTCAACCCGATGACACACCAAATTAACGATAATTGCATTGAAACTCTCCTCGTGACTCATCTTCCGACGATCTCTAACCATCGCTCACCTCAAGCTTTGGCTAATGTGCGTCGGCCAGTTCTCCAGGCCGAAGCGCTTGTCAAACTCCGCCAGGCAGGCCGCCCGTGCTACTTCGTCACCCTGCTCCCAGATTTCCTGCGCGAAGATCTCGCGCACTCGGCTATCACTCATCCGTGCCACCATCTGCGCGGGGGTGGGGAGAATAACTGGCCCCAGGTCTGCCGCCGTTTTCCCCTGTCTTATCATCTCTGCGATTTTTGCCATCCCTGCCTTATCCATCTCTCGCTCCTTCTCACTCAATTCCTCAAATCTAGTTAGATTATACCACATTTCTAATGACTTGTCAATACTTTCACTTTGCACTTTTGGGGAAGTTTTACAAAGCGGGTGAGATTGCCTCAAATGCCTGCCATATCCCGTCTTCGTCAACGATAGGCAACACCCTACTAACCTGCTGCAGTAGATGTTTAGCTTTCCGTCGCCTGTCTTTTCGGGTCTGGCGATCTAGGCGTTTAAACTCCTCTTGACTGAGGTTGTAGAGTGCACCGGCCACCTGGTCAATGGTCACTCCATCACCGTGAGCTAACCACCAGCCAAGACGCGCGGCCATTTCTACCCGTGTCAGTTTATCAGTCATGCCCCTTCCTTCTGCCCTTCTACCCACCTCAACTTACTTTTTCGCCCACACGCATGGAACGCCCCCCACGACCATGAAAACGTGTTTTTTGGCCTTTTGCTCTACAGGTGGCACCTCTACGCGCAGGATAACGCGCACATGCGGGACACCCAACGCTCCCGCTAGCCTCTGGGCGAACCCGGATTCAGGCATGACTGCATCAAATGCCGTCCGACCGTCCAGTAATTCAATGCCGCGCGATACAGGCGGAAGTCCTGCTTGCTCATTGGCCGCGCTGATCACGTTGCCCCAGTGCTCGAGATTGTCTTTCGGTTTCATTTAGCATCCCCCTTGTTGCTCCCTCTTTTCATTGCTCATCTCACAAGTCAATAATCTCCCGCCCTTGCAATCGACGCGGTCGAATCTCGATTATCTTATCCCCCTACCCTATTCCTGGCTGCTGTCCCTTCCTTAGCCTCTTGAAGCGAACGAACGAACGAACGAACGAACCTTATACACTTTCATGCCCATTCCCTGATGCAAGAACACGAAAAACTGCCATGCCCCGTGCTGTAATTTCAAAGCCGAGATTGTGATTGTCAGGATCGCGCCACTTACCATATCCAGATATCTCCAAACCCTCTCGCATCTCCTCAAGTTCTGACCGGTTAAGTGGTCCCTCTGTCACTAGCATCGGCTCGGAAAACTGACCACCGCCGATGATGATACGCGCAACTTGACGCGCCTTTTCACCAGCCCTAGAACCACTGAGTAACACCCCGCGCCGGATGTTTCTAGGTGTGCCACCATTATCCCCGCGCTCGGTGAAGTCAACAAGCACTTCCTCAACTACTGGCGGAGGTTTATAACCCTCTGGCACCGGTTTGCCTCGATAGAGCCAGCCAAAGAGCCAGTCAAAGAACTTCTCAAAGAAGTGTTGTTCAAACAGTGGCGAACGATACGCGAGTTCCTGGCCGAAGGCTAGCTCGAGGTGCACGTAATTGAAAATGGAGTAGACCAGAAAAAGCAAGGCCCCCAGCGCCAGGATACCACGGGTATATTTGAGCATCCCGGCCAGTATCTTTGCATCCCCTTCGCTAAAAGTAGCATATATGAGCGCCAACGCTAGAATTAAGCCAATGCCTAAGAGGATAGTCCATAGTCGGCTCGATTTCTTGCCAAGAGTAATACAAAGAGCTATCACCACAAGCACCAGCGCGATCGCTGCCTTGACGAAGATGGTCACCGTGCTTGCAAACTCAATGAGTTTCTCTGCCTTGACGGACACTGATGGCAACATGAATGATGCTACGCGCCACAAGCACCAAGCCAAAAATGCCACAAACATGGTAAGAAACGCGCCACGTACCATAGCGCCTAAGTCAAGGCAATTGTGCTCGGTGCCATTTGCATCCACGTCCACCCACTTGCGCGCTTGTACCATATACCAGATAAAGGTAGTTAGTCCAATGGCAAATGCAATACCCCAGAACACCATTGGCCCAAAAGTTACAATTGCCAAAATGATAGATGCCAGAATGCGCGCCGCTGCTACCGAAACAATGTTTGCTTGCATCCGAGGTACATCAACGTCAAGCGACCGGCCAGCCTCGCGCTTTTCTTCTACCTGGACAGGTGTATAAGGCTTACGTTCTATTAGCAACTCGTCAGACATTTTCACTAAACTTCCTTTTCATCGCTTCCAGCCCGCGTCTCGCTGCTGATGGTTCGTCACCTTCTGTTTGTGGCTCTTCTGTCTGTGCCTCTACCACTCGCAAGCCACGAATCAAGTTAAACAAATTATCTAGTTTTTCCTCTAAGTCGCCCATCGTCGGCTGACTAATGTATGCTCGTATCGCCTGTCGTATCGCCTCAGATGCGCCTCTTTTTGATTGCGCCTCTATCCACCGCACAATGTCAGCATCCTGGATAGCATCCAGGGATATTGAATAGCGCACAGTTGGCATTGTCTACCCCCACATATCGCGTGCCAGTTTCAAGTATCCCCTCACGTTGGCGAACTGCGCATCATTTGCAATTTCTACTTTGGGATAAACTCCTTTCATTCTCTCTTTTAGAACTGGCCCGAGCGCCAGCGCCCCGCCACCGGTTAGAAGGACCGCACTATACCGCCCTGGCTCTGGCCATGCTTCACTGAGGCGGTTTAGAATCATCTCGATAAGTGGCTCCAGGTGTGGACGTGCAAAAGGCATAATATCGAGGCCATCACTACCATAGGGAAACTTGCCAGTTGCAAGCCATTGCGCAACTTCGTGGGTTTTGGGATTGATGCCAGGATGCTCAATGTGAATGCTCTTAGCAGTTGCGTCAAGTGCTTTGAGCAAGCCTAACCCATCACCGGTAGTCCATTGGCCGATTTCTTGTAGACAGTCAGCCACTAAGAGGTTGAGAGTGTTCCCGCCGATGTCTACTATGCCGACCATCCCTGTGCTATAGGCATTCGTGAGGATCTTACCGCAATCGCTCATAGCCATATTGAGCAAAGACCCATATGGCTGAGTAATGACAAAAGCCTCTTTGACTGTGATGGTTTGCCAGTTCCCCCCGTTGCGTCGAAACTTCCAATCACTCACGAGGTGCTTGCGCAACTTCTCAGCCCACGATTGCCAGTCCTCAAGTGGTAGACCTGTGACAATGCACGTTTCCACGCTCGCTTGATGCAACTCTGACAAAGCAGCACACAAGAGGATGTCCCATTGCTGAGAGAGTACCCAGCCTGGATCGCGCCGGCCCGTGACATAGGCCGACTGTTGGAGTGCAGTTTCACCCACTGGCCATGATGCGCTGTTAGGCAATTCAATCACCTGCTTGGCTCTCTTGGCAGTGGAAAGCGAGAAGGTTTCACGAACTGGCGTACCTACCACAGAAGGGAAATACGCCTGCCGACCGTTAGCCGAAAGCGCCTTGACGAAGTTGTAACCGATATCAACTGCTGTCAAATTCATTTCTTCCCCTTGCGCATAGGCCCCTCGCGCTTTGCCATGATAGCAAGCTCTTCTTGCGCTCCTGCCACAGTTATCCACCGCACAATGTCAGCATCCTGGATAGCATCCAGGGATATTGAATAGCGCACAGTCGCGTCTTTCCGTGCCTTCTCCAATCCAAGGTCTGCCCGCAGGTGCTCGACCTCGGCCAGTACATCCAGCAGGCCCGCACATGTAGCATCGTCAAAATCGCCTTCCTCAATACCGCGTCTCAAAAAGTTCAAATCAACCATTTCTACCATTTCTACCCCCTTCATTTAATACTATCTAGTAATACCGTCATTATAAATGAAAACCCCACTCTTGTCAAGAGTGCTAAGGCGACCGCCAAAGAGGGGGAGGAGTAAAGTGTCACTCATCGCACGCCTCCATCCCCTCTATAATCTTGCGCATCTTGCGCGACTGCCGCTCCAGGCGACGACGAAGACGCTGAATCTCATGAACAAGATACTCATTCACCTCATCAAATAGGTATGCTTTTCGTCGGAACGTCTCCGTAGTCAACGGCAACGCCCAGATGTCTTCGTCAGTCAGTTCGTCCAGGTCACTCACCGCGCGCCTCCTCTACTATGTCCACTTCCCACCATGACCGCATCAGAATTGTGATGCTATCCTGCTGTGCTCTGTCTGCATTGAGTTTAGTATAGAATTGCTCAAGAGGCCAGTCGCCGACGAACACAAACTTTGTACCCATTGGCAAATCAGCGAACTTTACAGTTTTACCACGTTTTAGCATTGCTATGCCTCCAACTCCAGAATCAATTGACGTGCCCTTTCGCGTGATACTGGCACATTAGCCGCCGTCGCCCGCGAGGTTAGACTTGACGGTTGTACTGGCAGTTCTTGCGCTTGCTCCAGTTCGTGCCCCAGTGTCCATGCTTCTCTGAAAATAGGGTGATGACATTTCTTGCTAGGGCCAGTCAGCCAACCGCAGGTGAGACCGCGCGGGCCTTTGTTGAAGGGGCAAGAGGTCACAGAACACCGCACACCAGAGAAGATCGTCATCTTGCCATCTCCTTTTGTAGCACTCGTTGTTCATGTTCAATAGTCAAATGGCAATACTGGCATAAAGTAATTAAGTTCTCTAACTGGTTAGCATCTTGATAGTTCTCAAATTCCCGAAACGGCATTATA
>Ga0307380_10002296_pt1 | contig 27294 bp, 15 predicted proteins | sample UN3MG_FD_202239 | JGI IMG/M metagenome (GOLD analysis project Ga0307380, IMG submission 202239) | Soil microbial communities from Risofladan, Vaasa, Finland - UN-3 | ecosystem: Environmental > Terrestrial > Soil > Coastal area > Acid sulfate soil | place: Finland: Risofladan, Vaasa | collected... | reverse complement strand
ATTGAAAGTGACCATCGTCCGCATCATATCCATCCATCTCAAGATGTGGTAATCCGGTTGCATTGACAAGATCGGCTAAATTCTGCGCCATTTCCTTGGCCAACACGACATCAGGGAAAAAGACCTGTTTTCTGGTAACCGTCACCAATTTGCCGACTGATGTCCCTTTGGGGTGAGCCAGTACAGTTGTATGATGGACACCTCGTTTACAATGAAGCAACCGATAAGGTTTGGATTCAGAAACACGCTCATACGTGATAATTTCAGTTCCGATTCTTACATAGGTTGGCCAATCGCCAGCGGTCTTACCCTTTGGAAGTTTTTGGGGTATCCGATAGAATTGAATCGCCTCGTCATCAGGCAAGATTATGTCGGTGGCATCTTTGGAGATATCAGCAGCCGTTGTCGTCTCTCCTCTAATAGCCAAGTGTGGGTGCGCCTTTGGGCTGACATATTCGTCTCCCGGATGAAGGTGAAGACGCAAATGGGAGCCAAGCAAAACATCAGCAGCCTTTGCCTTTTCCACACACATTTTCAACCCTTTTAAGCCACTGGGGAAGTAGTCTTTATTTATTCGATAGTGTCCCCACGATTCATAGAGGTTCTTCATACGAACGACATGGATATTCGCTTGCTTGGCAAACTCTATGCACTGGACAATATTGTCTTCAGAAAATGCGGTTAACAATTTGGAATGATACTTGCGTTTTAACTTTTTTGCCCAAACCCCATCAATCATCGGATGTGGCAAGTTCTCAGCAATTTCAATTTCTCCGATCACATCAAGCTCATCTTCTCGATTGCACCCATAAAGTGCAATGCTTGACCCAATCACGGTCTCGCCGGCAATAGCAGGTGCAACAATGTCGCCTTGGCCAATGCGCTTTCTAGTACGATCAAGACTAAAGGCCTGCAACAGACTATTTTCACCCTTTTGTTTCACGGCATTTCCAAAACGACAACGTCCTGAAGCCTCAAAACCGGCAAGTGTTTTTATAGTGAGTCCCAATATGCCCAATGAGTAGTTTTCGTCCCTTACAACGCCCAAAGCAGTCGCATCCGCTTCAGGCAGGACTGTATAAAAGGGGCCCCATATGGCAGCTTCAACCACATCTTTTTGATTGATTGAAAGGAGCGTTAATGAAATATGCGTCTTCTTGGATTGAGCCTCAACTTTCGCCTCAAGTCCGTCGGGATATGTTAAGGTAAGAGTCGTTATATCACCCTTGTGATCTTGGCTCATCGAAACAGGATTCAAACGTATCTCTGAATCAAACTTTCGCAGACTGAGCAGAGACTGTTTCATCCCTTCAAGAACATATTCCTGTTTAGTTTCAGGGTTAGATAAACTCACAACCTGCCCCTGCTTATTAAGTGTTAACGAAAGGGTATTTGACTTAATAGCTGATTCTAACCCCTGTACACGGGAAACGACTGAAATAACAAGGACACAGCAGAGTGGTATTATTTGTTTCATTCTTTTAGTCTCTCTAGGTAATAGTATAACTGACAGGCAAACACTTCACACAACGACATCCATCTTCGACCTACTCATGATCCATCCATTGTTCAGTTTGAATGTACAGGCGGGTACAGTTCAAATTCCGCACAAACAAACTTTTGGGTATCGGTGACACGTAGGCGGATGCGGTCCGTCGTCACGGACTCGTCCAGAAACTTCATGGTCTCCCATTTAAGCTTGAAATTCCTGGGTGTAATGGTTTTCCAACCGTTGGCCTCAGCGGGAATCTGAATTTCCGCCGTATGCTTCGGCACCCACTCCTCACCGCGGGCAATGCTGAAACAGCCGATTTCCACGGGTTCATCAAAGGCGGCCTCCACCCAGAATTCCTTTTCCCCTTTCCCAAGCGACGCCTCCCAGTTAGTGGTTGCATCCTGGTCCCGCAGGTTGTCCAATTGCTCCGGATGATGCGAGGCGCTCAGCCGAGCCCGTTTCGTGAGCGAGGTCACCCGCTGCCGCGGTTCAATCGGTAGAGTGCTACCATGGAAGGTGAGTTCGATCGTGGTTAGAATTTTTCCGCGATCCGCGTCGGGCACCTCCACTCGATAGCCATCGCCGTTCACAACATATGTCACTTTTTCGCCGGAGAGTAACATCGCTGACTTCAGCTTCAGGTCGTCCAAAGCCGGAAACTGTAATCCACCTGCTGCCGGCCAGCGGAAGACATGCAGAAAGACGCGGTTGTCCTTGCAGGTAGACACGCCCCACGGACCAGGAATATAAGGCCCGCCGCGCGTGCCACGAATGCTTGTTTCCCCATGCACCGACCACCACTCGGCCAACTGCTCGAAGCGCTCCTGCTCCACCGGGTTGACTGCGCCATCGCCCATGGGGCCAATGTTGAGCAGCATGTTGCCATCACTGCCCCAGACATAGAGCAGGATCTCCATCAACTGCTCCAGTTTCTTGGGCCCGACCTTGGGGTTGTAGCCCCACTGCCCGGTCGTGGTGTGACAGGCCTCCCAGCTCTGTTTGCGATTGAAGTAGCTGATGTTGTGCTCCGGAGTGTAATAATCCGCCCCGGCGCCACCGCGGTCATTGACCATGCAATCGGGGTGCAGACGTCGGATCGTTTGCATGATTTCCACCGCCGTGTTACCCCAATCACCCGGCCCGAGACCGTCGAAAAAGATCGAATGGATCGGACCATAGTTGTTGAGCAGTTCATCCATCTGCGCCTGGTAGAATGTTATGTAGCGCGGGTGGTATTCATCGGAATCGCAGTCGGGGTGATGCCAGTCGCGTGGCGAATAGTAGAAACCGAAATCCATGTCGTTGTTTCTGCACGCTGTCGAAAGCATCTTGACGATATCCTTTTTGTAGGGCGTGCTCATCATATCGTAATCGGTGACCGCTGAGTCGAACATGGAAAACCCGGCATGGTGTTTGGCCGTGAAGACGATATACTTGATCCCAGCGGCCTTCGCCATTTTCATCATTTCATCGGGATCAAACTTCACCGGATTGAAGGTCTTGTACTGCACATCATAGACCTCCGGCTCGAGCTGTGCCACCTTGTAGGGCTTGCCACCGGTGTGGTGGCTCGGACTGTTGCGTGAATGCCCCAGTTGCTGGCCAAGCTGGCTGATCGGTCCCCAATGAATAAACATGCCGAAGCGTTTGTCCTTCCATACCTCATGCGCCGCCTTTGAAGCGCTCGGCAAGGTGATAGTTTTATCCACCTTGTATTCCTGGATCTCAAAATTGTCGTCCCCAGCCAACACGCTGCCGATCATGATTACCGGCAGCCCAAACAATACGAGTCTTTTAATCATAATTCCTGTAACCAATATTGCTCTATGATATTGCATAAGTAATACTCCAAATTATAATTCTGAATCAGCGCTCCGGTATACCGTACGCGTTGACCTGGTTGATCGAAATGCGACCGTTCCACTGCTTGAAATCAAGTCGAATGGCGTCGGTCCTATAGGTTTTAGGTAGAACCAAGCCGAAGCTGCCACCGATAGTTCCGCCCTGATAAACAGGGTGCCACCTGTTATCAACTCGCAGAGAAATCGTAAAGGCTCTGATAGCACTGACTGAACCGTACTTGCCTTCCTGGATGGCCATCTGGCTGATCAACGCGGAATCTGGCAGATTGAGCTGTACCCAGGGCTCGGTGTCCTTACTGTCTGGCGACCAGGTCTGCTTGACAAAAATACCCTCTGAAAATTCGGTCCGGTCACTGGCAACCAGAGATCGGGCCGGGTGGTCGGGGCCACTCTCACTCGAGGCACGTGCTGTCGCGCCGGCTGTTACGGATTCACCAACACTATGAATTACTGGGAGTGTCATGGCGGGAACACCGACATCCAAGGCGATGACGGTATCGAATTCATGTAACAGGAATTCTCTGCCACGCCTCTCGTCCGGGTTAATCACTACGGTCAGTTGACCGTCGGCCTGTGTCACGGTGGTGGTTCCGCCGGTGAGAACCAGGCTGGATATTACCTTGGTCGGCAGATCGGGTAAACGGACGACACCCTCCCAGTCGGCCAACATGTGCAGGTACACGGTGTTTCCTGTTTTCGAGCGCGTGGCACAGCCCCAGGGGCCGGATGTGTACGGGCCACCGCGCGTGGCGTAGATGGATTCGCCATACTGTTGCAGCCACGCTCCCATCTGTAGATAGCGTTCAACGTGGCGGGGATTAATCGTGCCGTCGGGTGCCGGACCTGTGTTCAGCAGCAGGTTGCCCCCGTTACCGGCACACCGGACTAGCAGTTCGATGCAGTCGGCCAGGTTCATACCCGGTCCGTGGCCGCTCCAACCCCATGCACCGCCGATCTTGGCGCAGGTTTCCCAGGGACGGTTGATCTGGAAACAACCGATCTGCCCCTCGGGGCCGTCGAAATCGGCGAATCGCCAGTGGCGCGGAGCACAGCGATGATTGAACACCATGTGCGGCTGGATATCACGCAGCATTTTGAGCATCCGGGGGGTACGCCACATGTCCGGGTGCTTGCCCAGCCCATCGAACCAGAGTCCGTTCAGCCGGCCGTAACCTGTTGCCAATTCACGCAACTGCGGATGAAGAAACTCATCGACATACCGATCGAATTCAGGGCCGGGGTAGTCGGCGTAGTAGCGTTTTTCGGTCCAGTCAGGCTGAGAATAATAGAAGAACAGTTTGATATCGTGTCGGTGGCAGGCATCAGCCAGTTCTTTGCACACGTCCCGGCCAAACGGCGTGTTCATGATATCGTAGTCGGTAACTGCCGAGTTGAACATGCAGAAGCCCTGGTGATGCTTGGCAGTGAATACAAAGTACTTGGCACCGGACAACTTGATCATGCGCACCCACTGATCCGCATCGAACTTAATCGGATTAAACGTCTTGTACTGGGTGTTGTAGAGTTCATTATCAATGCCCCGGGAGACTGTGCCGTCGCTAGGATGATGGGGCCGTCGGCCTTTACGCGCCCAACTCACCGATCCCGTCACCTGACAGGAGGGATCCCAGTGCATGAATACGCCAAAGCGGTCATCCTGCCACTGCTCGATCATCGTGGGATCCGCCTTTAAGGTGGGCAGCAGGGCCGGATCGAGGTGGGCGACGTAGTCGCGATACTCCTTCGGTGGCACATAGGGCGCGACAATTCCGTCGTCATGCATCTCAGCGCCCCAGACAACAAACATTCCGAGGGTTGGCCCCAACAGGACGGCGACAAGTATCATCCAGCATGGAATTGGGAAGGGAGCTCGCTGAATTGTCACTGCCGGTTTGGGAGACAATTGTGTTTGTGACAAATGGTTGTTCATGGATCACTCCTATTCATAGATCATGCCTGGTTATTCTCTGGTTCGCCAATTGGCCTGGTATTCCGGATTCGGCTCCATGCGCGGGACATTGGCTTCGTCCATCCACCGCACGATACATGCGGACAGTTCCCGAACCCGGTCCGGATTATCGGCAGCCAGATTGGTTGTTTCACCTATGTCTCGGCCCGTGTGATAGAGTTCGTTCTCGCCGGACTCGAACAGGTGAATCAGCTTCCAGTCCCCACGCCGAACCACTACACTTGGGCGATGGAAGGACGAATGAGAGGGGAAGTGCCAAAAGAGCTCCCTCGAAGCCAGCCGCTTTTGCGGATCGAGAAGGATAGGCGTGAGATCTGTACCGTCCAAGGTGTGAGACGGCTTGGGATCGCCGGCCAAAGCCAGAAACGTCGGATAGAGGTCCACACCGCTGATGACTTCATGGCAGACCGTCCCTGCTGGGACCTTGCCCCGCCAGCAGAAGATATAAGGGACGCGCAATCCGCCGTCAAACTCGCTACCCTTCTGACCGCGCAGGGGCAGGTTGCTGGTATTGTCGGGTCGTTTGCCGTCTTCGGGGTAGCCCAGGCCGCCATTGTCTGACGCAAACACAATTAGCGTGTTCTCGGTGATTCCCAACGCCTCCAGCGTGCCGACAATCCGGCCGACGCTATCGTCCAGACTCTTGATCATCGCGCCGGCAATGGGACTACGCTGATTCTTTCCGGGTGCCTTCTTCTTGAAATGGTCCAGATACGCCTCTTTGGCCTCAAAAGGCTTGTGTACCAGGAAGTCGGGAAAGTACAAGAAGAAAGGCCTTTTAGAGGCATGGCTCTGCTTGATAAACGAGATAGCCTGCTCGGCGAGGAAATCACTCAGGTATTGGCCTGGTTCGTGTTCGACGTGGGGATCGGTCTCGAAGCCGAAATGCCTGCCGGCGCTCTCGATAGCCACGTCAAAACCACGTTGTGATGGGTGCTGGTCCTTATTGCCCAAGTGCCACTTGCCGAACATACCCGTGGCATAGCCGGCTTTGTTCAGCGACTCAGCCACGGTCAATGTCTCCTTCGGGAGACTGCTTTCCCCTGGTGGTTGCAGCAGTTGGAAGCGTTTCAGGTTGCCGTTGCGCTGCTTCCATTTATTCTGGTAGTGGGATACGTACAGTACACGGTGCCGGCCCACATACTGTCCACTCATAATCGAGGCGCGTGAGGGAGCACAATTCATCATGTTTGCATACGCCTTGTCGAATCGCATCCCCTGCTCGGCCAGTCGATCGATATTGGGTGTCTCGTAGAAATCACTGCCAAAACAACGCGCACCGGTCCAGCCGAGATCATCGGCCAGAATCAATACGATATTCGGGCGGTCGATTGGGGCGTTAGCCACCGTCTTGCTGGTCCAAACTCCTGTGCATACCAGAACACTCAGCCACAGTCTAAAGAAGTTCATAACGGTTCACCTTTCCATGAGAAATACATTCTGTTAAACCAAACCTGCAAGTCGAACCCTACTGCCTGATCCGACTGATTTGCATCCTTTGACCTGTACCTAACGTTTGAGCGTGAGAACGAGATTCTTTCTTCCCACTGGCAGCTCTGCCTGATATAGGCTGTTGCCCTTATCTACGAAGGTGATTCCACGACAGGTCGGCGCTTTATGCGAACTGTAGACTGCAAAAGGTCCCGCCTCAAGCAACTTGATGCAAAGCGTCTGCATTGAATTTTCGAGGATTTCCACGACCGCGGCAGAGAGGTATTTATCTGTCCGTCCAATTACCGACCAGCCGTTCATAATGGGACTCACCTGTAGCAGCGCATCGCAGAATCCCTCAATGACAACCGGACAGCCCTCTTTCGGCATCAACTGTCCGGTACCGCTGAAGTTATCATAAATGTAAAGCCCTTCCTCGGGAACTGGCCACTCACCGTTATAGGGCTGCATTAGGCCGGAGGCATTTCGGTAATTATCAACCGTGACTACCGTTTCTAACCGTCTGCCGGGATTGCTTGCCGGACCATCGATGTTCACCACATGAAACACTGCGGTTCGATTGGCCAATGGCGAACGGGCCTTTAGAATTCCTATGGTTTTTCCATCGGTGAACAAGCAGTCCTCGGTCAGCACGCCCGGTGCGAGTGGGCGGATGATCTCGCCGTCGGCATAGAACAGGGCGGCAATTTCCGGGTGCAGTTTTTCTGGAATTCGATAGGCCACCATACCGCCGCCAGAAAGCGCCCGACGAACGGTATCGATCCGACGGGTTAACGCATTATCCGGATTGTATTCATCGTGGTCAGGCCACACCAGCGAACCAGTCAGCAGTGCCGCCTGATACCCGGCATGGGTGAATGACTTGGTCTTGTGATGTACCTTGTTACGATCCATATCAGGAGAGAAATAGTCGCCGGTACAACGATTGACCACACTCTGATAGGAGTTGAACAGCCCGGGTGCGCTTGTCCAGTTGCACTGAAACAGCGGCAGATTCCGCTCACGACTGACAATCTCGATCGCCTTGTTCAGCAAAAATCCGGTACGGTATGGATTGCCAACGGCATGCGAGTTGTCAGGGGGTATTTTGGGTCCGTTTTCGGCGATATCATCCCAGCCGCCAGCGGCACAAATTTCAAAACCATGGAAATCGATCTTGAACGAATCGCATTTCTCCAATTTGGCAATGTCGGCAATGTGCTCCCACCATTTCACGGACGACTCGAGATCCTCCTTAGGCAGGATCACACCGTTGACTTCCCGCAAATAGGGCTTCAAGCTGGCCGGATAGTTCCCCGGAGCAAACGTTAACCGCTTGCCTATGCAGAAGGAGTACCAAGGCGTGAACCACCTGAGCTTTCCGTTCTTTGCATAGGCATCCTTGATAATTTTATATCCGTTAGGAAATTTGTCCTTCAGCGGATATCCGGAATTCAGGTCATAATGCCCGGCATCCATGATGATCCAGCGAAACGGTACCTCCGACCGGTCAATCTGCTCCACCGTAGCCAGCATTTTCTCTTCGTTGATGCTTCCGGCATAGGCCCCCCAAGACATCCAGCCCGGATATTTCAACTGTTCAAAGTATTCCTTTTCCTCGCGCAAGCGGAAGTTGCCCTTGACACCCGGCATCTGCCGGGCCATCTCCCATACCGTTGCCACTGCCTCGTACGGCGAGTGGCCGGTGGCATAGACATACAGGGGAATGTCGCCGGCCAGAGGATCTTTGCCGTGAGTTCCCAATTCCAGTTTAAGCGTGTCCCCAAAGCCGCTCAGCCAACTGTAAGCCAGTTCACTGGCCAGCGGCAGAAACGCCATGTGACGTCCATTTTCCAAGCGCAACACCAGCATCAGCCCGCCCCGGATTTTCTTGACTTCACCGGCCGAGGTGAAGGCCTTCACACCCAGTCGACCAGCACCCCGCGGCCACCCCGAAGAGACATAAAAGAGCCCATGCTGGTAAGGGGGTAACTTCAGTTCATACTCGGCAAACACTCCCTGATGATTCGGATTGCCCGAAAAATGTGCCAGGATCTTCGATCCTGATCCCGCCCCCGTAGTCAAATCAATTACCCCGTCCATTGTCCGAGCTTGTATCTGCGCTGTAAGCAGCACACTATAGCACATGCATTTAATCCAGTGTTTCATCTCTATAGACCTTTCTTTACAGTGCTCCTGAAACGCATTAGTCAGGATCATTGACGAGTGTCCCACTTGCCCATGGGAGGATCATCATAAGGGGGAATCGGGGCAATAGTGTAGGTTGCGATATCGACATCATCCGCACTGACCAGCAAGACTTTTTCACCTTTCTTCAGGTCTATGGTGTAGATACTTTTACCGGTCTTTGTGGTAGTCTCTTTGATGTTAAAGGTTCGTTGACCAAGGGCCTTGGGTGTTTCTGTAAATGGTGCATCGACACGACACGGGTTGCCGGCCTTGCTGACAATCTCCACAAAGGCAATGCGCCCATTCTGCCATTTCCCCGACACCTCAAAGGCACCTTCGGCAAGCAAACGGTCAAACGCGGCATGCTTCCAGTACGTAGGCACAGCCGGAAAGACGCGCAGGATGAACTCATCGGGGCGAGTGGTTTTGCTTTGCAACAACATCTCGTGCACACCGATCGTCTGGCAGATCACACTCTCGATCGCGGGCGGCGCGGCCTTGAAGAAGGTGTTGTGTGCTGTCCAGTCAATTCCGCCATGAAGATACTCAACGGCAGCATTACCATCTCGGAGCCAGGCAGCCATAGGCACTGCGCCGAAATAGGCAAACGCATTCCAGGAGCGCCGGCCGTCGGGATTGGGTTTGGCCCAGCGATCAAAAGAGTCTCTGCACAACTTGAATTTCTCAGGTATATCGATGTCGATGGTGCGGAACGGATAGAACGGCAGGAGATGGGAATAATGGCGGTGAGAGTTCTCAAACGGACTGTTTTCACCAAGCAGCAGACCGGTTTCGTTGGTGGGGTAGGGGATCAGGTGATCCAGCACCTCCTGCCAGTGGGAGACTTCCGCGTCATGCAACTGAAAGGTGCGATTCAGGTAGAGCAGCGCACTGAGGTTCCAGACCAGCGGCCCCAGATTGTAGTTGGTGCTGCGGTACATGGTTTGAGACCTGTCGTATTCTGGAGAGACATCTTCCCTTACATGATAGACTCCGTTGGCATCCCTTTCCAGCATCTGGATCATATAGGTGGCTGCCCCCTTCATCAGCGGATAGACCTTTTTGATCAGTTGCTGAGTATCTCCGGTACAACGACAGTACATCCAGTAGTAATACACTGCAAAAGTAAAATTGGAGAATTCCTTCGGACTGGCCGAGGTGTTGCCATAGATGTCCGAAGTACGGCCCACGTTCAATGCGCCGGGGGCCTCGGCAAATGGGGCGGCACTCTCCTTCCAGTTTTTCACGGAATCGTTCAGGATGCGGATAAACGGCCCACAATAATCCAAACGGTTGCAGGAGATGATGGTGTTGTAAGCGATCTGGATATTGAGGTTCCACCAGACCCGGTCCCACATGGTGGGTCGCACCCAGGGACCCATCTCATCCAGCACCACGCCGTCCGGACGCGTGGCACAGGCGATTTTATACAATTGAATCCAGTAATAGCGTGCGATCTTGCTGTCCGGAATGGAAACAAAGGTGCGCCGGTAGTAAACATCCCACCATTGGTAGTGCTCTCGGGCAATAGCCTCGTATCCCTGGCGCAGGGCCTCGCGTACACGGCCTGTGACAGCATCGTGACGGTCCTGCCCCTTGGCCAGGCTGTCGAGACTGTAGGCATAGAGATAGTGTGCGCGGCCAAGTGCTCTTGTGCCGTGGGCGAAGGCATATCCCTGGCCCTCTTTGCAGAACTGTGTCACCCAATGAATGTCGCCGTCCGTGCCCGTGTTGGCCGGGATTCGCATGGACGCTGGGAGTCTGTCATAAAACGCCTTCAGGATCGGGTTACCGTATTCATCAACCTTCAGCTTTTTCTGCGGCCATTTCTCTTTGGGAAAGTGTTCCTGGATGTAGCTGTTCAGTTGGCCAGCCGTTACGGCCGGAAGTGCTTCAAAACGAATCGCCACATGCTCATCGCCTTGTACGGTGTATTCAATCAGGCCCACATCGCTGCTCTGTGGCGTGAGCGAGCGCCAATGAACCGAGCCTGTTTTCGTCTTGATCGTGCCGCTGGCTTCCGCCGTATGGAGTGAAAGACGCATAGGCTGCACAACCACAGGTGATTTCAGTTGCAGGGAGAGGTTGCCGATCAGCAGGCGGGAACCACGCTGTTGCCGCGTATTGTAGACATCGTTGCGTCCAAGACTCCAATGGACCGGTTCGCCCGGACGTGCCCAGATGGTCAATCCTATCATGCCGTTACCGATAAACGGACAGTCTCCGTAACTCGTTGGGGCATCGTCAAAGACAAAATCGAATTTTTCCAAGACCTGGCGGTAATCAATATCTCGGATCAACTGGTAATCTTCAGCACCGACAAACGCTGCACACATAAGGACGTTCAAAAAGAGGATCATAACCATTCTCGTGTTCATTCTTTGTTTCCTTTTTATTTTGTACACCACAGAGGAGCTTACCATTCGACGATCTGCTCCTGTTCGGAACCGCCGGAAACCGTCTCAACCGCCTTAAGAAGCCTGACCGTTTTACCTTCGCCGATCTTGATCGTATAACGACCGCTCTTAAAGACCTTGGGGGTAAAGCGATTGCCCTTAATGCGCAGGGTGTACACGATTTCTCCGTTGGATTCGTCAATGATCTGAACTACCGGATTAGGAGTTCCGTGCAGAACCAAGGTCGGTAGATAGGCCACGGCTTGGCGTCCGTAGTTGTCTAACTGATCGATCGTGATCGGCCAACCCGGATACTGCTGGGCAGCGGGGGCAGACACATCCGCACTACGCGGCCAACATTCCAGGGTGATCTTGCGGGTACGATTGTTTAAACGCACCAGACCGTAGCCCGTGCCTTTGTCGTTGCTATTGTCCGGATAGATATAGGCATACATAGTCATTTTGTTACCAAAGGCGTCCAGGTAATCCCCGGTCAGTTCCTGAACCATGCCGCCTTTCCTGTTTGATCCGGGTGTCGAGTCATAGTGATCAGGAAGATGCCAAGTTTGCAGTGTCCAGCGACCAAAGGCATAATATTGCACAAATGAATCCTGTTAGATTGCAGACAATGTGGATGCTTGGTTTTGTAGTTTTCATTGGTTTCTATTTCTTTATTCGGATTCTCGGGACGCTAAAAACTGGACCTTCCAGGGAAAGTCTTGTGTATCGTTTTGTTGCAGTGTCAGTTCATACAGATCCGGCCCTTCCCTATCCAGGTGTTTAAGAGCCACTCCTTTTGCCGTAATCTGATGGGGTTGGTATCCATTCGCTGCAATGATAATCCGATACGGTTCACCTCCGACGACCGCTGACACAGCAGAGAGCGTTTTCGTTGCATTATCCCATAGTACGTCTGACATGTCCAGGACGCCCTGGAGCACATGTCGATTGGTGGAAAGAACCTGAGGATGAGATTGAACCTTTCGAATAGAGTACATTAGCGCCTCGTGGGCCGCCAGTTGACTGGTGAAGGTTTTGTGCCCAGAGACCGTAGCAGTCAAACGATTGTTCCAGAAGTCGTAGATATAGTAGGAGGCGTTGCGATCCAGTGCCAAGGCCCCTTCGGTTATGCGATCGCCACTGAGAGAAACCTCAATGGCGTCCTCCCTCTTGAGAGGATTGAAGACCATTAGCTGAATCCAGTCCTGATTCACATCCAGGGCATAGAGTCGCGGACAATCGGTGTGTACAAACATATCCACAGGTCGCACCAGGGTATTGGCCGGGATCACGGGATAAACGCGTTCGAGGTCGTGTTGAATTTCCGGCGTGAAATGCCGGAATGAACTGGCCAACTCCAAACGGGCGCTAACCATAAACAAACCAGTCAGCAGCGTGCGACGGTCCTTGACGCTTAGGGGTTTGTCCGGTTTGGCAATGGCTTTGCTGTCCGGATAGTAGTTGTACAACACGCGGTTCTTATACCATCGCAAGCCGATCTTGCTGATCATCTCCGGCGTAAAGTGGCTGCCGTCTCCAGTGACACGTTGCAAGTCAACCAATCCCAGAGTTGCCTCCATTAACGGAGTTCCGGTTGCGCCTAAAAGACGTTCGTGCAAGTAGGCGTCGGGCCCAAGCCCTTCGCGTGCCAACTCATAATAACGACGATAGGCACTGACTGCTGTGGCATAGGGATTTTCGAATCCGCCTTGGGGGTGCCAGCCGGTTTCCGGATAGTCGAATTTGATGCCTTTGATTCCGTCTTTTCTGAGCCGTTTCCACATGGCAAGCATATACGAACCGAAGCCTTCGTCCGTAATATCATAGGACACCAACGGCATGTGATGGCCATGGTATTGATGCAGCATACTGATATCGTTGTTGAGCATCCAGTCTGGATGGGCTGCGGCGAAATCATTGGCCGGCATGCCGACCTGAAAATAGGTAAAGGGGATACAACCTCGTTGCTCCACGGCCCGGCAGAATTGGGCAAAGGTTGGATAGGGATCACGCAGTGTATGGCCACGCTCGGACCAGTGGTCATCATCATACCAGCCTTGCTGGGTATAACCGTGGTTTCCGTAACAGTAGGTGTCAGGCTCAATACGCACTGCCACTGGGCTGTAGTTCAAAAACCCGCTCTTTTGCACATGGTCCAATTCCTCCACCATGCCTGCGGAATTGTTAACCGGAATACCGCTACCGAGCCCTTTGTTTTGCGTGGCCCAACCACAAATAGTGGGGAAATCATAGACCTTGGGGCTTGCCTGGTGCACAGCTTTGACTTTTCGGGCATAGGTCTCCAGAGACACAAAGGCATCCCGAGTCACGCAATCCAGGTAGAATCGATCCGCAAAGATATGGGTTTGTCCGGGATCCACGCGGCGGCCGACCGGGTCTGTGGCACTCAATACAAACATGATGCCCTGGTCAGTCTTCTGGTAGCTAACATTCTTAATGAACTCATAGGTCGCCAGACCGCCGGCCGTGATGGATCGGGGCCCCGACTCGGTGTCAAAGGTAAGGAATCCCATATTCAGACAGGACAGATTCGCACCGGACTTGACCGCCGTTCTTCCGGCCCCGGCCTCACCGTTGAGGGTGAAGGCCTGTCGCATCTTGGAGGACACCGGGATCAATCCTTCACAGACAATCGCTTCTTTAATACGAATCGGATAGGCGAACGCATTCTCCACACCAAAGCCCAATACAACACCGGCAGAGTCATCGTACAGATCAATGATCAATATCTGCGTGGGGCGATATTTATGTGATTCATCTCGATAGAGGGTGAGTCGTTTGCCATGGCCCAGTAAATCGTTTAGGTCGCCGGTTTTGTAACGATAGGTACTGAGATATGTTTCAGGCACTCTTTTGGCATACTGCGCTGCAGAAAAACCGCGATCGAGAAAGAACGTTGCCTTTTGAATGACATCGGTGTGATTGAACCTGTCATGAATACGATAGACCCCTTCCTCGAGATCAACGTCTACCTGAACCAGATCGTTTTGAATTGAAACCATTGACTCCTTTGATGAAATTGAGGTTAGACCGGCGGCTATTCCAGGGATACCCAGGGCACAAACACACGCCATCAGGACCAAGAAGATGTTTTGTTCTACACGTTGCATAACGCTCTTTCTCCAATTCTACTGATCGTAGATGGCACTATAACTTGACGACTAGTTCCTGTTCGGAACCGTCGGACATTGTTTCAATAGCCTCAAGGACCTTAACCGCCTCCCCTTCGCCGACCTTGATCGTATACCGACCCTTCTTGAAGACCTTGGGTGTAAACCGATTGCCCTTGATGCGAAGAGTATATACGATTTCTCCGTTGGATTCGTCAATGATCTGAACTACCGGATTAGGAGTTCCGTGCAGAACCAAGGTCGGCAGATAGGCCACGGCTTGGCGTCCGTAGTTGTCTAACTGATCGATCGTGATCGGCCAACCCGGATACTGCTGGGCAGTGGGGGCAGACACATCCGCACTACGCGGCCAACATTCCAGGGTGATCTTGCGGGTACGACTGTTTAAACGCACCAGACCGTAGCCCGTCCCTTTGTCGTTGCTATTGTCCGGATTGACATAGGCATACATAGTCAGTTTGTTGCCAAAGGCGTCCAGGTAATCACCGGTCAGTTCCTGAACCATGCCGCCTTTCCTGTTTGATCCGGGTTCCGGGGGTGCCCAGCGTCGCGGAAAGTGATTGACGATTGAGGGCGCGCAAAACGAGAAGCCCGCATCACCCCACGTGTCGACTCCCTGTTGATGGACCGTAGCCAGGTGCTGATCACCGTTCAACATCAGGGCGCAGCCCTTGCGAATGACGCGCAGCGCCTCGTTTCTCCCGGATTGCGGCCAGCCATTGGTGTCGAGATCCATGATCTGTCGACCCTCCCGATATTTCGTGTTTTCCTGAACAAAGGTCGTCTGTGATAGAACTACCTTCAGATCCACACCCCGCCAGTTGGCGGCCCAGTCCTCCAGGAATGCCAATTGACGATCACCGAGCAACTTCGCGCCCGGTACATCAAGCATCTTTGGATCGATATGCGCTGCGACTGTCCCTCCACGTTTGGCTAGTTTGTCTCCCAGAAAACCAAGCACCTCCTCCGGCCCGGTCTTGAACTTACGGTCTTCGATCAGGGCAAAACTGACTCGTCCCAGTTTGTACGATGTGTAATATACGCCAATACCCCGTTGGACAGGTGTTGGATCATAGGGATCCGGAAGATGCCAGGTTTGCACCCGTTGCGTTTCCTGGATGTACTCTACCGACGTGGTATAGCCCCCATCGGTTTGGTGCCTGGAAATCTTGCCGGACGATCCCCATAAGTTACCCATGCCGACATCGTGGTCATCCGGCAAACATACGGTCGGGCGATCGCGCATGATATCCCGAAATTGGAGGCAGAAAAATATCCATTCGTAATAATGCGTTTTGCCATAAACCTGGTCTCCCGAGAAGAAGAGAAGGTCTGGATCCTGAATTTTGATATTCTTCACAATCAGCTCACGTAAGCCCAGGGATCGGTCTCGATTGGAGTTGCCCGTGAAGACCGCAACGACCAGTTCTTCCTGGTCAACCGGATTCCTTCGAACCACACCTTCAAAGAAGGCGCCTGTTCCATGGGCAACCCGGTATCGATAATCACGGGACATATCCCAAGACTCAACCCGGAAGTGAGCAGTCCAACCGGATGCAATAATCGATGTTTCAGCAATCTGCTTCCATGTATTGTTTTGCATCACCTCAAGGCGACAGGTTTTCGCATCGTCTTGGGCCAGAGGGAAAAAGGTCACTGTCATTTTCATGATGTCACGGTCCACCATATACATGGCAGCCAAAATGACCTCTTCCTTGGTATAGGAAGGGATTGGATCTGCATTTTTGGGCACTCTGAAGTTGAATTTTCCCTGACCTGCCAGGCAGCGCTGGGTAAGGACCACGCAAAGAGTCAGCACAATCATTTGTTTCATAATGGTTTTCCTCGAATGATAGAGCCTCAAAGCCTGATTGGGCTGATTCGTAGCGGGTGCTTTCGGGTCAAGACTTTCTCTGAGATCAGCCATATGGTCGCGTCCTCCTTTGATCCTCAGTTCCTGGAGTTCTTCTTTTCCCAAGCCTTCCGTTCCTTATTGATTTCACGCCACGGAACCGTTGCAGGGGAATTATCAAATACCTCGCCCTTGCCATACATGCGAGGATCATCTTGTTCACGCAACGTCTCATAAAGTTTCGACTTCATCCCATTTAACACATGCACATATGTTGGATTTAACGCAAGGTTGCGAACGCATTCTGGATCCTCTTCCACATCATAGAGCTCATCTGCGGGACGCTTGCCATAGAGCAGTTGCCAGTCATCCGAATTTTTATCCAGCGTTGTAAACTGGTGGATTCCACCCGACTCTTTCAGTGTCGTCGGAGGCAATGACGGATCCAGGTTGTTTGTGTATAGATATTTACCTGTGCGAATCGCTCTGGATGGGTATCCCTTGTTGCCGGGGCGTATATTTACGTCGTGCCGTTCCCGGCCATAGAACGTCATCAAACGCTCAGGGATAGTATTTTTCAGGTCATCACCGCGGAATATCTCCACGAGGCTTCGTCCTTGGATCGGCTCCATCGCCGTGTGCTGGGGATCAATGCCCGCCAACTCCAGGATGGTCGGCGCAAGATCGACAAAATTGACAAACAAGTTGCAGATCCGTCCCGGCTTCACAATACGGTTCTTCCACATGATCGACAACGGAACATGGTTTCCAGCCATGTAGGTGTCGCCTTTGGCACGGGGAAAGGGCATGCCATGATCGGATGACATAATTATTAAAGGTGCACATTTGGCCACTGCCGTGTAGGCTTGATTGAAGAGAATTCCCTCGTTGGCAATCCGATCGAATACCGGTGTCTCCAGCCAATCCGTACCGTAGACCCCGGCGTGGCGGCCCCAGTCGTCGGCAAAGGCAAACAGAATATTAGGCTTTGCCGTCAGCACTTCGGACCGTGTCGCGAATAGCATCATGGCAATCAAAATAAGATAACTCAATTTGTTTTTTCTCATAACGTTCTCTTTAAGAAACGTGCTTTTGTTCAGGGTTGCTCCATCCATACTAGTTGCGGCCACCATTTCGGCCCTTCGTTCTTTTGCTTCAGACCGGGTGTACTTCTTCCCCTGTTCACAACAGAGGTCAGCGTTTCCTCAAGCTGTGCGACCACCTCGGGATTCTCTGAATAGAGATTGTGGGTTTCAGAAACATCTGCCTCCAGATCGTAGAGCTTGTTCTGCTTCTTGTTCTTGGAAGTGATCAGTTTCCACTTGCCCTCTCTAAAGGCAAAACGACCGGCAAAATCATGATGAACCGCATGCGTACGCGCGTATTGCTGAGGATGCTGACGGAACAGCGGCAGCATGCTATAGCTGTCTTCACCGGCATTCGGTGCAACATCAACTCCCAGTAAATCTGCGCACGTCGCATAAAGGTCGGTCACGTTGCACATGGAAGCAGACGTCGAGCCGGGCGCGATGACTTTCGGCCAGTGGGCAATGAAGGGAACGCGGTGTCCGCCCTCGCTCAGACTCCCCTTACGCCCCTTGTAGGGACCGCTGGGATGGTGGTCGTACTCCACCTCCCTCTCCAGCGGAAACGAGGCCTTGGATGCGCCATTATCAGCCGTGAAGATCACCAGTGTCTTTTCAAGGCATCCCTTGCGTTTCAGTGCAGCAATCACCTGGCCCACGCTCCAATCGATTTCCTCTACAAAATCACCGTAAATACCACATCCGCTTTTCCCCTTGAATCCCTCCCGCGGCACCACCGGTGTGTGCGGAGCATTCAACGACAGATAGAGAAAGAAGGGATCGTCGCCATTGGCCTGCCCAATATACGCCACTGTCTTTTCTGTCAGTCCCTTCAGGATCATTTCCGGCTTGAAGTCAGGAGCCTGCAGCCCGCTGCGCATCATCAGCTCAGGCTGGCCGACGTTCTTGCCCCCCTGAAAGGGGCGCTTTACGGTCGGGGCATCCACAACACGGTTGTTTTCAATCCAAGTGTAGGGGGGGAAGTCAAGTGAAGCGTTGATACCATACCAGTTATCGAATCCCAGGTCGCACGGGCCTCCCGAAAACGGCGGAGAAAAGTCGATTTTTTCCTCAATACCCTGCGGGCCTTTCAATTCGGTTACCGTCGATCCATCCTTGAGTTTCCAGTTCAGTCCGAGGTGCCATTTGCCGATCATGGTCGTCCGGTATCCATTGCGCTTGAGCAACGACGCCACCGTATCGCGGGACGCTGGAATCAATGCGCGGGAATAGCCATCCAGAACCCGTTCCTTCAATTCACTGCGCCAACTGTAGCGCCCCGTCAGCAGGCTGTAGCGTGTCGGGGTACAGACGGACGAAGCCGTGTGCGCATCACTAAAACTCATCCCCCCCGCAATCAGCGCATCCAGATGGGGTGTCTTGAGCTTGGCACCCGGATTGTATGCGGCAACATCCCCTACACCCATATCGTCAGCCAGAATGTAGACAATGTTTGGGCGTCCGGCGTCACTTTTGCCGAGGCAGACCGCCGGCATCACAACAAGCACGCTGGCCAGCGTTTGCCAAACGTAACGGAACAAATTATGGTTTAACTTGTCACTCATCCTCAATGCCCTTCCTCTGTGAAATACCTTGAGTAATTCAATCCTGAGTAAAATTGAGAGTGTACTGATCATAATGGAAAATAAGGATTCCTCCCGATCAAGAGGGTATCTCAAATAACTCTTAGATTGGAAAGGAATCCTTATGGTAACCAAAATATTAATAATGTGCGATTCGAACTCGCAAAGCCGTTGTTTATTGCAGAAGTCCATTATAATTGATGATGATATTATCAATCTCAACAGAACCTGTACCACCCGGTTCAGTGGTTGACCTGTCGCCAATACCGAGGGTCAGTTTTTTCATAGACGTAATAATAACACCTTCAGAGGCAATCTGACCATGCAGATCAATTGACTGATAGTCATTGGCAACACTGTTCACAGTGGCTTCCGCAGGAAAGGTGACTGTGGCCGACTGACCGGTACTGTCTTCAATCACGACATAGAACGGGGCAGGACTGTTTTCCAGATTGCCCTTGACTCGGACCTGAAGCTGATTGCAGCCGTAGCGGGTCAGATTCTGGACCTCGTCAAATTCACGAGATACTTCTGAGTTAAAAACCGTGGTATTGTCATAAGACATCAGCATGGTGCCGGCTGTGACAGGATACTCCAGGGTCGAGCCCGTACCATTGCCGCCATAACCGTCGGACCAGGCGAACCAGATCTCCAGATCCTGGCCGTCGTTTTCGTCATAGACATACGAATCAAAACGGTCCACTTCAAGAGAACCACTGGTCTTGAACTCCCAAATCATACCTTCGACCACACTGCCGTCTGCCTGAACTTGGTCAACTCTCCAATGAACATCTTCGTTCAGTGCAAAACCGTCACCCGGACTGACAGAGTTTGCATCGGTTCTGGCCAGTAACGCTGCTTCATCGCCATTGACGACAGCCGTTCGATCCTCACTCAAATAAACAATATGCGACACCGCATCCTCACCAGGACTCCAGCTCAATTTTACCAGGTCATCTGGGTTATGAGCGAGACCGGCTATAGGCGCTGGATTCCATGCCTGCTGCGGATCCACACGCATCACATCTAGGATTTGATCACGAGTCAAGGTAATGTCATATACACGCACGTCGTCGAGACGGCCGTCAAAGGCAGGGGCACCGTTCCTGCCGCCGATCAGTAGCGGCTTGTTCGGATTGATGGATAATGAAATAGCAGCGTCCGTCCTCTCCTGGGCAAAACCGTCAATATAGAGAGTAGCGCCAAGCTCACTGTTCATTGAAACGGCAAAGTGATGCCAGTCATCGCCCTGATAACGAAGAGAATTGATCAATGTGCTCACATTAGGGTTCTGTGTAGTAGGACGACCAAAGATATAGCGGAATCTGAAGTCGCTCCAGGTCAGGATATCACCGGCACCCTCGGTATAGGTCTGTACCCACGCGGCCACGGTGACCTCATTGGGACTGGCCAGACCTTGAAAATCGGTTCCCACATATGCGGCAATGGAATGATCATGGGCCGAACCCAAACGCAGACAGGTACCGTCAACACCAGTAGACCATTCTTCATTCTCACCGTAAATGAGCCCGTGGTGGTCATAACCGGAGCTGTCCACAGCCACCTTACCCTGGCCTTCATCGAACTTCCACCAGCCGACCAGATGCGGATCTGCAATGTCAATCTCGGACATAACTGTAAAGCTCCAGACCTCACCCGAGTAAATAAAGCCGCCAAAATCAGCCTCTGCAATACGCCAGTAGTAGGTCTGGTTATGTTCTAGAGGCACGATGGTTGTGCCGGTTTCGGTTACAAATTCATAGGGCTTGTAACTGGTTGCGCTGCCATCCAGGCTGGCGGCCAAGGCTTCTGCACTGCTGGCCTCAACCAGTGTCCTGTCCGTACTGAAATACACATTGACAGAGGCGGACTCATAATCACTGGGTTGCCAGCTGAGATTCGGTTGGGCAGGTGCAAGGGCCGACTGATCATCAGGAATCGGATTGTAAGGCTGAATAAACAGGGTCTCAAAGCTCCAGACGGGCCCTTCTGTCAGAGCACCTTCTGTAGTGGTTTCGTCCACTCGCCAGTAGTACACGGTACCAGGATCCAGAGACTCGGTAAAGGTATAGGAGGCCTCTGCCTGATCGGCAATCAAGTCATCAGGACCAAGATCAGCACTGGTGCCAAAATAGATCTTGTGATTCACCGACTTGTAACCGGCTACCCAACTTAGGATTAGACCTTCTTTATCAACTGTCCTGGCTCCATCCTCAGGGTTAGGGTAGGTGGCATAATCGTCCCTGGGTATCATATTGATCAGGTCTTCTCCGGTCAGGAGTGTGTTGTAGATGCGGACATCATCAATGAAGCCAGTGACGCCCTCGCCGATCACGATCTCCTGCACCGGCTGAAAGCCGACATTTCTTATATTGCTGCCGGTTGCCACTTCCATGCCATCCAGATAGAGCTTGTTAAAATGCTGATTGCCCGCGTAATTAGTAACCTGGCACCACTGATGCCAGCCGTCGGTAACCAAATCCGGGGAAATCGTATACTGAATTTGGTTGGCCTGTGTATTTTTGGTGCCCACAGCACTGATAAACGACCAGTATCGAGCGGTGCTGAACCAGATAGCATACTGCCTCTCCATGGTTTGATCACCGGCGGCAACGAATACATGATCATAGCCACCGCCCTTTTCCGGTGCATAATACCATAACACCACTGAAACCGTGTTTGTGATATCATTCTGCCAGACAGAACCGGGCACCGTAACCTTGGTGAGGCCATCGCACTGCAGGGCCTGACCGAGCACACCCTCGACATATTGGTCGTTCTCGGCGACGCCGTCATTACCGTTACCGCTGACATCAGCAGCACTGCCGTCAAACGACCAGTGTGCCACGAGACCTGAATCGTCTCCAACAGCTGATCCTGAAAAACAGCCCATAAGAATCAACGCGAACCACAGTTTGAACATTTTTGTACTCATGACATTTACCTCCTACACAAAAGTTGATTTAAAACCACATACTTATAATAATATCGGTTATCAAGAAAGCTGTATTCATGTCTATTTAAACATCACGATAGGATCGGCAAAGAGTGCAAAACTGCGCTTGATACCGCCTGAAGTTGTAGTTGCCAATGTTAAGAAACGGACCTTATCACTCAACACAATACGCATGGCCTTGGTTGATCCACTGGCATTGCTGCAGGCGTGGCGGTCCATCACAACGCCGTCCACCAGAATCCAAAAATCAACGTGTGTTTCCTCTTCACCGGATTCCACAAAGGGTATCACAGTTTCTGAGACACCACATAGAACCTGAAACGATTCTAATGATTTACCAGGATTGTTATGACGAATCCGATCTAAATCGAATGTAATACCTACGTTGGCATGCATGGTGATGGCCGGATGTTTTGGGACGCCATAGACAATACCGTCTAATTGACCTTGATAAGCAGCAAATTCACGAGAAGGATTAAGTGCATTTTTCTGGCCATGCGTCATCTTCGCACCATTTATTATACCGTTAAGGTATGTCCCATTGGTAATGGGGCACTGGGCAAACCCCAAACCTGTCGAACTAATGGTGACTGGTGTCTTTCCTCCAAAAGGTACAAAGACACCGTCAATGTACTCAGAATGACTCACCGCATGGTATCGGCCGCTCTGGTCGCTGCCGCCTTTGGTTATAAGGCTGGCTTGGGGCAGACTATTTCCGGTAGCTGCATCAATACCTTGGTCCAGGATGCCGGTTCCATAACCATTGCCACCCCCAACGAGATCCGCCAAGTTTAGCTGTTTACCAGGGATCCCGATCTGATCGGGATCAGGAAGATCGGATACGAATTGATCGGCACTACGTCTTGCTTTTCCTATCTGAATACCCGTTGTTTGATCGGCAAGGGCATTCTGACCTTCCCTGAGTTTAACGGTATTCGTGTTGTGTTCTTTTTTTTGAGTGGACCGAATGCCGACCTCTCCACTAAATACCTGTACATCAGCTCGTCGATCAACATCAACAAAAATTCCGAATGCCGTTCCATAATCCGTAATTTTCGCGGAAGGAGTCTTAATGGCAAATCCCCGCGCTGGCTGCGGCACTTCCGTGGTCACGGTCCCTTCTATACACGTCATCATCTTGGGAGAGTCCAGGTGAAACTGGCAAGGCGCCTGAATCAGAACCTTGGCACCACTATTAAAGGTTATGTGAGCATAGCCCTGTTGGAGCGTTAACCATCCCGGTCGCAGTTCATTGGCATCCGGAGCCTGAGCCCATTGTGCGTGTACGGTTTGTTCCAAGCTGGCCACAACACGATTTCCCCGAAGATAATGTACGATCCCGAAAACCACAATCAACATCGCAGCCACAGCCGACACACGTACCGTCGTTCTAGCCAAAAAAGTCATCGTTTTATCTATTCGGCGACCTAATGTATTCAGAATCCGGATCAAATTTAAATCGGCTGCCCAGGGTGCCCTCTTTTCCCGCTCCTGCAACTGTCGAAGACGCTGCTGCTCAGCCAGAAAGCAATCCAGTTGGTGTTTGGCCCGTGATTCGATTTGCCTGATCCTTTCTTCATCAGATAGGTTCCGATCCTCGAGTACAGCGGGTGATTGCGGGCCTTCGATTTTTTCAGGAGATACCGACCTGATCTCATGATCCCGGACCATGGATTCTGTGACATCGATTTTACATTCACTCAATGCTATGTGATTGGCGACCATTTCAACGTAAAAGTCAACGGCTTCCGGATACTCAGCCAGTATCTGATCCAGCCATCTAATCTCATCCAGACGGATCTGTTCATTCAGTTTGTTTTGGATGACGTCCGCTAACTTGTTATATAGTTCACGCTTCATGGATACACAGATACCTATTATTGTTCCAAAGCAAGTTTGTGCCGTACGCATTGGAGCAGCATACGGCTTATCCGATTCAAAGACCGATATAGACCATAGGCTGACCGCTGAAGTTTGACACCCATTTTCTTGATGGAGAATCCTTTATGGTAACGTAAGTAGAGAATCGTTCTATCGCTGTCATTGAGTTTTTCAACGCACTTATTCAAGGCCTCTATACGTTCATCGAATGATTTGGCAAAAACCTCTTCATGCTTAGCAATCGCATAAAGGACTTCCGGGCGGAACATCGCCCGGTCTCGGCGTTGCCTTTCATAGAGTTTCATGATACGATGCCTGGCAACGCCAATCCCCCATGCCGCAAAAGACTGCTCTGGATCAAAGGTATCGAATTTCTTCCACAAGATCAAAACGGTTTCCTGCATAAGATCCTCCATGTCTGCGGGATCTGCCAGCATCATCTGAATAAAACCATTGATACGTTTGTAGTTTCTGGACAGGTACGTTAAAAAAACATCATGCCCGTCTGTTTCGAATTGTGATTCCTGTTTTCTTGTCATGTCTATTGTCGATTCTATCGTGTTCTACATAGGTATTCCCACTTACCTTCGGTTTTTGGGCCTGAAATATTATCTTTTCTTTGAAATTCGTCAAGAAAGTTTGGGGGTCGGTGGAGGTGAAATTCGTTCTCCGGGGCTGACATAGCTGATTATGCGGCATCGGCCTTCTTACGCATGCCTCGGGCCTTAACAGACAATTTTCATCAGTACCGTCCCGGTTGCCTGTTCCAACAGGGTGTCCTCAGGGAATTAGCACGCATCGCCGTTGTTTTCCTGCAATTGTCGTTCATTTTGGTCGATGCGCGCCAAAAAACATTGAGGGACCAGCCATGAACAACAGGCAGCCAGACATTAGATTCACGCCCATCCTACCACGCTCAGACGGCGCATTCGAGCTCTGTCCAACTGTCATGACAGAAGAGGAACTGATCAGTTTTCTCCGAATCCCGGAGATCAGCAATGCAAGGAATCACCGAAACGTCGTAGAGAATCTCAAACGCACGCGAGGTCTGCCTCGAATTCACCTCTGCGGAAAAGCCGTGTATCTGACAGATGCCGTGAAAGCCTGGCTTGAAAATCATATCACGTGTGGTCAATAGCTTTCGATTCTGGTACAATTGGCTTGGACCAACCCAAGCCTTTGGCCAGCATCGGAAAGGAGGTAAATATGAAAGAGCTGGTAAGGCTTAGAATGAGGCCCTCGCGTGACAAGAGATCTTTTAGGTATATGCTTGATTACAGGGACCAGAGTGGCAAACGACGACAGATCTCACTGGGTCATGCAAACAAGCGCAGGGCGGAACGTCAAAGATATGAAAAAGAGTTGGAACTACGGATGAACGTTGCTGAACCAATTTCAATGCGACTGATGGATTTCTTTCAAGATAGTCTGATGCGAACGAACGGACAGGTTCGCGCTACTACCCTCAAGGAAACGGCAAGGGCTGTGAAGGATTTCACTGGATGCGTAGGCAATATCGATGTGCAGGAAGTTCGATACGAGCATGGTGAGCGGTTCGTTCAGTACTGCTTTGACCGAGAGATCGCTGCCGCGACTGTCAGGAAGAAGGTGAAGCATTTGAAGAGAGTGTTCCAACTTGCCGAAGACCGGGGACAACTTGATTGGCATCCTCTGCGAAAGCTCAAGCCACCCAAGGCGCCAAGACAGAAGATTCGCGTCTATACAGACCAGGAGTGTCACGGTCTGTGCAGGATTGTCCGACAGTACGAGGAGAAAGGCTCTCTGATCAAATGGGAGTTGCTCATTCGTATGTGTCTGGGTACCGGGATGCGGCGTGGGGAACTCCTGAATACCACATGGCGCAATATAGACTTTGTCAGCATGACTGTTGATGTTGCTCCCAAGAAGGACACCGTGGATACGTGGGAGTGGCACATCAAGGACACCGAACGGCGAACACTTCCGCTGACCGCTGAACTGGTAAGGCTGCTGGTCGAGCACCAGATGTCCCAACCCGAAGGTTGCCCGTACATCTTCGTTCCAATGGCTCGGTATGAGCGCATCCAGGAATATCGTCGGGCCGGGCAGTGGACCGTTGAAAAGGGCCGATCACCCTTGTCGAAGTTCTGCCATCACTTCAACAGGATCCGGTCGCTGGCGGGTATTCGTACGGGAACGTTCCACGATCTACGTCGGACTTGTTTGAGCAACTGGATTGTTCAGGGACTCAGTCTTCATGAGGTCAAGGAATTGGCTGGACATGCCAGTATTGAGACCACTGAACGGTTCTACCTGGCGGTCCGAAAGGACATACTCGACCGCGCTCGCGCGGCCTCTGAGGCATCACGCAGGAGCCAATCTGTTGCGCGCTTGTTGCGCGCCCCTTCTGAATCGGATCGAGGCCCGATAACGCTATCGGTAAGTGCTGTGCAGGGCGAGCTTTAGGGGCAGTGGTCCGAGAACGAATTTGGAAGGGTAATCGGACAACAAGGCCGGTACCCCTCGCTACAGTTCATGACACACGAAGTCCGTTAGTGCGGCTCATCGGGGTAGCATCGTAAACATCCCCTCCTCGGCGCCAACGCCGCCAAACATCAACCATCCCCTCCCCTCCCCCCGACAGCCGGGAGGCGGTCTGGAAGAGAGATGCAGACGAAGGGCTGCCCGACTTCGAGTTGAAAAGCTGTTTACTGAGCTCGATGTGACCTACTTTGGAAATTCTTTCCCATTGAGAATGGCCTGCGCATAAGAGGCAAAATGACCGTCTACGTCCTGACTGTATTGCGCCAGGATCGTACGTCCCGTGTTCTGGTCGTCTCCGCACTGATAGAGTGTTGCGGCGATAATAACCTCTTTAAATGCGGCATTGAGTTGTTCAAAAGACCTTCGCGGGGACAGCTCATCGACACCGTCCTCACTCCTGATGGGATTTGTGATGGCATGTCCCCGGAATCCGGGTTTCGCCAATAGGTTTGCCAGCGGTCCGACTGCCTGTGGGCTTTTCAGATGCCGTAACGCAAGTGTCACAGCCTTATAGTGTGACAAGACAGTTCCAGGTTCCAGGATTGTCATTTTGCGCAGCACCGGTTCCAGTGTTCTCGGATCGCGACTGTAGCCCAGGGCAATAATCAGCCTGTCGAGGTCGCTGAACACATTCCCAATGTCTCTGCCGGCGGTATAAGGATAGCCCTCATCCCATTCAGTCTTAGCATCCACCTCGGCGATCAATGTTGGCACGCCGGCGTTGTCTCCAAGAATAGCAAGTATCTTCGCATAGTTGATCCTTTCATTCGGAACAGACGTGCGCTCGTAAGCGTCTCGCAGAAGAGGTATCGATTCCTTCGGATGGGCCATGATCACGGCGAGCGCCTTCATCGATTGTGATGCAATCGACCTACTCTGATCATGCTGCCGGCTCAATTGCCTTGCACCGTCGACCGCC
>Ga0307380_10002292_pt1 | contig 27345 bp, 17 predicted proteins | sample UN3MG_FD_202239 | JGI IMG/M metagenome (GOLD analysis project Ga0307380, IMG submission 202239) | Soil microbial communities from Risofladan, Vaasa, Finland - UN-3 | ecosystem: Environmental > Terrestrial > Soil > Coastal area > Acid sulfate soil | place: Finland: Risofladan, Vaasa | collected... | reverse complement strand
TCGAAACCCATCGGACGGATCTCGGAAGCATTGGGCAGCGGCAAGCGGGGTGTCCTCAGCAGGAACTTACGATTCAGCCAACGTTTGAAACTCGTTCGGCCCGCGGAGCTCATGCGGCGTCTCTGTAGTAATACCGAAGCAAGCCGCCGAGCCGCTCACGGCATTCAATCTCACCGTCGCGGCGTGTCGAAGCGAAGCAGTTCAACGACAAGGACTACGAGACCATTAGGACGGTGTCCCAATTCTACATTCAGCCGCTCGATCTTCGCATTTCAGATTCACGATTCACGTGCCGGTTCTAGTTCTATGATGACCGGCCAGCGATGAAGTCTTCCCACGTCAATGCGGACCATCCGGAACTTGGCGCAACGGTGACACCGGTGAACGCCCCAGGGACAGGTGAAGTCGACGGTGTGAACGATGGGGCGATGGCGCCCAGCGCACCAACCAGGAATCCAACAACTTTGCCTTCCGGGTCGCGAAAACATCCGCTAGCGAAAGAGCCCAGCACGTCACCCTCCGGTGTGAGTACTTGTTTGCCGTCGATGAGTGCTCGGACATTTTCTTCAAGGTCGAGCACTTCTTTGCCGCGAAGGTTGGCGACAAACTGTTGTTCTCTGTTAAGTATTTCGTCCATTGTCAGTTTTCCTTTGAATGGGCCTGTGATGAATGCCAGCCCCCTGGAGCCAATCGTCGACGGACCGACGCTCTCGTGTGGATTTGTCGCCGTAGTCGGGGCCTGAAGTAGCGACACATCCGTCACCCTAACGAGCCATTGTACGGCGAGCGAAGCTTAGCACAAAGACCGCCATGAGGATTGCCCCGATGCAGGCCTCTGCGCCGGCAAATACTCTACTATGTCCGATTGGTTTCAGATCGCCAAACCCCAAGGTTGTAAATGTCACCGTGCTGAAATACAGACATCGCAAAGCGGTCTCCCACGTCGTGCAACTCGGGCCGAAGATACTCTTTTCGGTGTGATCACTCGCGGATGCGTGTTCCGCGACCTCGCTTGCGAGGCGTTCCTCTTGCCTTCTATCGCACAACATGTTATCTACACGCTCCTCGGCGCCAGAACCACCGGTGTGCGAGAGGTCTGCCACATCTTCAACTGATGTGGGGCCTGATGAGCCTCCGCCGGCCTCCAGCGCCGTGGAGCCGCCTCGACCAGCCACGGGCCGGGGAGCTTGGCCATCGCTTCCAAGAACACCCTGCTCTGGTTCGTTTGTTGGCGCACCCTGACGCGCCACCGACGTCGGCGAATCCTTCTCGTGGTTCCCTTGTAGGGCTAATGGGGCACGTTGTGTACCCGCAATCGGACCTGCTTCGGAACCCACGTTGATCGACAGTGCGTTGTCGAATACGCCGACTCGAATGGTAACCGGACGTGGCCGTGAATCGACAGGAACTGCCGGCCGAGTCGAAGCGTCCGATTTGGAGCCCATACAGCTATCATCTAAGATGTCAAATCCAGCTGACGGCCAGTACCGCGAAATCACGCCGGTCGCACAATACACCCCTGCGAACAAGACAATGACCCAAACCCATGTTGCCGCTGCGCGACCGATACTCTCTCCATACCTGTAAATGAACCTGCTAGTCTTCAGTTTCCAGTGGAGAATCCACTCGCGCCCTCTTGCGCCCCGGGCAGACTTGACGTTGCCGAACATTAACGCTATGACCACAATAACGACAAGAAGAGGAATGATGACTGCAAGTGGCCAAATCATCGGCCACCTGTTACTTGCCCACAGAAGGCCAGCATAAAGCATGCAACCTACCCACGCAAAGAACAACGACAAGAACCAGAACCAGAGCGACGAGCCAAGCCCCTCCTTCGGCGGGTCGTTAAACCGGTGTTCTAACTCCGCATCCTTCAGCCTTACGCGACAGACCGATTCCAGATCACTGAGTCCCAGCAAGCGGAAATTGTTGGCAAACATGTTCCAGAGGTAGGTCTTGTGGGTCAACGCCACCACGCCATCGTGCTTTGTCTTATCCGGTGCATCGGCCTTTCGACCCTCATACATCGCGTCGCGGCGCTTCATATCTTCCGGCACATCGTCCCGATTTACCAAGCCGACCGTCTCCTTGACGATATCGTCCAGCTGGCTCATGACCCTTTTCCTAGCCTCCTCGGGATTCCACATGCTGTCCTGCTGCTCGGCGTATTGGCTCGGTTCCTTGCTACCATTGCCCTCAGGAAGGAAGTACCCGAAGTATTGTCCATCCACTAGACTCCCGCGCAAGATGACCACCTTGTCCAGGTTGTAAATACTTGATAGCTTTGTCAACTCGAACGTACACTCGACGAACGCGAGTTCTTTTCCGTTAAGCCCCCCTGGCTTCCCTTTCCCCGAATCCACCTTAGAACCCTTGGTTGGCGCATCCTCACGGTTGGTGTCTCTCAAGGACGCTGATACCAGACTGCACTGATAGAAGAACGTCCTGCCGTTATCGGCCGTGTCCGCACGCCGCATCCCATGGAGAAGGGCCTTCTCAAAATCACACACCCAAAACGGCACCGAAGTCTTCGGGCCAATAAGAAACCCTATCAGAGACGCATCACGAAAACAGCAATCCTTGAACTGGCCGTCCTCCAATGTCGCCCCGGTCAAATCGGCGTTTTCGAAGCTGCATGCAATGAAATTGGTAGTTTTCAGCGTAACACCTGCTAAGGTGGCCCCCGTGAAATCACAAGCGACAACGCGATTGTCTTGGCCAGTCGTAGCTAACGTGGAGCTGGTCAGAAACCGTGCTTTTGCGAAGTTGACCGAGTCTAGTGCGGCGTCATGAGGTTGATCGGATTTCTCAGCAACGACTGCGACGTGATTGAGCGCACAGTGGGACAGATCGGCGTCGCGCAGCACAATTGGGCAGCCTTCTTCACCCAGATCGCATCGCTCGAAGTGGGAGTAGGCAAAGCGGACATTCGAAAAATTCCCACACACCTTGCTCCGCCGTGTATCGTCGGGAACGCCGGCAATAGTCACGTGCGTAAGATCCGAGAAGGCTGCAGTCCGGACAGCTAGGTCAACGTACCGAAAATGGCAACCGGTAAGTACAGCTCCCTCTAGACTCGCCTGATAGAAATAAACGCTCGGATGTTTGCCGTCAGGTGTGAAGCACCCTGCACAATTTGCCCTACTTAGGTCTGCGCCGCTGAAGTCAGTGTCGCCGAGGGACGCACGTTGCAGGGAGCAGTCCTGGAGGTTGGCATGGCAGAAGTTGACTTCTGCCAGTCGCGTCACGCTCAGGTCAGAGCCTCGGAAGCAACAGCCGACAGCGACCGCACCGGTGAGGTTGACGTTGCGAATAATGCTCTCACTGAAATCGCTGCCAGTGAACCTCGTTGTTTGACCGTCTTCTTTGACCAGCACGGCAGGCAACGGCTTCCTTTCCTCCGACACACTTGTATCCTGTCCCTGCCGAACATTTTCAAGGAAGTCTCGCAGTTCGACGCTGTTTGTGTCGCCACCGTTTGGGTTGTCCTCACACCCGTCGGAACTGCCCGAGTTCTCCTTCTTGTTAGGACGACCGGCACTCTGAACAAGCGAGTTGACTATCTTATTCCAGCGTATCTTTTCTAACGAGTCCTTCCTATCGGTTTGAGTCGGCGGGCCGAATACTCCGTCAGAAGGAAGATTCTCGTTGGCATCCGCGCTTGTGCCGAAGCAAAGCGTCATCAACCGCATATCCGCTGCTTCAAAAGATGCGAAGTTCGCATGACACGCGAGAAGCCACGATCCGTTCAGCGAGGCGTTCGAAAAATCCGCGCCGGTCAGTATGCAGTCGAAAAAGAGTGATCGCTCCAAGTTGGCTCGCCTAAAACTGGCTTTTGTGAGATTGCATTTGACAAATAGGGAGTCTCGAAGCATCATGTCCGACAAGACCACCTCTTCGAGTTCTTCAGCCGCGACAAAGGCGACGGTCTGAGGATGACGGTAGACATACTGTCCGACGGTCGTTAAGAGGCGTCGCAGAGAGGGGCTGCGATCTTGAGCGTCGCCAATGTTTCCAGCGATCTTCTCAACAGCGTGGCTGAGGCAATACTGCCGGGCCAGACCAAGATCCGTCTCGTCTTCTGGGGCTGCACTCGCAGGGTCCGGTAGGAGTCGCGGGTTAGTACAGTCGTTCTCTTTGCATGTTTCGAGCGTCGGCGGCAATGGCATGGTTACTCTCCATGGATCGGCTCCGACTGCCGTGACGGGGCAGACGCACATCGGTCGGAGGCGGCGTAGTCATCTATAGAACCGGACATCAGGTCCAAGGTGGCGGTAACTCTCTCTCGGAGCGTGACGGGTTGTCGTTCAGCGAGAGCCTGGCACCAAGCGGACTTACACGGGCAATCGAGCGCAAACGCCATGCGCAACCGGAAGGATTCCCCTGTCCCACAGAACTCTTCAATTTCTTGGGTTATGTGTTCGCTGCAGCGGAAGCAGTTCGAGGCGATGGCCTCCATTGGCAGCCCACATCGGAAGCCATAGATAAGCAGCCTATCACGTGCAGGCGGCGAGACCGACAAGGCCACCCTAAGGACCGACCACAGCCAGGGCGGGCGATAGCACCCCAGCCGGTACAGCTTCCCTACGATCGTGCCCTGCTTGACATTGGTCACCATCAATACGATCCTGCGGACGGACAGCGAATTGAGGTAGTCAATCGTTGCCACGGCGTCAGCGATTGCCTCGGATTCGGTGAGAAACGGTGGCTTCAAAAGCACATGGCCGACCGCATGGGCTCCGTTTGAGTGGAGGATACGAATCGCCTGCTCGAACGTATCGAGCGACAATCCCTTGTTGACACACACGTTGCGGACAAACTCGTCGACACTTTCCAAACCGATCCCCACCTCAAGACAGCGGCGAGGGCCGAGAAGTTCGCGGGCCTCCCGAATCTTCTTAACGGTTATATCGTCGGCTCGACTCTCGACGCCCAGCAATTCAATCTGTGGTCGGGACGCAATCTCTCGTAGGATGCCCGTTCTGGCATTGTCGCTGAGTTCCCGATCGTCGAAAAACGATCCCAGACAGGAGAGATTGATTTCCGTCTCGTGAGGCCACTGGTCGAGAAGACCTGAAGTCTGTTGCACAAGGAGAGCATCGGGGATCTCTCCCAGAAATCCGCCGTAGTCGCACATGGTGCAGCCCCCCGCGCGCGCCCAACTGCAACCGCGGGAGCCGACGAAACCGAGAGGCATGGCATGGGGTTCTCCACGGATATTGATTGGTACCCGGAAGTACCCACCCGCACTCAACTCCGCCGGGGGCCACGGGTTGGCATGGCGCAGACGGCTCATCACCTGCTGAACACGGGTCCGGAGATATGTATTCGATTGGCTATCGAGATTGTCTGATATGCTTGTCATATTGCCATAGAACGTCCAGGGGTTCCCTTTCTCTGACTAATGACAGGGTCTTGCCGTCCCACGAAACGGTTGGTGGGCGGGGACCGACAAACTGACAGGAGAAGGATGAGGCATACGCTCCGACGCCATGTACTGAGACCAAGTCTCCGGGCACCAATTCGGGAACCGGCGTTTCGATCGCGATGGCATCATGTTGTGTGCAAAGAGGACCATGAATGTCGGCAATGTGCGTGGCAGAAGACTGGTTCCCTGGAAAGGAAATCGGATGGCGTGTGTAATATGCCGTAGGAAGGATATTTGTTCCGCCATCGATGATTACCTGCGGTCGCGGCTGGCGGGGTTTGACCGAAATGACTCTGGCCAATAGGGCCACGGCTGGTTCCGCGAGAATGCGGCCGGGCTCGGTGACCACACGCAGTCGTTCGTGGGGATCAATCTTATTGAGACATTTCGTTACGATTGAGGCTACATTGGAGACTGCTATCGAACGCCACTCCTCCCCGTGACTGCCATAAGGGACGGCTCCCGAATCAGCAGAGAACCCCCCTCCAATATCGATGTACTGTGGGACCATGGTGCTGTTGATCGCGACTTTCCGAAAGGCGTCCGCGAGTGCCTCGCATCCACGTTCGTACACGGCAGCATCGGTGATGTTTGTGCCCATGTGCATATGCAGCCCTGCCAGAAAGCCGTCCTGGCACTCGCCCATCATTGTGATAGCATCGTCCAGTTCACCTTCCCGCAGCGACAGACCGAACTTATTCCAGATCGGCCCGTTATTGGCAGGGAACTCAGGTGTGATTCGAAGCGTCAAAATCGCCCTAGTTTGAAGGGCACCAGCTATATCCAAGGCACGCCTAAGTTCAATTAGGGAGTCGACGTGTATGGCAATGCCTCGACGTATGGCCTCCTTGATCGACTCGTCGGTTTTCAACGGTCCGTTGAAGAAGATCATGTTCACAGGTACAGCTAGACGCAAAGCCATGTCAAGTTCGGCAGGTGAAACCACTTCGGCCCCAAATCCCTCGTCGTGTGCCATAGCACACAATGCCGCAAGGTTGTTTGTCTTGTAGGAATAGGCGGAGATGCATTGCCGCGAACCGCATTGGAATTGCTCCGTGAAGATTCTGCAGTTCTCGCGAAAGATGCGTTCCCAGACGATGTAGACGGGGGTCCCGTGCGCCACAGCGATATCGGCAAAGAAAGAAGGCGGCACGGTTTGCTCGCCGCAGCGCAAAGTTGAAAGTGTAGGTCTGTCTACCATGGTCAATTACTGTGCGTGAAGGTGACTTCGCCGCGGGAAAAAAGGCTCGCCATGTTCTCGATGGGAAAGCTTGTAGTCTCATACGTGCGTACGAAGCAGACACCCGGGCGAGCCGAGAGTTTTCTGTCGGGCGACTTGCCCAAGGCGAGATCGACTACAAGGCGAACAAGATCAGCGCCAGCATGTCGCGAGACTGCGATCCAGGCGGGGAACCGTGGGTTGACTTCAATAACGGTCGGGTTGTGTCCGGAGGGATCGCAAATGAACTCTACCTCCAGCGGACCAACCCACCCCAAGCCCCGAACGATTGACGACACGATGCACTCCCAAGGAGCAGCGTCAATGGTTACTGCCATCCAGGTCTTTCCCTGCGATGAAATCCCCATCTTCCGCAAAGCGCAGATTCCTCGAATTTCGTTGTCCCTGTCTGCAACCGCGGTGACAGTGTATTCGGCTCCGTCAACCCACTCTTGGAGGATTATGGGAAAGCCCCAAATGTCGGCCAAGCGCGTGGCAAAGGCCTTGGCCTCACTCGTGTCTCTCGCAAAATAGGCCTGAATAAGGCGGCCTTTGACGACCACTGGCCTGTCAACTGCGACGTGTTCTAGGGCGGTCTCATCAGCAATGACGGTTTGCCTGGGGCTTGCGACATTCACGTGAGAAAGCGTGCTGTGAATGTTTTCCTTTGCGACGGAGTGGATCGCGTTGGTCTCGGATAGCAGTAGCGAAATGCCACCCGCTGCAAGCATGTCTTGGGTTTCCGCGACAGCGCCGACATCCTCATCATCGCATGGAATGAGACAGTCAATGCCGATCGCGGAGTGGATATCGAGTATTCGTTCGGCCAGAGGTGCCGATCCGAGAACTGCTTGCGGTACGGAGAAGACGGACTGAACGTAGTCCTCCCAACCAAGCGCGCAGTTCTGAGAATAGTCGGCCAACGCAACGGCGGTGATATCGGGATGATGTGCCAATTCCTTGATGACAGCCGCACCCGATTTCGGCGCCGATGCGATGTGAACGCCCGTTACAGCAACACGGTAGTTTGAATGCATGCCGCGAGGCCCTTGCTATTTCGGGGGACGCGGCTGGTGTTCAACCGTAGTGGCGGTGTGACCGGGTTTGGTCACAAACGGAAAGAGGCCGTGCCCCATTTTGCTTCCAGCAGGCGCCATGGTCATGATGATGGCATGTCGCCTGATTGTTGGTTTCTCATACTCGCCTGTACGCGAGGCTTTCGCGGAGTCTTTCATTTGGTCCCTCCATGTCTGTCAGTTCGGGCAGCAACCCCGACAATTCAAAACAAATATCAGTGTAGTCCTTCTGTAGCACGAGTCCGGGCTGTGGCGGTGTGAAAGGAGGTGGCTCGTCACCCAGAGCAAGACACATCGCAATCGCTGGCGTGTTGATGCCGTGAGCGGTGAGACCATCAATCCACACGGGGAATCGCGGGTTGACATCCAAAACATGGATTTGTTTCTGTTGATCTCGAAGGATGTCAATCTCAAACGGCCCAGTCCACTCCAACGCTTGGACAAAGGCTTTGACGCACGGACGGAACGGTTCGTGGTCAACAGTCACACTCATCCAGGTTTCACCGTCGTCGGTTATTCCAATTTTCTTAACGGCCACCAGGACGCGGACATCGCAAAGAGCATCGCATACTCCGTGAACCGAATACTCCTCACCCACTTTCCATTCCTGCACAAGGACGGGATACCCAAAGTTGTTGGCACAGTATGCGGAAAAATAGGAAAAGAGATTCTCGCTATGGACGGGGAAAGCACCACATTCTGGGCCCTTGATGATACAAGGACAGCCGATTATGCGGAGGGCCACATTGAACTCATGGTCATTGTGACAAACGCATGTTTGCGGATGGTTGAGGTTAAGCCTTTGCAAGAGTGAAGGAAGGCGATCCTTTCGGCGCGAGACGATGGCTTCGGTAGGAGGCAGTAGCGTGGCGATATGCGCATGGGCCAAAAATGGCGTGATTTGCGAAAACAGCGCGACGTCATCATTCAAGCCAGGAATGATCACATCGAGGTGGGTGTCCGCGTCTAGACTAAGGATTTGACGGCAGAGATGTGAGGCATCATGTGTCCACTGAAGAACGTGTCTTCTGTCGAAAAACGATGCGTAGAATCCGGTCGCCAGATTATCGTAGTCCAAAGCAATGAGTTCGCGCTGAGGAGCGCTCAAGGACCTGGCAACAGCCAGACCCGGCACGCGATGACAGCCGGAGTGTATGCCAGTTATTGCTACTCGCAGCATTCTACGATCACTCACTTAGCAGGCCCATGTGCCATATCTCGGACAAGAACTCGGCAACGTCGCGATTAGCGTCTTCCTGCGAGATAGAAAAGGCGGCAGATACCTTCGCTGGCAGTTCGGACGGCGGAGTAAGCCGCAAGAGCCAATGCACAATAAAGGCGCCCGTGGCATTGAGGGAGAATACTTCGCCGGTCTTGCGGTTGAAAAGGAACCCTCTACCTTCGGGGGATCTGTCGAAGGTAAAGCAATTGCCGTCGATTCGAACGTTCGTGGGTATTTCCAATCGAAACTCAACCATTGCTTGCAGCTTCTCCACAATGTCATGGCTGTCGGGCATCCGGGAAGTCACGTTCAACTGACGAAATGACGCGCCCCCCCTCGGGTAGGTCGGCCCTCGCCCTGGAGTATCTCGGAAAACCCATCGGTGAACTTGCCATCCCGGTCCATAAGCAAATATCGCTTGTCATTAAGGAATCCATCTTCGGCATCGGTCAGGTTGCGGGCAACCTGCTTCATCCACGCTTCCGCGGGATTCGGCGTGCAGCCGGCGAAATGCACGCGGCGCGTGGCCACCTCCATCACAAATAGCAGAAAGTAGGTGACCAGTCCACCCCTCGTCCACACTTCGATGGTCGTGAAGTCGATGGCGCCCAGCACGTCCCTGTGGGCTTTGATGAACGTCTTCCAGGTGGTCTGACGCTGGCGGTCGGGCGCCGGTTCGATGCCGTGCTCTTTCAAGATGTTGCCGATTGTCTGGTCGGAGGTCCCATGCTCCAGGTTGGCCAAGGCGCCCTGGATTCGATCGTAGCCCCAGGTCGGGTTTTCACGGGCGATACGCACGACGAGTTGTTTCACCTCGTCGCTGACCGGCGGGCGGCCCGGTTTCTTCCGGCGCTCACTGTAGTCCCATTTCTTGGCTACCAACATCCGGTGCCAGCGAAGCAGCGTATCCGGTGTGACGATCGTGGCGATCTCAGCCAATGCCTTGCATCCGAGCACTTTGGCCTTCACTGCCAACCGTCGGCGCTGGTCGTCATTCAGCAAGTTCCGTTTCTTGCCGAGCTTCTCTTTGAGCACCTGGTTCTCGGTACGCAGATACTCGACCACGGCCTGCTGTTGCCGATTCAACCAGCCAGCCAGTGCGACAATCAGCAATTGCCACGGATGAAGCATCGCGTTCATAGTGGGCGCACTCCTGAGGCTGGCGAAATCCCCACTATGCGATTGAGGTGGCCGGCCGTCAAGACGTCGCGGTCCTCCTCTACAATTCCATTCCACCGCCTAGCCAAACGCGCCCCGTTGTGCCATACTATCTGCTTTGGCCCATTCTCCATCCGGTTGATGCCCCATGAGCAAGCACGTGATTACCTCCATCTCCTTCCACGGTGGGTTCCTCGACGGGCAGCGATTCAAGGCGGCCGACGGGCTGAACTGCGTGATCGGGGCGCGAGGGACGGGCAAAACGACCGTGCTGGAGTTCGTTCGGCACGCGTTCGGCCAGATGCCGGAGGATGCGGCGGCCAGGAAACGAATCGAGTCGTTGGTGCAGGTGAATCTAAGCGGAAGCCAGGTGGAAGTCGGCGTACGGACCAAGGAGGACCTGGGGTATGTGGTCAGCCGGTCGGCAGGGGATGAGCGGGTTGTGCTCACTGCGGACGAAGAACCGACGGAGATTAGCTTGTCGCAGTCGGGTAGCATGGGTGGCATGGATGTCTCTAGCCAAAACGAAATCGAGACGATTGCCGACGCGTTCTTTTGACTGCAAATCGCTGCAAACTCTACAGCACCCCTGGAATCACCCCGCCCACTACCCATCGCCCCAACTCCCGATCACATATACGCTTATACACTCCTGGCGTCGGCCTCCGGAGCCGAAGGCTACAGGTTCGAGTCCTGTCGGGGATACTTCTGAAAACGCGATCCAGGTGAAAACGCCGCAAGCATAACCGCTCATGGCGTTTCATCTTACGAGTCCTATCTCTCGTACATGTCGCGACTTGTGCCGGTCATGCCCGGAATGTGAATCTGGGATGTTTCGATGCAGATCGATGCGAACCGGCACAATGCGCTGCGAGCTGTATAGCACCATGGCGCTCACCTCGGCGAAAAACAGAGCACCGTGGGGAGCACCGGAAGCGGGGATGCGCGGGGCAACTCACTCAGTCTTCGGTCGCCGTCGGCGGCTGATTGTCCGCGGTTACGATGGGCTTATGCTGCGACCTCGGCTAAACGCTCGCGGAAAACGAATTGAGTTCGCCGACGCCCCAGTGTATGGCGGGCTGGCGTGCCAGAGGAATCGAAGTTCTTCGGACGGAAAGAACGACGAGGTCCGATGCAATCTGAAACTTGTCTATCCCAAAAACTCAAGGGTTGACAAGGCGCTAGCCGTGTCCGTCGGCCTCCTCGGCCCGCTGGCGTTCGTCGCGCTGGAACTTGCGTTCGAGGTGATAGACCCGATGCACCTGGCGGGGATTGTAGACCCGTTTGGGGTGGCCGCCCCATTTCGGGCGCGGCTTACGGTTCTCGTAACTGGCCAGGGCCTCTTCGATGTGATCGGAGATCGTCTCCCAGGAGAGCCGGAACTGGTCGCGCAGGCGGATGATCTGCTGCCCCACGCGGCGCTGCTCGGGATCGTCGACGAAGCGGCGGGTCTTCTTGTGGCCGACGATCTTCTTGCCGTAGGGCGCCTTGTTGCCCCGGGGGCGGCCCTCTTCCTTCAGCCGCTGGGCAACCTCCCGGCAGCGCTCGCTGGTCACGGCCGACTCCCATTCGGCCACCCCGGCGATCAGCGTGGCCACGAACCGGCCGTGGGCCGTGGCCAGGTCGGCCTTGAAGTCGAGGAAGTGGATGATTACGCCGAGCTGGTCCCAGAGCCGGCGGGTGGAGAGGAAGTCTTCCGCGTCGCGGAAGCCGCGGTCGAGCTTGGCGAAGATCACGTGGTCGTTCTTGCGGAGCACGAAGAAGCAACTCGAACTCCACGGTTCGGAATGGGACAAGATTTAGTGCGGCAAGGCCCACTTCGACGCCCCGGACGTGTACTTCAAACACGTCACCAGCGCGAACGAAGTCTGATTGCGAATCGGCTCCGGCAACGCGAGAACCATCGACCAAATCGCAGCCTTCCTTATCACGCATCCTTCACAGAAAGCGTCTTCGCCTCGGACAACGGCCCTGAGGACAACCTGTGCCTACAGCGAGCACAAGCCCACGAACGGCCCGGCACACACGGAGTTGTAAGAAACGCGGCTTTCACGTCAGGCGTTCAGCTTGCTGAAGTCGTTTGCGTCGGGGCCGTTCTTACAACGAGGCAAGCACACGGTATGTTGCGAACGTTTGCGATGTATAGACAGACGTTCAGTTTTGAAAAACGCGGGAGGGTAGCTACTAAACAGGACCAAGCCGGGCAATGGGGGGCGCCCGGGGGGAGTGTCTTGCCTATGCTCTCTGTTTTCTCAACCGCATCTCGATACCTGCCCGTTGTTTGGCCGTTGTTTCCCCGCTGTTTCACGCCTGTTTGCACGTTGTTTCTTTGCTCGACTTTCGGCCGATGCGTCAACTACTTTCTATTCGCGCGCGTGCATGGGGGTGTTTACACTGATAGGGTATTCACACCTACGCCACAATTATTTTCTGCACATCGGTTGACAAGAACGACGAATTGTGCATAATAAGACTGAACGTCGGATCTGAGGTGGTCCGATAAAGAAATGCCCCCGCGGTGCTTGCAACACCCGGGGGCGTGGCCCAAACCTAAACCGGAGGTTCGAGCAATGCAATTCTACCGCAAGGCGGAGTCTGCCGCAAACACCATTCTGAGGGCATTTCAGACGGGAAACCTGCCTCAAGCCCTCGCCCCTATCTTTATTCGCCGGCGGGACAATGTGCCGTGTCGGGCGTGGTCCTGGAGCAACCAGCTATTGACCGCGCTTGCTGGACACTCTGACGCCAGAGGATACCGGCAATGGCAAGAGGTTGGCCGGCACGTGAAGAAGGGGGAACGGTCGTTCGCCATTTTGGTTCCGATTGTTCGGAAACGGACCGAAAAGAACGGCGAAACAGGGGACGAAGAAGAGCGCACATGGATTGCCGGGTTCACCAGCGCGGCCGTTTTTGGCCTGAATCAAACCGAGGGCGAACCCCTGCCCCCGCCCGATCCTGAGGTTACGCGATGGCTGGAGAACCTCCCCCTCTTGGACGTTGCCAGAGAATGGGGGTTGTCGGTTGACGCCTACAATGGTCGCCCGGGCGCAGCGCTGGGGAAGTATCGGCGGGGTAACGGTATCGCCCTGGGGGTGGAGAACCTATCGACGTGGGCGCATGAAATGTGTCACGCGGCCGATGATCGGCTTGGCAACCTCCAGGAGCGCGGGCAACACTGGCGCAGTGAAACGGTTGCCGAATTGGGCGGGGCTATCCTCTTGGAGGTTCTCGGATACGACCATGACGCGGATCGGGGCGGGTGCTTTCAGTATGTCCAGGCGTACGCAACCGATGCCGGAATTGAGCCGGTGACGGCTTGCCAGCGCGTCTTGAAGCGTACTTGTGACGCGGTGGTCCTGATCCTGGACACGGCGGAAGGATTGCGTGAGGCGAAGCCTGAGGCGATGGAAACGGCCGTTGCGGCAGTAGCTTGACGACCTGCCCCTGAGGCGCCGGGTTCTTCGGCGCCGACGGGGCGGGCCGATGGGCGCCCGCGTTTTCAGAACCCTTGGAAAAGGAACCGAATCATGTTGCTGTTTGCAGAAACGGAACCCCGGGCCGCAAGTGGCCCCTTGTGCGAAGTCTACCGCCCGAAGTCTTTCGGCGAAGTGGTCGGGCAGGACAAGGTAATCGGCAAGATCGACCGACTACGGAAGCGCGGTCTGGCCGGGCGGGGCTACTGGCTGTCGGGCCAGAGCGGAACTGGCAAAACGTCCATCGGGCGGTTGATTGCGGCTGAAGTGGCTTCCGAGTGGTCAACTGAAGAGCTAGACGCCCAGACCCTCACCCCTGCCCGATTGCGGGACATCGAACGGTCGATGGCCGTGTTGGGTTTCGGCGCGAAGACCGGCCGCGCCTACATCGTGAACGAGGCGCACGGGCTGTCCAAGGCGGCTATCCGGCAACTGCTGGTCATGTTTGACCGATTGCCGGGTCATGTGGTGTGGATCTTCACCACCACCTGTGAAGCCCAACAAACCATGTTCGAGGAAGTCGAGGACGGGGGCCCGTTGCTGTCCCGTTGTGTCCGGCTGGAATTGTCCCGGCGGGGGCTGGCCGAAGCTTTTGCCGAAAGGGCCCGGGAGATAGCCCAAGCCGAGAACCTCGACGGGAAGCCCCTGCCCGCGTACGTCAAGCTAGCCCAAACCCATCGAAACAATTTCCGGGCGATGCTCCAGGCTATCGAGTCTGGGATGATGCTTTGACTGACAACCTCACCAAACTGAAAAGGAATCTGCCCAATGGTATCCGAACAACTCTTGGAAGCCCTCGACCAACTGCTCGACAAGGGCACCACCCGCTACAGGATCGCGAAAGATTCGGGCGTCAACCATACCGTACTCTGCCAGCTACTCAGGCGTGAACGGTCCGTGAGGATGGACACCCTGGACATGCTGGCCGACTACTTGGGGCTCGAATTGCGACCGAAAACGACGCGCCGGAAGTGACCGGCCAGAGACGCGCCGAAACGCGCGAATAGTGTCGCTTCTGCGCTTATGGACCGAAAACCACGAAATAGAGTGTCGCTTTTGTGGAGAAGCGACACTGGACCCTCCAAAACGGAGATTTTCCGATGGGAAACGAAACACCGTGGAACCGGGGCCGCAAACTGCCGCCCGAGGTTCTGACACCCGGCGAAGTGAAGGTCCTGATGGGGGCCTGTTCGACCCGGGCGCCGACGGGGATCAGGAACCGGGCGTTGATAACCGTCCTCTACCGGGGCCTGTTGCGGATCGAGGAAGCGTTGGCGTTGAAACCGAAAGACTTAGACCGGGAACCGGGAACCATCCGTGTGCTGCACGGGAAGGGCGATAAGTCCCGTACGGTCGGATTGGACGATGGGGCGTGGGCCGTCCTGGAGGTCTGGCTCGAGCGCCGAACGGCCTTGGGGATGAACGGTAAGCACCCGCTGTTCTGCAATCTGAAAGGCAAGCGCCTACTGCCGAGCTACTGCCGGGCGTTGTTTCCCCGCCTGGCCGCAAAAGCCGGTATCGACAAGCGGGTTCACCCTCATGCGTTGAGACACACCGGGGCTTCCGAGATGCGAACCGAGGGGATCGACGTGGGCGTGATCTCCAAGCAACTGGGGCATTCCTCGATCGCCACCACCTCCCGCTACCTCGACCACATTGCCCCCGCGGTCGTCGTGGAGGCGGTGCGCCGGCGGAAGTGGGAAGCGTGAAGCCGGACAGAAACCTCGGGCAGGATGTAAGAACGGTCGGAATCGGCACGGTTGGAAGCTTAAGCTTGGAACCCACCCAAAAACGGCGAAATTTCAGAACGCCCGCGGCCTCGCCGTCTCTTCGCGCCAGAATCGGGACATGTCCCGATTCGCCTCATTCCACCCCCGGGCGAACGGATCGAACACCATCACGATCACGTCGTAGACGCCCTGTATGGCCTTTGCCTCCTTGGCTTGAACGTCTTCCAGCTTGGCGACGACGGCCTTCTTCTTGTGCTCGCGGATCGCCTCGGGCAAAGTCATCTTGCCGGCCTCGACTGCCTTCTGCTCGGGCGCTGGCAGGGCCTCGAAGTGGTCGGCGGCCTTCATTCGCGTGGAAGCGGTCTGCCGAGAAACCCCCACCATTGAAGCCGCTTCGCAAATCGTTTGCATCTTCGCTTCATTAGGGGGGGTGCCTTCTTCGACGGCCTTTTTGATTGCTGCTTTCAACGGGGCTTCCAGCAGCATCTTGAACGCTTGCCCCCGTCAACGGCCGCTTGGACAAGCCGGTCGGCCCGCTGGCCTTTCCCACCAGCGCGGCCACACACGGTCAAGCATCCCGCCGCAAGCAACACACCGTGCCGGGCTCGCGCGGTACCATTCCCGCGGCTCCACCTGCTGGATCTCGCCACAGTCGCGGCACTTGGTGGAAATGCCGTCTTTCGGTCGCCGTCGTTTTGGTCGTCTCGCCATCGATTCGCTCCCAGGGCTCCAGAATCGCCGTTTCGGGCTCAAGACGTCCAATCCACACCGGGGTGGCCGTCGGAACGCAAACTGAGCGATTTTTCGGCGTCGTACACCCAGGGGAAATCTGAAACCGACGACCGGCCTCGACCAGCTTTGCTCTATGTTCCTCGGAAAGCTGCTTGCGCCTTCGAGCGTGCATGATTCTCGCCACCTCCTCGAAGTGCTCGACCGGGAACACGACATTCCCGCCGTCGTTCCCGTCCTGGTGAACCCGGGTGTACGGCAACCTGGCCAGCCGGTTGGTCATGCTCCGGGTGTTCGTGCAGGCTGCCAATTCCTTCGGCCCCCAGGGACAGATGTGGCCTCGGCCGCCGTTGCACGGGATCTGCATGTACCACGGGTCGCGCGTGTTCGAGCCGGGTTCCCATTCAACGCGGTACCGGTCGCCGAATCGCTCTGTCAGGTTGACGTCGCTGGGGGACTCGTGAGGGCTCGTCTCGACTTCAGGATGGACGAGTGTGTCGCGCGACACATTTGGGACCGGGTCTTGCCCGGCAGCCCGGTACTCGGTAGATTTCATTTGAGCTTCCTTCTGGGTCCGGCAGCCACCGGGCCCTTTTTTCATGGGTCAGTTTGTCTCTCGATACGTGGTATAGACAGACACGGTTTCTCGCCCCGACTGCCGGCGCCGGCGTTCCGGGATACTTGCGCGAGGGCGGGGTATGACGGTTGGGTGCTTCTGCTCCCAATGTGCCTGTCTGTTTTTCACAAGTCGGGCCGTCATAATTACTTGCTTGCATGGGGTCGCTGTGCACCGGGGTTCCCTGACTTGTGGTGGTGGGGGGGTCCAGGTCGCTGGACTCGCTATTCTTCTCCTCCCCCCTCTCTGAGGCGGTTCACTCTATTTCCTCCACCGTTTCTGTGACTCGTATAGGGGGCGCGAGTAACCGATATTCTGCTTTTTCACCAGCGCTGCGTTGTCCGACGAGTCTCTATCCACACAATCGCCTGGAGTGTGGTCGAGTTGGATCTTCACTTGCGTGCTTCCCCTGCCGCCTTGACCATCGCTGCGATGCCTGCCCGGATTGCTTCAGGTAACTCCGGCCACGTCTCGACGACGAGAGCCAATCCAGGATGGCTTTGAACGAGGAGCGCCACACAATGCGCCATACTCTCAGGGTCTGTTTCCGTAACCTGCTGGCGTTGAGGCGGTTCCGTCGAAATGCCGGCGGTCTTCAAAACCGTCGGGCGGCGCGTGATGCGCGTCGCCGGTGGGTTCGATTCCCATGCACTTCCGCCATTTTCCTCTGCAACTGATCGCATCGACTCGCACAACTCGGCGCATTCCTGTTCGGCGCAATAGAACTCGAGCCACCAGGCCTTCTCGGCCGGCTCTCCGACCGTCTTCCCTGCGGACATCAGCAGGAAGGCAACGGCGGCGAAAAACCTACGGAGTCGGACGACTGACCATGACCCCGCCGCATTCCTCGGTGTCTTTCTTGGAGTCTTGCGTCGCAACTTCTGCGCACGGTGCGCGCAGGTTTGCAGGTCCTTCCTGGTTGTGGCTTCGCCGCGCTAGGGCCAGTACGTCGCCAGCAACTTGTCTACGGCTTCTTCGGAGTGGTCGCGATTCTTGGGCGTTCGGTCTTGCCGGCTGACTTGCTCGTACGCCAGGAGCCAGTCGGCGTCGTCCAGCGAGATCTCCGGTTCCATCGCAGGCAACGGGCTTTCGACCGCCAAGGCGGGCGATGCTTGCTCGGAGAGGTCGATCAGCCTCAAAGCGTTCACGAAGCTTGTCTGATTGTTTCTGGCCAGCAACACGTCGGTGGCGTTGACCCGCTGGTCGCGATTGAAGTCGTACGCGAAGTCGATCGGGGGGGGGTCGAGGAAGTTGCGGGGATTGTTCCGGGCCAGCAGCAGATCGATGGTGGTGACCTGGGCGTTGAGGTCGGAATTGCCCGTCTCGGCCACCGCGTTGCCGAAATAGAACACGTCGTCGATCGGCAGTCCGAGATTGTCCTTGACGACCGTCACCTGGAGCCATTGCTGGCGGATCGCGTTATCGGCCCAGATGATCGTCACGCGATCGGAACCATCCACGCCGGCGCCGGGGCGGAAGTCCACGATCTCCGGTGCCGGGGCAGCCGCCCAACTGCCCGGGGCGTTGCTGTAACCCACATAGAACCGGAAGTCGGTCTCGACCGGCGTGTATCCTTCAGGCAAGCCCTCCAGATCGACCATAACGCCGTTCAGGCCCTGACTGAAACTGGTGTAGTTGCTGAAGGTCGCTACGTGGCCCGGCAAAAGGGCCTGCTTGTCGGCGGCGATCGCGGCGTCGTCGGCCGCGTCGGCGCCCGCGTTGTTGCCGTCGAAAGCCGAGCGGTTGTAGAACACGTGGCGGCCGACGACCCCGGGAGCAATGACGACCAACTCGCCGGTCGTCGCGTCGCTGCCCAGATTGCCGGCCAAATCGACGGCCGTGACGACCACGTCGTAGGTCCCGGCCGCCAGCGGTGGCGAGATGGTGTCGTCGGGCAGATTCCACACGCCGCCGACCACGTCGGCCGTGTATTGGACTGCGTTGACCGTGACGATGACCGACGCCGGCGGGTGCGCGTCGGTGGCCGTTCCGGTAAGCGGCGGCGACGTGTCTTCGGTGGTCAGCGGGTCGACGGTCACCAGCGGCGCACCCGAGCTTCCCCAGTTGGTCGGATCGCTGCTGTAGGCACTGCCCACCAGCCGACTGAGCGCCGGTCCGGCGCCGTCGGGTTCCTCCGGCCAGGGGAATTCGTCGTCGTACTGGACGGACTCGGCCGTGATGTACGGCACAAACGGTTCGGGCAGCGTCTCCGGAGTTCCCGGCTTCTGCAGCGTGAGCCGTTCGCCGGCGTTGCTCAGTGCGCCGACGAACGGCCCGAACACCGCGACGCCGTCGGGGACGGTATGCGAAGCCAGGTAGGTCGCCGTGTCGACGTCCGTAACCAGCACGTACCCGTCCGCCGGCACGACGACGCCTTCGGGGAACACGAATTCGGTGCCGCCGGTGACGTGCCAGGTATTCGTCGGGTTGGCCGGGTCGTAAAGGGCGACCGGGGCGGCCGAGATGTTCCGCAGCAGGAGGTACTCGTTGCCGCCGACGACCGGGCGGTACATGATCTCCTCGAAGACGACGGGCCCAACCAGCGGGCCGGCGTTGGCGTAACCGTACGTGCCGGGTCGGTACGGCTCGGGTTCCGGGTCGGGATGAGGCTCCTGCATGGCCACGAAGTCCACCGAGCCGGTGCCGGTCGTGTACCGTCCGAGCGTGACGCTGTTGTCCGTGGCGCCGAAGGTGACGAACTCGCGATAGGTCCCCAGATTGCCGGCGACGTCGGCAGAGGAAAGGATCACCTCGTCGCCGTGCTCGCTCAGCCCGAACCCGATCAGCGAGCCCGGGTGCCCCGAACCGACGCCGAAGTGCTCCACCTGATTGAAAACCAGGTACCCGCCGGCGGGCAGGATCGTGTTGCCGGGGGCGAACGGAGTTCCCGGATCGCCGGGAATAACGAACTTCTGCGGCTGGCCGATGTCGTCGCTGAGGAACCAACCGCTGATGTCGATGTCCGCCGCCGTGGTGTTGTGCAGCTCGATCCAGTCGCCGCGGGCCGGGTCGTCGCTGTGGGCCAGAACCTCGTTGATCACCACCGCGCCGACCGGCATTTCGGCCATCGCATCGGCGGCGCCGGGCGAACCGCCGGCGACGCTCCCGGCGTGCCAGCCGCTCTTCTCTTGCCACGCAGCGCGGTGACCCAACGGATCGTTGATCACCAGCGACGGGCCGTCGCCGTCGGTCGACGGGTACCAGTTGTCGCTGTACTCGAACCGCAGGATGGCCGCCTCGTAGGGCGCCGGCATGCGCAGCACGATTTCTTCCCCGGAATTGCTCAGCGCGTCGGGGTCGTAGTTGCCGATTGCGTTGATGCCGGTCCCATACCATGCTTCGAAGGCGGCCAGGTCCCGAGCCACCACCACGTACTCGCCGGACGCCAACGTCATCGCCGGGAAGACAAAGTCCACGCCGGCGGTAAACCGGGCGCCGGTCAGGTCGATCGGCGTCGTGCCCGTGTTCTGAAGCTCGATGAACTCGATGCTGTCCGACCCCGGCGGGTTGTACATCAATTCCGTGATCCGCAGGTTGTCGTGCAAGCTCAGCAGGGGGCTGGACGTCGTGGCCACCAACTCGGCGGAGATCAGGAAGTCGCTGCTGCTGGGAGTCTCGTTGAGCCCGTGGATCGCCAGCAGGTTGGCACCCGTATTCAGCTCGCCGATGAATTGCGACACGTCGAAAGAGACCAGCCCGACCGCCAGGCCGTCGTCGTGGGTGCCATTGGCCGGGGAATTCCACGCGGGCGTGTCTCCCGGTGCGAAGGTCTCGCGGCGGATTTCCCGGCCGTTGAGATAGGCGATGAACCCGTCGTCGTATCGGACGTTGAGCGACAGGCTGCTGATTTCGCCCGGATCGCCGTCGAAGGTGAAGGGGATCCGGATGTAGCAGGTCGCGTTCGTATCGTCCATGTCCCCATGGGTTTCCGTGTTCCAACCGATGAGCCCCAGATAGCCGCCGTCGCCCGAGTCGTAGCCGACGCCGGTCGGCGTGCCGTTCCAGTAACCCCAGCCGGTCGTGTTGAAGCCGAGGTTGGAACGCCAGGTCGTGCCGATGTCGCCGGTGGGCACCAGAACGTACTTGCCGTCGCTTTCGGCCACGAGTGTGCGAGTGGCCGACGCCCCGGCCTGGTTGGCGACGGCCGGAGTGGGCAGCGTGAAGAACGCGATCGTATCAGAACCGTCGGGCGTGCGGCCCTGGCTGACGTCTTCGGTCTGCGAACCATAGTAGATGCGGTCGAGCTGCACGAGATCGGCGTCGAACAGGCCGAGGATCTCCATCTTCGCATCAAGCCGGAAATCCACATGACCGCTTTGGTCCTGGCCGTCGGCCTTCAGTTCCTGGAAGCCCCGGGCACCGATGAAGCTCAGGGGCGGAATCTGCTGCTTTGTCTTCTGGTTGGCCGGATTATCGGTCAGGTACAGTCCGGCCAGATTCACCGCAACGGTATCCGGGTTGTACAGCTCGATGAAATCTTCCAACAGCACCACGTCGCCGTTGGTGAACCACTCGTTGATCACCACGCGGTCCGCCTCGCCGGTCGGCTGGGCGACGTTGGCCGCCGCGGCGCCGGTGGGGTCGATCGTCGGCCGAGTCAGCGACCACGCGCGGTCGGCGCCTACCCGGCCGATCGACAAGTCGGCCACCTGCACGCCGAACGCGACGGAATCGACCACCGCTCCGCCGGCGTTGTAGAGATAGACGCCCTCGCCGGCACCGTCGAGTTGGAACCCCAGATGAATCCCCGGCATCGGCGGCGTCGTCACGTCGTCGGCGTAGAGCACCAGATAGCCTTCCGCGGGAATGGTCGTCCCGGCCGGGAAAATGTACTTCGGCTCGTCCGTGGGATCGAGCGGATTGAGCGGTGCGTCGCTGATGCCCCAATCGGAGAGGTTCACCGCAGTCGGCGAGTCGTTGTAGAGTTCGATCACGTCCGGATAGGTCGCCTGGTGCTCGTAGGTCGTGGCGTTGATCGCCAGGATCTCGTTGATCAGCACTCGGGAGAGCGAGGTGTTGACCGTCCAGGTTGCCGTGGTGGCGTCGGCCGGGTCCTGCCATGCGCCGGCGGAATTTTGCGCGATGACTTCCAGCAGTTGGGCGCCGTTGGACAAGCCCGTCAGGCTGATCGGCGTGCCGGGCGTGCGTTGACCGCTCCACGCGCCGCCGTTGAGCCGGTACTTGTAGGCGAAGATGGGGCTATGGTCGGGATAATCGTAGGCGGCCACCTGGAAGGTCGCACCGGTTTTATAGGTCTGGCTTGCAGAAACCGGCGAGATCAGAGCGCCGGCCGGCACGCCCGCTCCCATGTCCCGGCCGACCGGACCGGTGCCGCGGGCGGGCGAGGCGCCAGAGAGGCTGAAATCGCCGCCGGCGGGGTCCGCCAGCCGCGCCTCGGCGTCGATGTTGCCCAACCCGCCGCGGTGTTCCGCGGCCGGCAGGATCGAACGATTGACCACCAAATCCGTGATCGTACCCCGGCTGTCGACGTTGTTGAAAACCAGCGGCGTGGCGGCGAAGATGTTGCCGTCGAGGTACGCCCCGTCGCCGGGCAGATTGGTCTGCCCGACCAGATCGAAGTTCAGTGCCCCGGCCACGGCCGCGTACGGCCCCTGATCGACCTGAACCACCGTGTTGTTGGTGAAGGTCATGAAGGAGTGCTCCTTGACCAGCGCCACGTGGTCGACGTCGTAGAAGATATTTCGAGTGACGACGTATTCGTGTCCCACGTCGTGCGCGTCGCCGGCCGAGATGACGTTCGACTCTCCGCCGTCGACGGCGTCGTGAGCGGCGTCCTTGCGGTAGTGCATGAAGAGATTGCCTTCGACGTGGAAATCGCCTTCGACGTCGAGCGCGTCGTCACCCCCGCCGAGGAAGACGTTGTCGAGGATCTGCGGGACCGGATCGCCGGCGGCGCGGTGTCCGGCGTTGAAGTCGATGGCGTCGTTGTGTCCGGGCGTGAGGCCGAAGACGTTGTTTTCGACGATGAAGTGCCCGCCCGGCGCGACGTCGGCTCCGTAGATGTGCTCGGCGACGTTGTTCGGCGGCGCGGCGAACACGAAGTCGGTGAAGGTCGAGTTGCGCACGATCAGCGAAGAATTGTCGGCGCGGATCCGCCGCCGGTCGGCGTGATCCAGCGTGACGTGGTCGATCAGCAGGTTCGAGGCGTCCAGCTCGATCATGCCGTCGACGCGCGTGGAGTACTGGGCGACCGCGTAGGTGATGCGATTGTCGGCCATCGTATTGTTGAAGCGGATGCCGTTCCAACTGGTGGCGCCGGGGCTGCGGGTGAAATGGATCAGGGCGTCGGGCGTGCCTTGGGCGTCCAGCCGTCCCTCGACCAACAGGCTGGCCCCGTCGTCGAAGAAGACCGTCGTGCCCGGCATGATCGTCAGCGTCGAGCCCGCCGGCACGGTCAACTGGCTGGCGACGCGGTACTGGCCGTTCTGCGGACGCCAGACGGTGTCGCCCAGGAGTTCGCCGTCGCCGGCCGTGACCGCCGCCGGGTAGGCCCCCATATCGCCGCCGCCCTCGTCGGCCCCGATGGCCGGGGAGCCGGTCTGGAGGTGAAAATCTCGCAGCGCCGGATTGACGAACAGCGGATCGGTGTTGGCGTTGGCGACCCCGGCCCAGATCTCGCCGGTCCACACGATCGGAGTATTGTCGGGCGGGGGGTAGTACTCGCGGTTGTGGACCCACGAACCGCCGACAATCGAATGGTCGAAGCGGATCGGGTCCAGCGGGTAATGGCTGCGGACGGCGTATTCGGAGTTGCCGTAGACGATGGAGTTCGTGACGAAGTACTCGACCACCCCGTTGTCCATGCCGCCGCCCTTGTTTTCGGCCTGGATGCCCAGTCGGTTGCCGCTGATGGTGACGTGATCCATGTGGACGACGGCGTGCGACTCGTCCTTGGCCGAGATGCCGATGTCGTTGTTGACGGAGATGATGTTGTTGAGCGTCACCTCGCCGCCGTAGACGCTGATTCCCTTGTCGAATATGTCGCGGAAGATGTAGTTTTCGACCAGGACGGTCGCGTGCAGGGTATCCAGCCCGTCGTCGTCCGTGTCGGCGATCACGCCGCCGCGGAGCGTGCAGTCCTGCCCGGCCGCTTGGCTGTGGATGTAGATGCCGTCGTCGTCGTTGGGGCCGTGGTTCTCGGTGATCCAGCTATTCTCGAACAGCAGGGCCGTGTTGTCGATTTCCGGGCCCATCACCGAGCGTGCCAGGACACAGTCGCGGAAGGTCAGGTCGGAGCCGCCGGTGGACTGCATCACCTTGCCGGCGTTGTCGGTGATGTTGACGTTTTCGAAGACGATCACCGAGCCGGTCGGGCGGAAGGCCGGTCCGCTGCCGGTGTGCCCGCCGCCGGGTGAATTGCCCGCGCGGATGATGTTCGTGTATTGGTAGAGCGAAGGGGCGGCACCGTTGTGATGGATCTCGCCCCAAGCTTGGGCGGCGTTGTACGCGGTAAAGGTGATCGGGCTATCTTCGGTGCCCAGCGACTGGATCTCGCCCACGACGTCGATATCCATCCCGCCGCTCCCCGACGCGACGCCGTCAACGCGAATCAACGTGCCGGGCTGGATCAACAGCGTGTGGCCGGCCGGCACCAGCACGTCGCCGGTCACGTGGATCACGCCGCTCCAGGTATCCGTGCCCGATGGATCGGCGAGCGTGCCGGAAACGGTCGTGACCGGTGCGCCGCTGAGGTCCGACAGGTCGTCGCTGTCCTGGAAGCCCTCGACGTCGGCGGTCAGGTTGAACGGACCGCTGCCGGTGAAGGTGACCAGTGCGCTGCCCAGCCCGTTGAACATGGTAATCTGGCTGACGTCCATCGCGACGCCGGCGTCGGCCGAGAGGCTTGCCGTGGCGTCCCACAGTTCGCGGTAGATCTCGCCGAACTGGTCGCGGACCTCCACACGGACCAGCACCGGCTGGCCCGGCAGGTAGCTGTCCGGCACGATCAGGTTGGTCGTCAGCGAGGGGAGGCTGTTGGGATAGATGTTCACCCGGCCCACGTTGTGCCAGATGTCGACGAAGGTCTCGTCGATCTTGTTGCCGGTGCCGTTCTCGCCGTCGAAGGCCTGCACGACGACGCGACTGAGACCCGGTTGGGTGAGCGGCACGCCCATCGGTTCCGCGTCGTCGAGCGTGATCGTCAGCCTCGGGCGATTCGGGAGGGTGGTGGACTCGCTGGAATAGAAGTCCATCCCGTCCGACCCCGTGGGGATGATCGCCCAGCCGAGGTTGCTCGACGGATCGGCCTGCCACGCCTGTATCGCGGCGGTCACGTCGACGTTCAGCGTTCCGCCGGGGGCCGGCGTGCTCACATAGGTTGACGTCGCCTCGATGTCGTTGCCCTGGATCCCGTTGCCGCCGAAGGTGTTCCAGTTGGCCGCTTCGCTCCACGGCATGAGCATTTGGTGCAAGCGCATCGTGTTGCCGGAGTTGGAGACCTGCAGGGTCAACGTGGCTGTGGCAATCGGAGCGCCGGGCGCCACCTGTCCCGGGCCGGTGCCGAAGATGTTGTCGAACCGGATCAGCCCGTGGACCGCGCCGCCGGCGTCGGAGCCGTCGACGTTGATGGACGTAGCTGCGCCGAGATTGCCCGTGAGATTGCTGTAACGTATCTCGGTGTCCGCCGTGCCCGCGTAGCTTGCGTTGGGACTGACGTCGTTCTGGAAGACCAGTTGGGTGCCGCTGGCGGAGCCGGTGCCGACCAGCCAGGTGCCGTTCTCGGCGTTCCACTCGGCCTCTTGGCCGTCGACCAGAACGGATTTTGTCTGGGCCGCAGGGGCCGTGCCGGAAAGCCCGACCAGATCGTTCGTCGTGTACGGATACCCGCCGTTGATCGGCAAACCGCTCTGCACCGAAAGCCCGTTCTGGGGAATCTGGCCGCGGACGTTGGCCACGCGGGTAACGATCCAGTCCTTTACGCCGTTCCGCGTGCCCGCGTCCCGCCAACCGCCGAGCACCTGGTCGACCAAGGGGTTGATCGTTTCGGGCGCGAAGACCGTGTCGCAGAGGTCCAGCAACTCCTCGTAATAGATCTGCGGCACGTGGGGATCGTTCAGCAGGCGGTAAAGCCCCGGTAGATCGGTACTGCGATAGCTCCAGATGTCGCGGTTCGTGGCGCCGCTACCCCAGGTGACGATCGAATCCAGGTCGTACGGCATAAGCTGGAACCGCGGGTCCACCACGCCGGCGTACAAGGCGTAATCGTCGCCGTCGCCGGTGATCAGACTGCCTTCCGTACTTCCCAGCAACGTGTTGACGCCCATGTACCGCAACCACTGCCGGACGTCGATCACCTGATTGACTTCTTCCCAGAACGTCGCGTCCGGGTTGTTGTTCAGCACGTCGAGCATGTGGATCAGGTCGCTGAAGTCGTCGGCCGAGACGTTGGTCTGCTTGTTGTACTCGTTGCGATAGAGGTCCGGATCGTCGCCCAGATACTCCAGCGTGGCGTCGGTCCGTCCGCCGGGCAGGTAGTAGTTGCACTTGTAGAAGTTCCCGGCGTTGTCGTCCGGCCAGTGGTTCTCGACCAACTCGGTATCCATCGCCTCCAGCCAGATGTAATAGCCGTACATGTCGGTCCCGACGTCGGCCCGGTCGACGCCGTTGGTCACAATCCTGACTTGCACGCCGTCGGCGGTGGGAATGTCGGCATAGCGAAACACGGCGCTGCCCAGCGCCTGCGCGTACGGCCGCTGGGCGTTGATGTTGATGGACTTGTAGCCCTGATAGGGCCGGTCGTGGGGAAGGTTGAAGCGGAGGTTGTGCGGGTTGTGGGCCCGGCTGCCGTTGCCCCGGTTGCGCAAGCCGACCTCGTAACGCACTTCCGTGCCCACGCCGTCAACGGCGATCAGTGTGGCGTTGACCAGGCCGTCCGGTTTGAAGGTGGAGCCGCTGACATCGGCCCATTTCTGGAAATAGGCCCACTCGGCCGCCGTGGTGATCACGCGGAACTCCGTCGGCGTGCCGGGCGGCCGGGTCGCGCCGGGATCGAACGAATCGTCGATCTGCAACAGGCAGTTGGCGATCTGCCCTCCCACGGTGATCGGGGCGACGGGCACCACCGGCGCGGGCCAGGTCCGGGCGTTGCTGCCGGCATCGCTCGCCTCGACGTAGAACTCGACGATCACTCCGTTGGCGAAGGTGCCCGGCGCGATCGTCGCGCCGAAGACGCCGTCGCCCGGCCACTCGTCATCGTGCAGCCCGTCGTCGTACATCGCAAGCGTGTTGAAGTCCGGGTCGCCGTCCTCGCGGTAGTGCAGGGTCACCGAAACGCCGCCGGCCAGCTCGTCGCGGGTCTCGGCGCGGACCGTGATCGGATCGCTCGAGCGCGGAATGGCCGGGTCGTGCTCTACGGCGGTGATCAGCGGGGCGATGTCCGAGTCGGCGATGCTGTTGGCCGCGCCCGGCGTGCCGCCGTCGGGAATGCTGGCGCCCCAGTTCTGCCCGATGTTGTTGGTCATGGCCGGGTTGATCAGTTCCAGGCTCTTTCCGCTTCCGTCGTGGGCGTTCGCCCAGGCAAGGCCCTCGTTGTACTCCGTGCCGGATCCGAAGTTGTACGAGAACTGCGGATACCGGACCTTTTCGCGAACGCTCCAGTCCCCTTCGTCGGAATACTCGACCTGGTCGGCGACCACGCCGTTCTGGTCCACCAGGGCGATGCGCTCCCCGGA